>ERZ1740059.997-NODE-997-length-14423-cov-24.531876_pt1 | contig 14423 bp, 13 predicted proteins | sample MGYA00581744_ERZ1740059 | MGnify/ENA primary metagenome ERZ1740059 (study PRJEB43018, sample SAMN04849738) | marine metagenome | isolation source: floating plastic debris | place: Pacific Ocean | collected 2008-08-28 | study: EMG produced TPA metagenomics... | reverse complement strand
CATATCTCAAAAGTATTCTTATAAAGTAAAAAACTGGCTGCATATTACTTTTTTTTATTCCAATCTGATAGAAGAGACTCCAGCCTCACACACCTTTTTGGGAGGTTCGATTTGTTGGCTACTTGTGTATGAAGTAACATTTTTAAACTGAAATTTCTATATAATTAATATATATTGGGAAAACCTATGCTGGCTTTTGAATAATTTAACTTTATCTACAGGTATTGATATCGTAATATACATATCAATATTTTTAAATGTCTTACAAATTCTTTCCAAAAAATTGATGCTATGAAATTTTTTATTTTGGAATCCATGATTTCAACAGTAGCTTGTGACGTAGGACAACTGTCTCCAATGTGGTCATTTACAATGTTGAAGCTCTGGTTTGCTCGGTTATGGTTTTGGTGTGCTGCCATCCACCAACTGGAGCTGCTCTTTAAAATCACAAGTGATATACTACCAAAAACCAGCGCATTTAGTAATATATTTGCCAAAACAAGGATGATCTGGTAATTGTATCCTCCAACAGATACATGTAGAAAAAAAAATTACGTAGATAAGGCAAGCAAAACTGAAACATTAGTCTGTGTCAGCTCCCTCGTGCCCCTTATGAGATCCATAAAATGAGAAACTGATAAATCTTATTTTCACTTCCCTCATCAGGCAAAGAGAAATAATAAATTTAATTTAATTTGTTTTGAGCTGCTTCAAGGCTTCTTCGAGAGTGATTTCTACAGCTGGCATGCTTGGACTACAGTTTTTCACATTTTCCAATATAAACTTAACAAAGTTTGAATACGGAGGGCTGTAATTGTCATTTAAACTTAATATCGCATTTCTCACATGGTTGCTTGATGCTGTGGGTAAATTCAGAAATTTAAACTGATACCTGTCTTATCTTATTTACAATTTCCAAATGAAGAAAACATTTGAAAATACCTGCCTCATCATGGTGAAACGAGCAATGCTTATTTTCTAAAATTCAAAATAAAATGCCCCCTGCCTCATGGCTAAACAATATTTCCTATGACACAGATCAAAAATGTTTCAGTTTTACTTGCCCAATATCATTGCTTTGATAAAATTATGTCAATAATAAATTGAAAGTTCATTAATATGCATTACGAAAACATATACACCATGATCAAAATCACCGATTAAGTATTTATTGAATATTATGTCTGTATATAATTGATATACAATGTATCTATGGCCGATACCCAACAAATCGTTTGTGAGTTTTGATTTTTTTTGGGTTGGTAAATATTTGATTAGCAGAATTTTATTTCAATAACATTGTTCATTAGAAAAATAGAGTTTAAATTCCAGCGTTATCTTTTTTCCATGTATAGCCACAATAACCCCAAACGGGAATTTTCGAGTTACAATGTAGTTGTGAAATTACCGGTATGTTATGATTTCTACACCATACCTGCGACATGGCTTTCTTTTTAACTTAGTGCTTTCTTTAATTCACTTTGTGTCTAGTTTCAGGCTTGGTCAAAATCTCTGGGATGCATTGATTTAAGGTTTTTATTTTTGCTTCAACCCTTGGCTTGCACCAGAGAGTAAAATATTGCCAATTCTGCAATTTTCACAGCATACTTCAGTTTACCATGGAGCATTTTGTTTTTAGAGCTACGTCAGAAACGAATATTCATCGAGATAATGGATGGAGTGCACCAGGCCTACTCAGTCATGGGATCACAGTATCTGGATTGTAGACATGGGAAGTTGAGACGGCCAGGAAACGCTTCTGAAACTGTGAAACTGACAGTAAGTACTGTAGCTGAATTAATAAGGTTGTGGCAAACTTTTACAAATGTAATGAGTATTGCTTGAGTATTATCCGGTCAAAGAGTATATAAGACAGTATGTCTGATGATCACCAAGGATTGCTCTTCAAGAACGCTAACAATGAGTATTTTCTCGAAGACTGCAACTTTTCTTGATTGGAACGACTCATCAATACTGGAGATTTGAAGATTGAGGGGTTGAGGCCAAGTTACAAACCCAATGACATATCTCATTGCAGGACCCCCGTGCAGGAAAGGGCAACTCCTTCATCACTGTTAAATTTTCGACTAAAGCTCAGATTTTGCCATTAATATTTCTAAAGATGCTTTAAATTTGTTTTTAGGACCACCCTGACCCTGTGAAACACCGGAAGCGTCTGCAATCCACTATAAAGATGGACTGCCCCGCAAAGGTCATACTGAAGAAAATTATAATCTATGATAATTTCAAGGTAAAGATTTGTGTGGATGAATGAATTTGAGCTTAGTAAACAAGATGTTCCTTTTATCACTTGTGTACGCAAAGTATGCACCAGCTTGATGGCTTGATATAGTGCATTGTTTAAGTCTTGGCTGTACCAATCTTAATATAGAATAAATATTGCATTCTTATATGTGATTCAATAAAAATTAATATCCACTTATCCTTTGCATAAAAACCAGTACTTTTTCATATTATTACATGATTTTTATAATATAGTATATAACTACTACCAGTCAGTGTGTCAAGCTGCCAACCCGGAATTGTCAAACTGGAGAAATGAATAAATGAAAAACATTTAATCTTGCAGCTAACTGAGCCGAAGCCAACTAAGCAGAAGCTCAGCTTACTGCGTCGGCAAGTAGCAAAATCGCTTGATGGACCAGGACCATATGGTGTTACATTTAAGTACAGGTTGACAGTACCAGCTCTTGGATCACATCGCGGACATCCTTTTGGCACAGTGAGTAATTTCCGATGCAAATAGAAAATAACATTTGCCTAATTACTGATCTTTCACTAAATTATTGAAATAAATCGTGAAACCTTGTTGTCATTTGACAACTATTATATTTTAAACCATAAAATATATGCCTGATCTAAGACAAAGTTGATATAAAATAACTGGTTATTATGCATGAGTTATCTTCTCATGCACAGTGAGGAGACTATCCCTTTCTCTTATTTTTTTTGTTGACAAATACCGCATGTATGTCTGTTTATTTTCCTGGAAGGGGATTCCGACAGTTCTAACCTCTACGGCAGCGCAAATATTGAATATATTAGAATGAGGATTGCCTTTGAGAAAAATATCCACCTTCGTTCATCTTTTTATAATTTAGTTTGATCTATTTGATTGAAAGAGCGTATTGATGAAGAATTATCTATGAATGTCCTCACTATTTTGGTTCTCCCTTCTTACTTACCAACATGGGGGAGTCACACAAATCAGTTATCATATTGATATTGGTTTTGTGCTATACAACCTGACAATATAGGTTCTGGCATGGCTTTGTTTTAGACCCCAGGTGCCGGTCTATCTATGACGATGGATAGACGCCTTAAAGAACAAGTCAATCATGCTATACTGAAAGGAATAACAAGCGTCCCAGAAATCAGGGGGCTTTTGGATCTCTATGTCAGCAATACTCTCTATGTGAGTAAAGGAATAATGTGAATGTTGTGGTGTACATGTGTTGTAGTCCAATCAAAATGTTGAACAGACAATGCATGGATTGGAAACATCTACATTTTACATTTTTATGTAGCAATTGATGACTTTGAGTAGCATGTAGTGTCAATTGGAATGTGCTAGCTTGAACCGGGATTTATACGTCAGCTGAGACTGGAGTGGGTGTACTGCCATATCTTGCTGAGTAAAGAGGTATACAACTGGGTATTCTGTCTTGGCAAAGCTTGTCAAAACATGCTAACAACTGGGCAACAATTGAACATATCTTTTATAATTTTAAGGCCTCTTTTGGGACACCATTTCCAGCAAACTGGATCGTTCAAAACTTCTCTAACTTTTGTTTCCTTCTTGAGTAGCAGAAATTCAGCGTAACTGAAACGCTTTATGCCACGTAGAAACTTTTTTCAAAATTTTTTGAGATAAACGACTGATCAGTACTCACAATCAATGTGTGGCTTCCCCTCGGCTTCCTTGGTGGCATGTCATCCTTGTTATGTGGCACAACATGTTGCTTCACTAGCCGGCTTAGGAAAAAACTTGGATAGCCCCCTCCCCAATCCTTAACTAGGCTACACCATCTCTTCAACAAACATATTTTCCAATATTGGTTGGAAGCTTTGGCTTGGCATGGATGGCTTTGGCTTTATATCAGGGGTCATCTGGACCCCAACCCTAAGGATATATTATTAGCTATTTAATGCTAGCAGTGCTTTTGATTCTGTTTTATTAAATTTTTTGCAGAGCTTGCAAGAACTACCTCCAAAGACTAATCGTGCAATATTTCCTAAAGACAAAGACATATCCAATGAAGTTCAGAGCCGCTTACGTAAATTGTTGTAAGTTCCCACCATTCGCTGCCCTACGGCAGATCTTTATCTGACTTTCCCAAGCGCTATCTTTTAAGGCTAGCAGGTTCCTCTGACTTTTTCGCAAGAGTTTTTTGTATACTGTACATGGGTGCCCTGTTATTAGCGATTTGCTATATGGAAAACATGTTTATGCTTAATATTTTTCTAATTTCATATGATAGTGACTATGATGACTGAGGAATTAAAGAAAAAAACTTTCTCTGAGCATTGCCAGGTTGTGATCTATGAAAACTCTTTTCTACTGTATTGAGCATTAATCATTGATCTTTGAGCGTAATGACCAGTCATGCTCATTAGGGCCGTCGGTTGCTGGGCAAACAATTTCCAGTCAGTTCAGTAGGAATGGATGCTCTGAAGCAAAGGGCTTGTGATTAAAAGGCAAGGCAAGACAAGCTTATCATGTGAGACAAAATGTGGTTTTTGAATTATACATGAGCCTGTATTACTTAGTGAGTCAATAATTCTAAATTTTTAGTTATGACACTGATGACCAGAAAAACCTGGAGAAAGAGGCTGCAAACACATCAAAGCATGACCGAATTCATTTTCGGAAAAGTGAAGTGGGGCAGAAACTTCTTTATATTCATCAGTCAGATCAACAACGGGCACTGCTGACCAAGTATGGGAATGAACTAGTGTGTTTGGACGCTACATACAAGACAACCTGCTACCCGTTACCACTCTTTTTTCTAATGGTTAAAACGAACACAGGGTATCAGGTGAGAGAGAATAAATCATTCTTTCTATGTGGTATTTCAGGCTTGTAAGTTGTTATATAATGCTCATGAGCTCTCACTCACCCATGAGCAATTGCTGGCCTTGCTAACCAGATTGTGGGCCAAGGCTACAATAAAGGAGTAAAATATCACTACATTTCAAAATCACTAGTTATGGTGGGACTTTGACTTAGCTTGAGTTTCTCGTCTTGTGATTATAACTGTCAGCAAGCTATGTTTTTTCCCAGGGTTTATGGTTTGGGGTTTGGGGTTTTAGGGTTGGGGTCCTAGATTGGGTTTTTGGGGTTGGGTTTTTCAGTTGATGGGGTTTGGGGTCTGTGGTGTGGGGCCTTCTGGGTTTTTTGGGTTGGGGCTCTCTATATAAGCATAAAAGAATAACCCTGGGGAAAAAAAATGGTGCTGTCAGCAAGAGTAAAATTTCATTATTGCGATTGTCTCCGGGAATGTGTATTATATGGAAAAAATAGCTTGTTTGGAGCACAATTATGTCTAGCAGAAAACATACTCCTCATGGGTATATTGCCAGCATCAAGGAGGTTTTGCCTCATGACCTTGATGATACAAACTATGGCCAACATCCTTAGCCATGTAAAAGTTTGCAAGATGTACAATATCTGTCTGCTTGTCCTTCAAGCCTAGCGAGAAGAATAACTAAATAACATTGTAGGATAAGATACCCACTTTGACTCTCAGCACTGGTGCCTAGAGGTGGAACAAACACCCGACCCGGCCACGTCAGGTTTTAGGTACGCAAAACTCGACCCGAGATACCCAGCCCGATTGAGTACCAAGGTCCTGATATCAATGATAATTGTTTATTCCATATTAACTGTGCCATTTTCTTTATGAGCACAGTCGTCATGGTGCCAGAGTTCTGAAAACTGCTGCCTGATCAATCAATCGCCTACATCTCGGCATATTTCCTTACACAAAGCTGAAAATATTGATGAGTTTGTCCATCCCGCATTGGGTAGAACTGACCCGTTCCTGTCAGCTTACGTACCTGATACCTGACCCGACACAGATTTTTTCTGTTCATTCCACCCCCACTAGTGCCGGGAGTCAAAGTGGGTATCTTTTCCAACAGTAACTAGCTGCCTAGTAAGTTTGTAACTTTACCTCACTGTAACAGTTTATCAATGAGACATTTCGTGTTTTGCATATTAGATCCCAGCCCTCTGCTTACAGCTGATTAATCAAAGGGAAGGCTTTACCACTATACAACTACTATGAATCAGCATGACTTCCTGTAAACAAACATAGCAATATCAAAAACCATAAAAATATAATCAAATCATTGGCTGTATCAATGAGGTATTATTCTTCTTATTTCTTATCACATTCGCAATACAATTCTATGATTTGGGAGTTGTGCGTGCATTGATGTAAGGAGCACAACTCCAAGAATAGAAAATACAGTTGGGATATTTGAATTATTTCAATGAAGTTATGTTATCAGCTCTTCGAAATCTTGAAGTAGGATCACAGCACCTTATACAAACACAGTTTTCAGAAAATGAGAAGATGTATAACAAAGAATTTTGAGATTTGAATATCATATTCTTTTGATAGGTTTGTGCTAGTTTTGTTATCCAAGAAGAGACATGGACACAACTGTCAGAAGCATTGCGGATGTTAAAGTCATGGTGCCCAGAATGGAATCCCCGTTGGTGGATGACTGATAAATGTGCAGCAGAACTAAGAGCTATCAGAGATGTGTTTCCAGGTAAAGAATGGCATTTTACTTCATCAAATTCAGAGGTATCACACATCTTTTCCGTTTCAACGGTGGATGCAATTCCATCCTATCACTTCCCTTGGCTGAATAATGGACGTCATGGTATTGATTAAGTTTACAGTGGTGGATACCTGCATGCTCAAAATCCATTGTTCCAGATCAATCAAGAAAACAGTCAATTCTTTCAGTTGTTGGAATCATCTGTCTGCTTCTAACTTAGTTCAGCCCAAATTTTAGGACTTTCTTCGTTACAAACCTCCTGCATTGTTCCAAAACACAATAAGCTAAATAGAAAGCTTGCCCATAAAAAACAATAAGTCACAGTTAGAGAGATACAGTCATGATGATAAGGGTAGTGCAGTGGTTGGTCCTCTTCCTAAGCATTGGCAAATGCATCCTTCATGTGGTTCTGATCTGTACGTGAGATAACAATCTTATCACTTCAGCAGCCAGAGAGGGTTTCAACTCATATGGCTGCTCTTTTTCTCTATGGAAGTTACCAAACTGCCATAATAGTGATCACTGTAAAGGACCCAGCTGCCAGCTGCCTATCAAGCAAACCACCCTCTCTATTGGATGTTTTATTGTTTTCACATTTTAGCGGTGTTTTTAACCAACTGTACCTGCAAAGTGAAATTAGAAAAATTGTGTTTTCACGAGTCTAACTCTGAAAAGTGGTTGTGGAGAGGTAAATTGACACTTTTTGTGGTAATGTTCGGGGATTTCTGCAAATAAAAAGGAATGGTAAAATCATCGGATTTGAGCAGTGGAATGGGGTTTTTTGGTTTTTATTATTTTACCCCCCCCCCCCCCCCACCGCCATGGTCTAGTGATAAACTTATCAGTACTCAAATCTTTACAATTCAACTGTCAGTAGTTATCCCCTCAGAGAAATGAGAGGATAATTAATCAAAAAAATGCTATTCTATTTTTTCAATTGTATTTTTTGTGGTATTAGGGGAGGGGAACTTGTGCTCAAAGGCCGAACCCCCTAGATCCGCCGCTGCTCAAGGGCAGGCTTACCTTTGTCATGAATATGTCACCAATGATTTCTTTCAGAATCAAGGACTCTTCTATGCCACTTCCATATGAAAAAAGATTGGCAGACCTATTTGGCTAGAGGAGAGCACAAGCTGACTAAAGATCAACAGACTGATATGATGACACTCTGGACAGCAGTAGCAGATGCCCTATCTCCAGTAGAAGTGAAACAAGCTATTGAAAGATTAGAGAGTACTCAACTTTGGAAAAATGCCCCGGAATCAGTCACTAAGTACTTCAAAAATCATTGGCTCAGCGGAAATGTTTTGAAGGTATGCAAAGCTTGCGTCTAATGTATATCAGTAGTTTTCTCATTTATTTGAACAGCAAGTCCATCGGCACAAACCACTTATCATTTTCAAAAAATGACCTTTCACTGGAAGGCGGTTCACCCAGGAATTAGTTTAACTTCTCTGCCTGCATAAGCAATTTGGTACGGCTGGTGTGATAAGAATGTAACTAGTTATGGTCAAGTCCTGACTAACCCTACAACATAGAAGTATTAAGTATCATTTCCAAGCAGAATTCATATCCGCTACATACTTCAAAACTCTCGATGCACTTTGCATTTTTTAAATTTCAGCAATGGGTTCTGTGTTATCGGAAGGACAGACTGTTGAGAGATGTCAATACCAACAACGGAGTGGAAGGTACTAATGGGCGATTCAAAAAGAATTATCTTCCTGCAGGAAAATCCCCTAGCCTATCTCGTCTCAGTAGAATCATTACCACTCAGTTTATACCTGACGAAATTCAAAGGTAATATAGTGTAGCCACAAATCTAAACTAAAAGCTCTTACTAACTACAATAGAAGCAGCAGCAGCAAAAATTTTTTTTAGAAAAATGTTGTGAAAAACGAACTTTTGAAACAATTGCTGCAGTTGTGGAAAAAGTTGTGGTGTGTAGTTGCTTTTTTTTGCAGTTTCAGTTTTAGTGTGAAATAGGCCTGATGGTGTAAATGGTTTTCAATCAACTTTTTGTGCAACAGCGCAAAGGCAGTGTTCCCCTATATTTCAAAATAAGCTGCAAGGCCTTGTACCAATTTTACCCAACACACATCGATGAATAGTTTTTGTCCTTCACTTCAGCGAAACCTAAAGTGACGTATCCTAGCTCTACAAATAAACATTTGTACTGTACACCATGTAGTGTATTATAGAGCTACGTGAGGGGGCGCTCTATTATAGTAAAAAAACAAAATATTAGGGAGGTTTAGATAGACGCTTACCTGCACGTGAATGTTTTAATGTGACGTCATGATCACACCTCGGAGGCCAACCTCAAAAGAACACTTTTCAGGTCTGTTGACGAACGTCTGAACTTGATCTGAACCATAGATATTGAGGTTTCTAGATTGGCCATTGGGTTTCAAAAAGTTTTTATCATCAGACTCCCGCAGTGCACCAACACCACCCTCAATTTTGCGCTGCGTATAGCACATCTACTGGCAGCATATTATTCAAACAGTATTTTCACAAGTCTCGTAAAACCTACCAGCTGACCAATCAGTCCGCTTGCTCATTAAAACCTTCCAAATTCTTGATCTGATTGGTTTATACAGAGCCTGATTTTCAACCGGATTTAGGCCTCGGGCTGTAACAGAGGATCATAATTCTAGATAGGCAGGGGCACACAATTGCCAGTCCAGAAACCTCCATGTTTATGATCTGAACGCATGATGTCATTTGCACAGAACCTGGTCATGTCAAACGTTATAAAACCCATGTCAACGTGGCAATCTAAAATTCCCTATTCCTTTGCAAGACCCCTTATTGTGACCGGAATGCCTCATTGTAAAAATCTATATAAAGAAATGGCCGGTATAGCAAAATCATTACTCCATCACTGAAAATTAGTAGTGTGGTTGCCTGTAATTTTACCATTACCACAAAAAAGCTGCATTAGAGATAAGGTTTCTTGTCAAACAACAATACCACAACCGATACAAAGCAACATTGTCAGTATTGGCTTTATATGTCTAGGGTCCAACAAATAAGCGTTTTTTGGCCCTAGAGCAGCCCCGTTTAACACCGCCAAAATACCAACTCGCCCATGATCCGATCCAGACAAATGTGCTCCTACGTAGAGCGTTTCTCGAGTGAGAGAGCGGTTTAATACCCATATACGTACATACATACGTACCTAAGTACATACATATACGTACATACATACGTTAGCGTTTTATAGTTATAGATGTCTTTTTGCTTATATATTTCACAGGTACTCCTTTGAAAATGCAATGATGCTCCCGAACAGAAAAAAATACCATCCGTCAGTGCCAGAGTGGCTACATGATAGGCCATCTAAGATGATCAGTCACTGTATGCAGCGGTTAACAGAATCAGAAAATGTCAAGGTGATTGAGAAGCTAGAAAACAAGTGCTACCATGTGGCTGGTTCAAGTGGACTGACATATATAGTGTCTCTAGCTACCGCTACATGCACATGCAGAGATAGTTGCCTAAACATGTTCCCATGTAAGCATGTTTTCTCTGCAATGTCATATGATGGAGTGTGCTTTGGGGATCTAAAACCATATTGCAATAATCCGTGGTTCGTTGTGGATTCAGAGTCTGCATACTGCCGGCCCAACCCAGCAATAAGTGTAGATGCAACGTTAACGAGGGAAGAGGAGAATTCACAAACAACTATCTCAAATCGCCCAACTGGCTGCAATATCAACCCAAAATCTGATATGAAGGCTAGCCTAAAAGACAATAACCTCCGGCTTGAGTGCAGGGACCTGCTGAAACAGCTAACCAATCTAACATATGAACTAGATGGCGAAAGTATTAAGTCCTTGCACCAAGCACTGACAACTGTCACGAGGCAATCTCATCCAAACCATTTGGCTCCCACTAGTAAGGAAGCCAAAGGGCACAGGACTCAGCTCAGCACGCAGCCTAGATCTTCCAAACTGCTGCGTGCTAAAAGAAAAACCCTGACGATGAAAGCCAAAGCTAGAGCATTTCTCAACACAAAAGTCTATTCAAAACGAAAGCAGAACTCAGCTGTTGGCATAGACACACAGTCATGTATGATTATTTCGTCAACTCATTCTCGAGTCAAAGCTCAAATAAAATCTAACCAAGGCGGACCACAGCCTACTCAACCAGTACCACCGCAGCCTGACCAAGCCGTACCACAGCCTACTCAACCAGTACCACCGCAGCCTGACCAAGCCGTACCACAGCCTCCTCAACCAGTGCAACAGACGCAAGTTAAGAACGGCCCTCCTCCGAAAACTAAACATTCACCAAAGATAGCATGCAGCGATTATCTTTTAGATGACAACGACATCAACGCATGTCTACATCTCATACACAAACAGTGGCCTGAAGTCAGCGTCCAAGATGTGCTGCTCATCCAGACTTCGTTCAAGAAGGCAGACGGTAAATTTTGCCAAGTCCTTCATGATGATGCTGCCAAACATTGGCTTGCTGTATCAAACATTGGATCGAAAGATGGTAACGCCAGAGTTATGGACAGCCTTTCTATCTCACTGAAACCAAAGATTATCAATGCCATCTCATGTGAGTGTAATCTAACCACCTAGCCTCACTTGTTACCCCGGGATAAAATTAGAAAAAAATCTTGTTAAAATAGTCAATAGGAATTACGATTGGCTCCATACCCTCTTAGTTGAAGATCTCTAGCATGCGAATAAGCAAACCTCAAAGCTGGTCTCACAAAATTGACAACCAGCGATGAGGTATTTTTATATGATCAAGCTCTAGGCAAACAAACAAGGAAAAGACAATCCTGCATTGACTATGTACCACATAACATCCCAAAACAACAGAAAGGGGCTGCAGATAGGGCTTCCATGAAGCAACGTGTATATTTAAAATATTTAATACAATTGGCCAGTTTTCTATTTACGTTTGCATGGAGTAATGTGTAATCTGAAATTCCTTTGAATATTTCGAAATTGTTATTTACAGTACATCCTCCGCATATAAAATTAATGCACTATGTGCTATGGATCACATGACACATGAGCGATACAGAAAGACTGGTCACAAAATGTTTTGCGCAATTGTAAAGGGAACATAACTCCCTCAATACCTGTAATTTCTTTAACCTCTAACTGAGCATGGATCCATCAGGCCAGAATAGCAGGATCCCTGATAATGATAATATAAATGATAATAATAATAACAATTTTTCAATGATTTTAGCTCTTCAGGGCCAGAGGACAGGACCATTGGTAATCAACAGCGTTCCTGTTCAGCAGCAGATTGGTGGTAGTGACTGTGGTGTGTTTGCTGTTGCATACCTCATCGAATTACTCCATGGTCACGACCCAAGCAAATCAAGGTTTATTCAAAAACAAATGCGAAGCCATATGCTGCAGTGTTTAGAATCAGAGTGCTGGAAGCCATTCCCCAAGGGAGGTGGAGAAAATAAATGCTCTGCACAGGTAGGCTATGTTATTCAATCATGTTTGGATATTACGATGTAAGTCTGTGCTCAAATAACTTTTTACAAAAGATAACATGATTTGCAGTAGTCTACGCTTGTTGGGCATGTCAAAGTCCGGGGCCTCAGACTGCTTTGGACACGGAACAAAATCGCTTACAGGTATATTTATCAATTGTGTATAGAAGATATTGAGACAACAAAGATGCTGGGGAATTAAAACCATGCCAGAAAATGATACAATATTATAAACAACTTGCCAATCTAAATTTTAGAACAGATTTTTGACTAACACTGCGCTTAACCTTGTTGAGTACAATATATGGCAAGATGTGGCAGCCTAGCTTAATTCTATTTCTGGAAATTTATATGTGGTATGAACATCGTAGCAATAAAATTGCAGAGAATTTAAGATGGAAATATGTTGTCCATCATATCCTTTCTTACATATAAGTGGTTATCTGCACTTCCTTAATTTTACATTTTAGAGCGATGGAAGTAAGAGACTTGCTCCGCTGCAGCTGCAACCACCAAAGAGGCCAACTGCAAAACAGCTGAAAGAGAGAGCTCTACAAGTGTCAATGCAAAAGAAGAGGGTAAAGGACAATTATAATATTTCAATTCTTTTATATTGCCCATACAGTCATGTTGAAAATTAGATGGTATATTTCTTGGAATATTACTTCGTATGCCTCATATTACGGTTATCAATCGGTGGTTCAATATTTTAGTAGGTGGTCATGTGCAACTTACAAAGTATGCAAAGTTTGGGGCTTTCAATCGTGAACATTAACTGAATAAACAGGCATAAGTTCATAATCCAAAAACTACTCTGATTGTTCTATACAGTCCAGCAATCATAATATTAAAACGAGTATATAAATCAATGAAATAAATTGATATAAATTGGTTAGTATATTTGGAGTTATCTGCTCTTTTTGAAGACCAACAAACTCTATACAAAAAGTCCATTGCTCTATTCTCACAGTGGTTTTGTTATGTTCTGTGAGATAATCATATTCATCTTTATTTACGTTTATATAAATAATCTACTCTAGAGTCACTCTAGCCAAAAGTGACCACAACAAGTTCTGGTATGAACCAACTCAATTCAATTAATGTATACACTATTATTTCATATGATTTCTGCTTCATGCGAGGATTACACTATTGCAACCATTTTAAAAAATGTATGTTTTCATGATTGATACAGAAGCAACTCGAACTCGAAAGAGAAAGGAAGCTTGAGGAGGAGGAGTTCAGAGAATCTTTGGAGCAAGAAAGAACATGGAGGGTTGCTGTTGCAAGAGCAGCTTTAAAGGATGAGGTAAGGTCTGGCATGCAGGGAAAGGCAATGCTGAATGTATAAGTTAGTAATTAAAAGTAGGGGTCACCTACTGATTCATATTAGTGGGGACACCCATAGACTTGATGAAGATAGTATATCGTTATTGAGTCAATTAGGGCTACCAGGTCATTCTAACTCAGTTTTTGATCGCTTGCAATTGTGGTCAAGACGGCACCTGAGAGTGATGTCAATTAACCGGGGAGTGGGGGGAGGGTGAGGTGGACGGGTTATTGTTCAATATATATCCTGCCTACTAACAAGTGCCAATATCTATCTTGGAGAAGTTTATGAAATTCTAGTTACCAGTTCCGAATATGATTTCCCCTTGTCGGCTCGACAAACATCACAAATGTCACAACACTCGGAGTTGTGTTTTCTCCACGACAAATGTCACAACATCAATCTCAACATCAACAACAAACGTCAAATAACGACAAACGTCATAGAGGTTTTTCAAGTAAGAACGACAAACGTCAAAATGTCACAAAGTAAATGCATAAAGTTATTATAATGCTTTGTGAACAACAGACGCTGGTACATCTAGCCCTGTAGGTTAGTTTACAGTTTATAGATACAGAAATAATGAATGGTGCCTCAAAGAATACTATTATAGAATTCTGTCCATGTTTAATAGTCCTATATTTCGTCTTCTCATGCTAGGGGAGCGGATAACTCTATATTTTAACGTAAATGGAACCACAATAGTGACATGAGTGAGAATAGGGCGCATGCATATAACCTTATTACCCTATCGACATCATTCCTTACATCAAATTGAAGAGTCATTCCATGATG
>ERZ1740059.996-NODE-996-length-14424-cov-7.500870_pt1 | contig 14424 bp, 11 predicted proteins | sample MGYA00581744_ERZ1740059 | MGnify/ENA primary metagenome ERZ1740059 (study PRJEB43018, sample SAMN04849738) | marine metagenome | isolation source: floating plastic debris | place: Pacific Ocean | collected 2008-08-28 | study: EMG produced TPA metagenomics assembly... | reverse complement strand
CGGCGCGACGGACGGCCTCGTCTACGTCGGGCCGCGCGCCGGTGTCGTTCTTGACCTCTTCCGTCGCCAAAGCTACTCCTCGGCTCGCTGCCTCGCGTGCAGCAGGAGCCCCGTGCCCGGCCGTCGCGTCCACGAACGATTCGTCTGCGAGCTTCCCGTGACCGTCCTCGCGGGCGAGCAGGAAATCACCACCACGGCGTCGAACGTCAGCCTCGGGGGCATGTACCTGCTCTCGGACGAGCGCCTCGAATACGGCACCGAAGTGAAGGTACGGTTTCGCGTTCCGGCCCTCAAGGAAGACGCCGAGCCTCGGGCCACCGTGCGCTGGCAGCGGACCGACGGGTTCGGCGTGCAGTTCGGGAGCCTCCGGGCAATCGAGGTCTGGGCGCTGAACCAGTTCTTCAAGAGCCTCGAGAGCCAGCCCGAATCGTGAGCGCGGCAGCGGAGGGGCACGACGCCGCCGAGACGCGCCGCGCCGCCGCAGCCAACGGACAGCGTCAGCTCGAGGTGATGGCCGGGGCGCCCGCCATCGACGCCTGGTACTTCGACCAGCTGGCGGCGCACGTGCAGGGCGACGTCCTCGAGATTGGCGCCGGGCTCGGCAGCCTCTCCGCGCGGATCCTGCCGCGGGCCCGCTCGCTCACGGTCACGGAGGTTGACGACGCGCTCCTCGATCGGCTCCGGGAGCGCTTCGCGGACGACGCGCGCGTGGCCGTGCATGGCTACGACCTCGAGGCGGCGACCCCGGAAGCGATCGCGGCGAAGCGCTTCGACGTGGTGTTCAGCTGCAACGTGCTCGAGCACCTGGCCGACGACGCCCTGGCCACGGAGCGCCTGGTGCGCCTTCTGCGCCCGGGCGGCTGGTTCTTGGCCTACGTGCCCGCCGTACCCTGGGCCTTCGGGAGCATCGACGTCGCGGTGGGCCACCACCGCCGCTACACCAAAGCCACGCTCCGCACGCTGGTGGAGGGCGCCGGTCTTCGCGTCGCGCACCTCGAGGCCATGAACCTGCTGGGCCTCGCCGGCTGGTTCGTGAACGGGCGCGTGCTCCAGCGTCCGGGCCCAGCGCCGGGCCAGCTCGCTCTCTTCGAGCGGCTGGTGCCCCTGCTCCGGGCCCTCGAGCGCCGGCCGCCGCCGCTGGGGCTCGGCCTCGTGGTGCACGCCCAGAAGCCCGGCTGAACGACGGGAGGAGGCGCCGCCTCGACGGATTCGGTCGCCGCTCTTATGTTACGGGCACGGAGCCAGGCTGCAACGAAGCGGTCAAGACGCTCCGCCCCTCGCCGTCTTCACCGCCGTGCTCTTCGACCCCCGGAAGTCGCTCTTCGTGCTCCCGAACCTCTTCACGCTCTCGAGCGTGTTGTGCGGGTTCTACGCGATCCTCGTGTCGGCCAACCCGGCGGCGACGAGCGACGACTTCTATCGCGCGTCGATGCTCATCGTCTTCGCGATGTTCTTCGACACCATCGACGGGCGGGTGGCGCGCCTCACGCGCACGCAGAGCGCGCTCGGCGTGCAGCTCGACAGCCTCGCCGACGTGGTGAGCTTCGGCGTCGCGCCCGCGGTCCTCGTGTACCGCTGGGGGCTCGACGAGCTGGGCACCATGGGGGTGCTGGGCGCCTTCGTGTACATCGCCTGCGGGACCATCCGCCTGGCGCGCTTCAACGTGCTCGCGATGGAGTCGTCCGGAGCGCCGAAGAAGCCGGGCAAGTACATCCTGGGCCTGCCCATCCCCGGGGCGGCCGCGGTGCTCGTCTCGATGGTCGTGGCCTACCACGCCGCAGGCCGCCTTCCCGCCGGCCCCTACGTGCTCCTCACCGTGGTCGCGGCGCTCGCGCTGCTGATGGTGAGCACGATTCGCTTCCGCTCGTTCAAGGATCTCCGGCTCAGCTGGCGGACCGTCGTCTTCGTGGGCGCCGCCATCGGTGGCACCCTCGTCGTCGCCCGCTTCGCGAGCCTGGCCTTCGCCTTCATGTGGCTCCTGACGAGCTACATCGTGATCGGCGTCTTCGAGACCTTCGTCGGCATGGCCCGCCGCCGTGGTGAGACCGAGGACGTCGACGACGAAGCGAACGCCCCGCAGCACGCCGAAGCCTGACAGCGGTGCCGTGAACGTGGGACGTGCACGTTCACGGGGAACGAACCCGGAGACGGCCCCTAAGGCCCTCCCGTGAACCTCCGCCCCGTCCGGTACGTCGTCAGCAGCGTCGCGCCGACGCATGTGCCCCCGAGAACGCCGGCGTCACCGAGCTGGGCGCCGGCGCGGGGCTCGACGCGAATCTCGATGGAGCGTGACGCCGGGATCTCCGGTCCGAAGAAGGGGTTCGCGGTCTCCGACTCGGCCACCTTTCGGGCCACGTTCCGCTGCGGGGGCCCGGCTGGGTCGTCGGGCGTCGACTCGTCGATGCGGATGGGCGTGGGCAAGAGGTCGAGGACGCGCTCCCCCGGGCGTAAGAACTCGAGCCGGATGTCGTGGCGCGTGGGAGCCTGCTCGCATCGGTCGAGCTCGATGCGGTACCGGAAACGCTCGCTCGGGTCGTCGACGCCGATGGCCTCCGGCGCCCAGCTCGCGCTCCGGACGATGCTGTACTCGTAGGGCAGGCAGTTGTTCACCACGCGGCCGGCGCAGCTGGCGGCGAGGCAGGCCTCCTGCTCCTCCGCGGTGTCGCAGTTCGGCGGAGGTCCATCGCTGCCGCAGCCGAGGACCGAGAGGACGCAGAGGAGAGCTCCGACACGCATGCGCTCAGCGTGCATCAAGAGCCGTACCAGCGGGAGCCGGGGCCGCGTCCCCAGGACGCGGGGGAAGCTGGACCCTCCGGCTCTCCGGGTTGGCGTAGACCGTCATGATTGGAACGCCCTCATAGGTCAGGACGTGCACGGGCCGCGCGCTCGCGTGCGCCACCCAGGCCTGCGCGTCGACCTCGAGGAAGTGGTCCTCGTGGTGCACCAGCACGAGGTCGGCGCTTCGGAGGTCGCCCGTCGCGCGAAGCTCGCGGGGGATCCGCCCGTCGCGCTGCAGGAGGTTCCAGGCCGGGTAGGTCGTGTCACAGAGCCACACGCTTCCTCCCGAGGGCAGCGCCTCGCGGAGGAAGGGCAGGAGAGAGCCCGTCGTGAAGCCCCAGAACTGGCGGTTCATGCCGAGGTCCGCCGCGCCGGGCACTCCCCCGGCGGCCACGGTGTAGTGCGAGAGCCCGAAGGGATGGCTGTGCGCCGTCTCGAGGGCCGAGGGCGTCAGGAGCAGCGCCCCGAGGGCACCCGCGGTGAGCGGCGCCGGCGCCCGGCCCCGGAGCGTCTCGGCAAGCGCCGCGGCTAGCGCCGCGAAGGCCGCCCCCGCGTACATGGCGAGGAAGGGATAGGAGGGCATCCAATGTTTGGTGCCGCCGAAGATCGGAGAGCTCGGCAGGGCGATGACCACGAGCGGCGCGAGCAGCGCCCCCATGAGCAGCACGTCCGTGAAGAGCGCGTCCGGCGCCGCGCCGGAGCGCCACACGCGGGCCGCGAGCTTCGGCGAGAAGGCCGGGAGCATGGCCGGGAGCCGACGCACGACACCGAGGATGGCGAGCACCAGGACCACCGCCGAGACGGTGATCGCCGTCATCACGAAGGGGTAGCTCGCCGGGAAGGGCGGCTCGAACCACGTGAAGCCGAAGTACGCGATGTTGTAGTAGACGTGGTTTACGTGGAAGCGCACGTACCAGCCGAGGCGCGGCAGCGTGTCGTGCCATAGCCAGGGCCAACTCCCCAGGAAGATCAGTGGGCCGAGGGTCACCATGGCGACGAGCCACCACGGGCGTGGCGCGGGCGGCAGCGGCGCGGCGCGCAGGGTGGCCAGCGCACGGCGACCCAGGTGCAGCCAGGCCTGATGGATGAGGAAGACGCCGGGGAGGATCCAGGCGTTGTGCTTGGTGGCGAGCGCACAGCCGAAGGCCAAGCCACACATCCACGCCCAGCGAGGCGCCGCGAGTGCGCGCCAGTAGGCGTAGGTCGTCCACATCACCATGAGGACGATGGGCACGTCGAAGCAGTCGAGGTGCGCGTGATAGAAGACGCGCGGCATCAGGGCGAAGGCCAGGGCGGCGAAGACGCCGGCGCGCCGCCCGAAGATCTCGGCGCCGAAGACGAAGGTCAGCCAGAGCAGGAGCCCGCCCGTCACCATCCCCGGGAAGCGGAAGGTGTGGTGGAGCGAGGGGAAGAGCTCCCAGCGCTCCTGGGCCAGCCAGCTGAGGGCGAAGGCACTCTTGATGAGCGCCGGATGCTCGTGGTTGTAGTCCCACGCCGCGTCGATGGCCTCGCGGGACCAGGCGTCGTCCTCGCCGGCCCAGACGTCCGCCATCCAGCGGCCGTAATCCTGGGCCGCGACCACGTAGAAGCTCTCGTCCCGGCTCATGGCGAGCTCGTCGCTGGTGACGAAGAGAAGCGCCACGTAGGCGATGGCCAGCAGCGCCCCCACGGCGTGATCCCAGCCCGTCAGCCGGCCCGCGCCCACGGCTCCCTTCCCCGGCCCGCTCACGGCGCGTCCCCTGGCGCGCTCTCGACGGCGCGCTGCGGCCCACGCACCGTGGCCGCCCAGCAGAGTGTCCGGAGGTGAGGGTTCGGCGCCGTCACCGCGAGCTCGAGGCGCCCGCGGCCGCCACGGAGCCCCTCCGGCATCGGCAGCTCGGCCCGCTTCCAGCCGTCGCCATCCTGGTGGCGGAGGCGACCGAGCATGCGCCCGTTCGCGCGCACCTCCAGGTCGACGGGGAGGCCGAGCTTCTTGCGCTCGTGCTCGTAGTAGAGGCCGGCGTAGACCACGACGCGCTCCCCGAAGGGCACGTCCGCGTAGGTCGTCGTGACCGGCTCGGTGCCCGCCGGGTGCTGCCATACGCAGCGCCGGGGCCGGAGATCGAGGTCCTCCGTGACCGTCTCGCCCACGAAGAGCCACGGGCTCGGACCGCAGAAGAAGGCCTCGCGAGGCCAGAGCGGGCCCGCGCCGAGCCCGCCACCGCGGCTCGACTGACGGCGCCAGCGACACGAACGTTCGCCGAGGCGTACCTCCGCTTCCGGTAGCTCGCTCACGAGGTCGACGAGCACCGGGCTCGGGCCGAGGTCCCAGCGCCGCAGCCTCAGCGCGCCGATGCGCTCCTCGAAGGCCGGTTCCCCGGCCGGCGTGAAGAACCCGCGGCGACCCCGCGCCGCGATCTCCCACACGCGCTCGTAGCGGGCGAGATCGCTCCGCCCGGCGTCCGCCACCGGCAGGAGATCGCCCGCCACGTCCCGCACCAGCGGGTCGGCCCAGCCCGGTGCGGCGACGACCGTGTCGCCCTCCGCGAAGCCCTCGCGCACCCGCGCCGCGGCTCGGACCCAATCATCCGCGGAAGGCACCCCCGCCCGCACCACGACATGCCCCACGATCTCGGCCAAGGCGATCGCCAGGACGAGGACGAGGAGAACCCTCGGACGGGACGGCGAAAGAGGCCGGGCCGGGGCGTCAGCGGACACGCGCCGGGAGGGTAAGCGGCGCGGCGCCCGATTCAAGCGCGCGCGACGCTCGAGCGGGGCGCCGCGGCGGGCGCCGCGCTCCGGAAGGCCTTTCAGGCCCCGTCGTCGCAGTTGTAGGCGATGGAGACTTCGCGCAGCACCGGGGAGCGAAGCCGGTCCGGGCTTCCGAAGAGGAAGGCCGTGACCCGCACCACACCCGGGCTCCGCGGGAAGCCCGCGGTGTCCGTGAAGAGCGTGTCGAGGTCCACGGGCGAGAGCGTCGGCGGCACCTGGAGGATGATCGGCGACAGTGTCCCGAGCTCTGCGACCGTGTCGGCCGCGTCGAGGATGAGCTCGATGCGCGTATCCGCGGGGGTGGAGATGTCGTAGGTCAGCTCGCCCCAGAGCACGCGGTCCACGCCGGGCTCACAGCGTCCCACGGGCTCGAAGGCCTCGTAGGTGGTCAGGTAGCGTCCCGTCGCCGGCAGGCAGGGGAAGCGACCGCGCACGATGGCGTCGCCGTCCATCAGGAGCTCGTCGCAGGCAGTGCCCTCGATGCGAATGGTGTTCTCGTCGACGCGCGTCCATCCGTTGGGCCCGTCACAGGTGAGCTCGCGGCCGTTGAGCGTCACCACGCCGGAGCAGGCGATGTCCTCGGCGATGGTGCCGTTGGTCGTGTCGAGCTCGCAGGAGATGGCCCCGGTGACGAGGCCACGGATGTCGTCCGTGAGGTCCGCGGCGGAGCCGGCGACGAAGAAGTCGGCGTCGGGATCGCCCGCGAGCACCCCGAGACCCGCGTTGGCCACGTCCTGGAGGTGGGCGGCCGCGACGCCGGTCCCCACGCTCACGACGAAGGTGCGGATGCCGTTGCCGAAGCCTCGCTCCACCTGCGCCACGACGTCCGCGCGGGAGTTGTTCGAGCAGCCGTTCGGCGAGCCATCCGTCGCGAGGATGACGATGCTCGGACCGTCCGGCGGCGGTGAGGCCACGATGTCGTCGTAGACCTCGCGGAGGGCCTCGGCCGTCGGCGTGCCGCCGTCCGGGTGGTTGCGCTCGAAGAAGCCCTTCGTCGCCGCGAGGTTGTTGAGCGAGACCATGCTGACGCCGTCCGAGGGACCGGCGCAGGAGCTCGAGTCCTCGTATTGGCGGCTCGTGTAGGTCGTGAGAGCGAAGCGCACCTGGTCCTCGAGGCTGCCGATGACGCCCGTGGAGGTATCGGCCCCCGTGGCGCTGCCGTCGGAGGCCTCACAGACGCAGTAGCTGTCGCCGCTCGTGTCGTCGCAGGCCTTGGTCGTGGTCGCCGGGTTGCAGTAGTTCCGCCGGCCACCGCCCGCCAGATCGAAGGCCTGGGCGCAGACCTGCCCGCTCAGCCCGCAGAGCTCGTCGCAGTCGCGGCCGTTGGCCACGCGGCCCTCGCAGGTCAGCTCGTTCGCGGCGCAGAGATCGTAGTTGCCGCCGCTGGTCCGGAAGGCGTTGCAGTCGCCCGCGCCGCCGAAGAGCGTGTCGCGCACGGCCTCCCAGCGCGTCGCCGCGCCGGTGAAGCCGCTGTTCATGGAGCCCGACTCGTCGATGACGATGGTGACGTTCGGGATGATCCGGTCCGTCTCGACCTCGAGGGTCGCGCAGGCCGGGATCTCCGGCGGAACCACGATGCGTACGGGCTTCTCCTGCGCGACGAGCGTGTCGTCGTAGAAGATGTCGAGCACGAAATCGAAGATCTGCGGGTCGTCGGGGATCTCCATCACGATGTCGTTCTGGAGGACGACCTCGAAGACCACCTCGGTGCCCGAGGTGCACCCGAGGAAGCGGTCGCCGGCGATGGCCACGCAGGTACCGCCGCTGAAGCTCGCCGCGCGGACGGAGCTGATGAAGGCCGTCTCGTCGACGCCGTTGCCCGGCGTCGTGTCGCGCGGAACGGCCGAGATGTCCACGCGCGAGCCGCCCGCGAGGTCCTCGATGGCTGCCGCGATGGAGGCCCCTACGGAACCGCCCATGGCGCCGATGTCGAAGACCAGCGGGTTGCCGGAATCGTCGAGGGCGTCGGTGGCGTTGGCCAGCGCCGTGAGCTCGTTCCCCGTCGCCGTGGCGCCGCCGCTCGCGTCGAGGCCGACGACCTTGATGCCAGCGTCGACGAGCTCGGTGGTCACGTCGAGGTAGCTGACCGGCGTCCCGCCGAGCACGACGGGATCGTAGTCCGCCGTCGCGTCGAAGCCGTTGTGGGCCTCCGCGTCGGTGATGAGGAAGATGATGGGCTGCGCGTCGTCGCGGAAGCAGGGGTAGCCGAAGGTACCGATGGGACAGGCCGGGAAGCCCGCCGTGACCCGGTCGGTCGTGAGGCCTGGAATGCCCTGTCCCGTGGCGGCCATGAGAGGCCCTGGGTCTGCCCATCTGCGGCGTCGCCGCCGCCGGCCGCGACGATGCCGTTGATGGCCGTGCGCGAGGGGCCGATGAGCGGCGACATGTCCGCGACATGCGTGTAGAGCGGCGAGTCGCCGTAGGGCAGCGCCGGGTAGTCGCGAACCTCGCCGACGCCGAACTGCACGTCCGGGACGGTGCAGCGGATCGCGCCCGCGATACCGCCCGCGCACTCGGGTTGGCCCGGGAAGAGGTTCCCGAGGGTCAGCGCATCCCGAAGCGCCGTGATCTCCGTCGCCATCGAGCCGGTTCCGTCGATGAGGAAGTAGACGTCGGCGCGACGGATCTCGACGGTCTCCGTGCAGGTCTCCACCACCGGCGCCGTGCCGAAGCGGAGCTCGCGGTAGATGCCCGGCGGCTGGAGCGGGCCCCGGGAGAGGCAGTCGGCGTTGCAGCCGCCGGGGCTCCCGTCGTTGATGCCGTCGTCGCAGACCTCCGCAGGCGTGACGATGCCGTCGCCGCAGATGCTCGAGCACTCGGTGCGGCCCTGGAAGAAGTTCGAGAGCGTGAGCCGGTAGTTCGAGCCCGTGACCTGGCGCTCGGCCTGGAAGACGACGGCCTCGTAGATGCCGCCCACGGTGAGGCCGAGGTTCGCCGCCGCCGTCGCGTCGAGGGTGATGCCGCCGGACTGCGGCGGGTGCACCGAGCCGATGTCCACGGCCAGCCGGTTGTTGATGAACACCCAGACGTCGTCGTCGCCGCGGAAGTCGAGGCGCTCGCCGCCGGCATACTGGAACCAGAAGCGGAGCTCGCTCGTGAAGTGGAAATTGTTGCCGCCGGTGCGCGTCAGCTCCTCGCCGGTGACAGTCCAGGGCTGGTTCGCGTCCAGCAGGTCGTCGAAGCGATCGTTGAGCGGGAAGAAGGCCGTCGAGTCGAAGACGTAGGTCCCGTCCATCTGGCGCGTGAACGCCAAGGTCGAGGGGATGGTCCGGTTCCGTGGGCTCGGCCGGTACCACTCGGCGAAGTTCGCCGGCGTGGTGAGGTGGTCCGGCGGCGGGACGCGGGCCGCGTTGTAGACGGGCTTCCCCTCGGCATCGAGCATGAACTCGACGTAGTCGGGGTCGATGTTGGGGTTGCTCTGCGTACCGAAGTCCGGATGTCCGAGGGAGCTCCCGGCCTGGCCATCCCAGACGAAGTCCCGGTACACGACGGGGACCTCGATCACCGGGGGCGGGTCGGAGACCGTGAGCGTGCACGTGAAGCCGGGCTCGAAGACGCAGGTGCTCGAGCAGCCGGCGCCGTCGCGCGTGTTGCCGTCGTCGCACTCCTCGTCGTCGGGGCCGCCGACGATGTAGACGTTGCCGTCACCGCAGGTGGGGGTGCAGCTGCCGCCGGTGCAGTCGGGCTCGAGCTCGCAGAAGGGTGTGCAGCCGTCGCCGATCTCCACGTTGCCGTCGTCGCAAGGCTCGTTGCCCTCGACGACGCCGTCGCCGCACGTCGTCGGCAAGCAGACGTCGATCCCACCGCCGGTCGTCCCTGCGCCGCAGACGAAACCGAGCTCCACGCTGCAGGTCGGCGAGCAGCCGTCGCCCGCGTCCGTGTTGCCGTCGTCGCACTCCTCGATGCCCTCGGGGAGGCCATCGCCGCACTCGACGGGCGAGCACCGCGCGCCGGGCGGGCACTCGAAGCCCGTCGCGCCCGGCGGGCAGCCCCGGAACTCCGGCACGCCGGCCGTGGCCGGGCACTCGTCGGCGACGTCGGGGATGCCGTCGCGGTCCCGGTCGGTCTCCGGCGGAAGCGAGCCGGTCTCGTCCGTGGGCACGACGATGCCGCCGGCACCGGGGTCGTACTCGACGCCTCCGGAGTTCTCGTCGGTCAGGTCGTCCGCGTCGGGCCGGTCCCGGGCGACGAAGCACTCCGGGTCGCAGGGGTTGCAGCCGACGGCCGGGTCCGCCATCGCGGCGCCCCCGGGGATGATGAACTCCTCGACGTTTCGGCACTCGGACCAGGCGCCGCCCTGGCAGTAGCGCTGCCCCGCGCCGCAGAGAAGGTCGCCGCCGGAGATGGCCGGGTCCACGAGGCAATCCACGGGAGGCGTCCCGGGCTCGCAGGCGCAGCCGGTGCGCACCGCGCCGCCGCACTCGACGCCCTCGAAGGTTTGCACGCCGCCTCCGTCGGCAGAGAAGCCGAGGGCCGGAGGCACGTCGCTCGAACATCCGCCGAGGGCGGCCAGGGCCAGAAGCAGCGCGAAGGGGGTGGCGCCGAGGGAAGCGGCGGGGCAGCGGCGCATCATGAAGGTCCTCCCAAAGTCGGCGCCGTAGCGCCGGGGGCGTCGCCGAAAGGGCACCCCATCACAGTCGTGCACGACCGACATCGCTGGTGTACGTAGCAAGGCCCGCACCACGTAGGAACGGCCGAGATCATGTCGCTTTCCACCGGGGGGAGCCACTTTTCGTCGCCCCATCCTTGCGGGCCCATGAAATTATTTCAGGCCCGAGGGGGTCACGTGCAGACCGTGGGGCCGCCCGTGGCGGGCGCCCCGCAGAGCTCGCCGGCCTCGCAGTCGGCGGCGCTTCGGCAGGCCCCGACGAGGGCGCACTCCCCGACGCCATCCCCGTAGAGGTCGAGGCATTCGGCGCCCTCGGGGCAGCCTTCGGTGCTCTCGCAGGGGCCGCTGACGCCGCAGACGGCGCGCTCCGTGCGCGGATCCGTGCCGCAGACCTCGTTCTCGTCGCAGTCGAGGGTGCTGTCGCAGTCGCCCCCGCTGCGCCGGCAGACGCGGTTGCCTTCGCCCGTGACGTCCACGCACTCGCTCTGGAGCGGACAGACGAGGTCGTTGGCGCAGGGCCGGTAGGCCCGTCGGCAGAAGGCGCCGAGGGGCGCCTCCGTCTCGCAGAGGAACCCGGCGGGACAGGGGTCGATGCCGGCGCAGGGACGGCGCCGGTCCGCGCATGCGCCGGCTTCGCAGGCGAACCCGAGCGGGCAGTCGCGCGCATCACCGCACCCGGAGGCGGACTGGCACACCGAGAACCCGAGCGACGAGGGCGTGCAGGTGCTCCCGGCACCACAGTCGCCGTCCGTGAGGCAGCCGGCGCCGGCGCCCTGGCAGGTCATGCGACCGCAGAGGTCCGGCAGGCAAAGGGCGGCGTCACCGCACTCACCGGGCATGCAGGTGGGCAGCCCTTCGCAGCGGCAGTGATCGAAGACCCCTTCCTCGAAGCAACTCTCCGGGAGGTCGGGCCCCGCGTCGCGCATGGTCGGGAGGTCCTCGTCTCCGGCGTCCCCGCCGTCCGGCCCGGCGTCCGCCATGGGCCCATCGTTCCCTCCTCCGTCCCCCCCGCCCAGGTCCAGGCCCGTCGAGTCGCCCCCACAGGCGACGAGGGCCAGGGCCAGAAGCCCGACGCGCAGCTCAGAGCACACAGGACACCCGCCGCGCAAAGAACGCCGTGCCGCCTTCCGCGGGCCGGTCGGCCCACGTCAGGAGGAAGGTGCCGTCCGGGGCCACGGCGAGGCCCACGGGCCCGCCCTCCCCGGCCGACGAGGCCAGCGCGTCTCCGAAGGTGATCGTCGAGGCGAGGACACCGGTGAGATCCAGCGACGAGAGCGCGATGGTCGGCGCGGCGAGCACACCCTCGGAGTCCGTCAGAATGCGGTGGGCGACCAGAAACCCGCCCCCGAAGGCCACGATGGCCGGCGATCGCCCCGTCTGCACCGAGGTGTGCGACCGGAGCTCGCCGCCCGCCTCGGCCGTGAGGGCGTCGAAGACCTGGACCCGCGACTCGGGACGGGCGCTGCCGATGAGCACGTCGAACGCCACGCCGAGGAAGTCGTTGGCCTCGGGGATGAGGGCCTGGGAGAGGAGCGCGATGGAGACGGCCTCGCGCGCGTTCTCGTCGAGGCCGACGTTCACCACCGCTCCGGCCAGGTTGCCGTTGATGGCCAGGGGCGCGTAGCGAGCGCCCGCGCCGCCGGCCGCGCCGGTGTCGATGAAGGCCATGGCGTAGCCGGCGCCGTCCCGAGCCACGAGCTGCGGCGAGAGGAAGGGCGAGACGCTCGTGGACGCCGTACGTACGGTCGCCCCGGTGGGAATGCTGCCGGAGGCGTCGACGGTGACCGCCTGCGCCCGGAAGAGCCCGGCCGCCGTATCCGCTTCCACGAAGCCCGCGAGGAAGGTCGTCCCCTCCCGGGCGAGCGTCGGGCTCGAGTGGCGCGCCGGTCCGCTCGTCAGCACCTCGGGCTCGCCCAGCGGCATGCCGGCCGCGTCGAGGCGCCGGGTGAGCACCTGCTCGCCCATGCCGCCGGTGTCGTTGTCCGTGTAGGCGAGCAGCACGCCGTCATCCAGCGTCAGGAGCGCCGGCTCCCGCGGCCGGGTCAGGCCCGACGTCAGATCGATGGGCTCCCCGGGGGCGCCGTTCGTCGGCACGCGGAGCGCGCGAATCCGGCGTCCTCGCGACTGGTCCTCCCAGGCCACCAGGAAGCTGCCGTCTCCGGCGGTCACGGCGACGCGCCGGGCGTCGAAGGCGGCGTCGCTCCCGAGCGTGAAGAGATCCTCGGCCTCGCTCGTACACCCGGTGGCGCCCATGTCGCCGAGGTCGCCAAGGTCCCCGAGGTCGTCCATGTCGGCGTCCTCGGGCATGTCGACCGCGATGTCCGGGGTCCCCGAGTCGCCGCTCATGTCCGGCACGATGACGATCGTGCTGCCGGAGTCGTCCCCGCAGGCCACGAGCAGGGCCAGGACGAGGAGTCGTTTCAATCCCACCATGGACGGGATCGTAGCCGGGGGCGCCGCGGCGGGCATGTTCGCGACCGTCGCGGAGCGTCAGGGCAGCTCGACGTAGGTGATCGTGTTGCTGCAACCCGAGCTCAGGCCCGCGCGGTCCGTCGCCCGGGCCGTGATGCGGGTGGTCGAGCCGTTCGTCACGCCGATGAAGGCCTCGATGGAGCCGTCGAGGTCGCTGATGACGTTCTGGATGACGAGGCCGCTGCAGTCGTCGCTGGCGTAGAGGGCGACCTCGATGGCGGGATCGGTGGTGCCGAGCACGAAGGGGACCTCGTCGTCCGCGGGGGAGGCCGGCCGCGTGCCCGTGAGCACCGGCGTCGTGGGCGCGACGTCGTCGTGCTCGTACTCCACGTCCTCGAGGCTGCATGCGCTGAGCGCGCCGCCGAGGGCCTCCTGGTTCGCCGAGAGCGGCGTCGTGGCGTTGAGGGGCACGCTCACGGCTTGCGACCAGAGACCGCCGAGCGGGACCGAGACCGACGCGAGGGGCGTGCCGGTGCAGTCCGCGCTGCCGAAGATCCGGATGAGCTCGTCCGCCGTCCCGGTTCCCGACACCGTCGGCATGGGGTCGTCCGAGGGGGACATGGGCGTCACGTCCGTGATGGCCGGCCGCGCCGGCCCGGAGCCGAAGTCGCGGCCCATGTCGGGCATCCCGAGATCACCGTCCCCGCCGTCGGGGCCGCCCCCGTCGTCGCCTCCCCCGCCGTCGCCGCCTCCGTCGAGCACGCCCTCGTCGAGGGTGATGACGCCGTCGGCCATGTCCATGCCGCCGTCCGTGGGCGCCGGCGCGTCCACGGCCATGTCGCGGACGATCAAGGTGACGAGGCCATCGCTGTCGTCACCACAGGCCGCCAGGAGCAGCGCGGTCGCGAGGAGGATGCGCATGCGCGGAGGATGGCAGACCCGCCGCGCGGTGGCGAAAGGCCGGCACGCGCGGGCGTCAGAGCAGGAGCGAGGCCGGGTTCTCGATGAGCCGCTGGAAGACCTGGAGCCACTGCGCACCGATGGCGCCGTCGATGACCCGGTGATCGCAGCTCATGGTCACCTTCATGCGCTTGCCGGGGACCACGGCACCGTCCCGGACCACGGGTACGTCGCGAAGCCCGCCCACCGCGAGAATGGCGCCCTCCGGCGGGTTGATGACGGCGCCGAACTCCTCGATGCCGAACATGCCGAGGTTCGAGACGGAGAAGGTCCCGCCCTGGAACTCTTCGGGCTGGAGCTTCCGGTCCTTCGCCTTCTTCGCGAGCACCTTCATCTCGTTCGAGATGGCCAGGAGCCCCTTGCGGTCCGCGTCGCGGATCACCGGCGTGATGAGCCCGTCGGGGATGGCGACGGCCACGGAGATGTCCACGACTCGATGCCAGTGGATGGTGCCGTCGACCCAGCTCGCGTTGGCCTGCGGGAAGCGCCGAAGCGCCGCCGCGGCCACCTTGATGACGATGTCGTTGAAGCTGATCTTCTCGCCCGCGCTGGCGTCGAGGGTGGCGCTCAGGGCCTTCCGGAGCGCGACCATGGGCGCCGCGTCGACGTCGACGGTGAGGTAGAAGTGCGGCACCTCCTGCTTCGACTGGGTTAGGCGCCGCGCCACGACCTTGCGCGTGGCGCTGGCCTTCTCGACGCGCGGCGGGAGGCGCTCGAAGCCCGCCCCACCGGCCATCGACACCTGCGCCGCCGCGGCCGCCGGGGCTGCGCTCACGCCCTCGAGGTCACGCTTGACGATGCGTCCGTGCGGACCGCTGCCGCGGACGCCGCTGAGGGCGAGGCCGCGCTCGCGGGCGAGCCGCCGCACGAGCGGCGAAGCCAGGACCCGGCCGTCGCCTCGTGGCGCCGGCGGG
>ERZ1740059.995-NODE-995-length-14424-cov-10.349990_pt1 | contig 14424 bp, 10 predicted proteins | sample MGYA00581744_ERZ1740059 | MGnify/ENA primary metagenome ERZ1740059 (study PRJEB43018, sample SAMN04849738) | marine metagenome | isolation source: floating plastic debris | place: Pacific Ocean | collected 2008-08-28 | study: EMG produced TPA metagenomics... | reverse complement strand
GAAAAATGTGTGATAATATTTTGTTTCTTCTCATATTGCAGACCCTAAATGCTGGCAGTAGTGGATGTGATAGCTTACTTTGCTATGCCATAGATACTCACAAAAACAATCTAACAAATAAAATTCTAAGACACAATGGTACTGAAAATTTAACAATTTTTGCTAAATTGGCAGATAATGTACAAAATGTTGGTGAATTAACAAAAAAAGTGATAATAATAATAATGAACTTTTCCTTTGGCTCTCATTATTGGGTAGTTACTGGTTAGGCAAGGAAGGCTCAAGTACACTGCTGGTGTGTTTGTATACCTGGAAGACTGATACGTTAGATCAAGGTCTTTCATTTGTGTGGCATTATGTTTTTTCAAATCACTACTGTTTACTGTATATGGACTGTAATGTTTGAAAATAGAGGCAACATAATTATTTTGTTGATGTTCATTTGTTGATTAGCGTCATATCCGCCCTACAGCTTGCATGTGGGATATTTAGATAGGGCCTACAGTATGGTGTGTGTGTATTTGTTCATAGATAAAGCATAATAACTGAAGTCATGTGGTGGATGGATTTTTGCCGTTAATCCTGATCAGCTGAGGTACCAGGACTTTGTAATCATGTGTGGTCTGGTGTGGTATGCATGTGGAGTGACATAAACAACCTCTAACACTTGTACTCACAGAAAACCTTATAAGTCTAGTCACACTGACACTTTTGCTGACACAGTAATAACATGATAATTATGTGTGATCTCTAATTAAGAAAATCAGGTGTTATTTTACAAATTACTGCCCCCTTTTATATACCTAATCAAATGAAATGTCTGAAATCCCTGGGCAAACCAAACTTTAACTTGGACTAACCAAAGAAATTTTGATATCCTTTGATATTATTTTTAGCAATTTTGTACGTCTATGCAGATTAAAATCTTTTAAATTGTTTGGGTTTTTCTTCGCAAACAAATAAAATTGGTTTCTCAGTGAAGAAGCAGCTTTGAATCACAGATGAATCATTCTGAACGGATGCGAAAACTGAGAATTTCTGGTGCATTTTATGAAAAAATTGCTCATTCGTATTGTGAAAAAGTCATAAAATATTTTTGAATGCGCAGTGTCTTGAGAACTGATTCAATATGAGATCTTCAATCAGGGTTTATGACAGGATATCAACATGATAGTGCCATGATATGAGGGTTTCAATTACGATCTTTCAGCTAGGTGTTATATTTCCCACTCTATTCAGCAGTAATAAAGCTGTATTGTATCACCTCAAGCCATTGAGAGAGGCACACAATTGCTTGTAACTTGAATAACATGGCTGTTTTGTTTTGTCTGAAGCCGAGGGACTGCAGTACAAAGTTTTGATTGACTGGTTGCTGAACAGAGCTCAGACCAGCTGACTAAACTAAAAAACTAAGCTAAGGTAGCTGCTGCTTTCAATATCACAGTCAAAACATGTAAAGCTCAATGTTTTTTTTTATTCGTGAACACCCCTGGCCATGTAAACGCAACCAGGACAATTCTAAAACCTGTACACTGTCTTTGATCCTCTTAAAATGTGATATTCGCAGGCTGTTCACCCTAGAATGAGCCATTGAAGGAGGGTCTACATCCAGCAGAGCCTAATATGGGGTGGCTCACAACACACAGTAAGCAAAATGCTTGTCAAAGGTGGGCCGTTATTTCCTGACTTACCTTTTCTACCTTCTTGTGGATCTAACATCACTTTTTCGTGTCATGTTCATGACTTTAATATGAATAATTTTCCTCTAGTGTTACATATTATTTTAATCATTTGATACACAGTGGGATGCACCCTCACTTGAAAAATAAACCACATCGCTAAATTTTTGCATGGGAATTCTGACATTATCTACGAAGTAGTAATACCAGAACTAAACAGCATCGCAAATTAGTGGCTTGATGGGCAAACAAAATTGATTATTATTATAATAATGGAACTCAAATTCTCATTTAATTGATTTACAGAGCTAAAAGTTGTTACTTGTAGCTGCTATCTGCTCTTCTCATAGAATCATTCGACAAAAAAAACCTCAATGTAAGGCAGCATAATTTTATGTACGTGCAATTGTACTTTCCTTTAACCATTTCATAAATAGTTGTGATTCCAGAAAAGGATATCAGCATTTTTTTACTCAAATAGGGCTCAATTTTATCGCACCATTTTCCAGCTTCAGCTTTTGTTTTCAGTACAACCCTGTCTTTGTGAAAAGTGGTACTCATATTTAATCATGATGAACCTAAAGTACCATAAAAGACTTTCTCGATTACCAGTTGTGAGGTTTGTTCCGAAGATCCGCATATTGTAGTCTAGTGTTACACAATCAGCATCAGCTTGCATCATTTTATCAAAATCTGCACTCATTTTTTAAATAATGAAATGGATAGAATAGCAATAATTGAAATGGTATTGATTTCTATTGTGTCAGTGATATTGGTAGCACTAGCAGCATCTTTTGATGATTGCATCTATCCCTGACAGATAGATTTTTATATTGTCCCAAATATTTGTTGTACGATTTCTTTTGCAATGTGTAGCGGATATGTCTACGAGGTTATCTTGAGCTATAATCAGAATACTCTCCTCAAATTTTTGATGCTGATAATTACAATATTTTTATATAGAGAATTAGAATGGGTAATGGAATTATGAATCATGTTTAGAAATCTTACCAGTTATAAGATTATTTCCCAACTCCAGACTGCTTGTATTCTGTGATAATGAGCAGTTCCACCTCATGTTTTTGAATTGCCACTGACACTCTGTAAGGGCCCGTTCAGCCCCCTCTCCAATAGATACCATAGCATCAGGGCGTGTATGACAGATAGCTCGCTGCTTTGTTACTAATCCTGCTATGTTGTTACATATTACATTTGCCCCGAGTGTCACCACAGATGAGTAAACGCTGTAAAAAACGAGGTTAATTTAATAAGATCATCAGTTGTTAAATTAAATCGCTGATTTATCAATTATCAACTATGGTAAAATCCAGAGCGCATAAATGAACAGTTTAAAATAATTAATTGTAAAACTACTCCTGAATTGATAGTAAATTCAGATTAATGAAAAGAATGCTTTAATCTGTTAGGCATGAACACAACATGTACTTACATATAAATAATCGATAACTGCAATCTTTTTGCCATATTTGTAAGACTATTATTTGTTTAAACAGAGAAAAACTAAAAGATGAACATAGCACATCGTACGCTGCCGGGTGCGAGATAAATCAGTGAAATGAGCTGCCACACAACATGAAACACACCTTATACCCAAACAGCCACACTTGTCAATGAAAATTTGTGGGCAATTAATTCAATCAGATATAAGAAACGGAAATCTGAGTCTTTAAGTGCCATAGCCTACTTACGAAATCTGGTTGGAGGAAGTCAACAGTAAAACCATAGTATAAGTAATTAAAAGTGCCCTAAAGATTTTTAGAGTGGTCGCCATATTTCAACAACTCGACTCGCGTGTGATGTCTTTATTGTCCTTTAATCCACAAACACAGTTCCCGATGTATCAAATTGTTAAATCGCTGCTCTACAATAGACGCATCTCATGTATCCAGTTCACCAAATAGTTCGTATTAATCGCCAAAAATCTTCAGATGACAATAGGGAGTAGAGATGATCTCATAAGTCATCAGAGTGTTGAGCATCAGATGATGAAAAATGATAAACATTATAACAAGCCAGCAAAATATCCTGTTTACTCATAATCAGCTAATATCTCAAGTGAAAATGAAATGCAACAGGTACCTGCTAATTCTGTTATACTGTCACCTATAATTTAAACACCATAATGTTAACTTCTTTCAGAGTGAATAATTGATTCTTTTCTCTCAGCCAGCAGGTATTATTGTCTTTTTGTATATTTTCTAAACATCTCTGATGAAAGATCTTCTATAAATTTAAGTTGTGATTGTAATCAAGTTGTAGGTTTCAGAGTATTGGATTGTTTCAGTTTTTCACAGTGTTCTATTTTCTCAGTAGACCTATAGTTGTTAGTGTAAACACAAGTCATACATTTTTGAGATTTGGTGGCTGAGAAATCGCTGTACCCTGCGCCACTCCACACTCTCTATGCTCATAGCATGAGGCATATTCTTAGATATGTTAGATTAATCTTAATAAATACTGGTGAGCCATGCACTGGTTTTTTGGAAGATTGTTCTACGTTTTAGCTTTTTATATGTTTGGGATGAATGGCATACTCTGTTACATGCACTTGCACATCACATAAGAAATTTTGGTCAAAACAATAGTTATTATAATTACTGGTTACAGTAAACTCTTAACATTAATCTGTACCCACTTGACTCTTTAATCATAGTAAAAGGTGAAATTAAGTATTTTGAGTAAATTATACAGAGTACCAACACGCACAATCCATGTTGTTCAAACTACTCAGAATTTTTCGTGGGTAAATTACTAGCTGTACTGATTTCTTTTCTCTGAATTTGGTGAGCTGAATTGAATGGAGAGGATATTCTACCACCAGATTCTTTGTTTGCGACGACGATGTCACCATGACTAGCCTGCAAACTATGATATTCAAGAACTACAACAAAATGTAAAAATTTCTCAGTGTTTAATTACTCAGTAATGCATATCCCAAACAGCAACAGATACTTATGTGTTGTCATATGATTTCAACAAAAATTCGGAGAAATGTGAAATTGGTCGTATTTTATCAATTGTTTTCTAAGTATACCAGCACTGGTAATATGCACGCTGTAGGATCAGCTTTCACCAGGCCCACCAACCATGCACTGGATTTGAAGAGCTGACCTACATGTAAATATCAATGATGATTTCAACCACAAATTCAATGATGTTTGGGGTTTGGGATGGTGTTTCAGAGAGGGATATATTTTAAAACACAATTTATCATAGGCTGCTTGATGAAACATCAGAGTTTAACTACTAAGCTGCAGACAAAGAACTGAGCGCAACATGAAATCGAGATGTCTCCAGAGACTCACACAGATTCAAAAACTTGAAATCCCAAATTTAAATATTTATAGCCTCAAGAATGAACCAATCATTATCAGGTATCTACTCGGTGTCTTTGAAAATTTAATTAGAATCTTTAAGATATGGACTCGGTTCTGAGCGACATTTTGCACGCCACTCAGACAATTACCATTCCCAATGGGACGATAGGAGCCATTTCAGATTTTATGAAGTCACGCCAGAAAGTCTGATTTCTTATGTAACGGGTATTGTGGTATTCATGTCGAGTGAACCCATTATCAGAGTTTCACCACCGTATTCAATATGCTTTGTGTAATTACCAACAATGTTTAGTCAAATTAGACATTGCAATGAGTAAATTACATGCTATGCTAATGGAATAATGACTCTGGACACGCGCAGGTATTTTAGGACCACCGTTGGAAAGTCTTGAGTATAGGTAATTATCACATTTACACACAGGTTGTGTGCGATGACCATAACAAAGCCGAACCAAGTCATCTGAAAGAGGGTATATAATACCTTGGTGGCACACGCCAGCCGTCCTAAGGTGTGAACACTTCGATTAAGCACTACTAAACATCAGACCACAAAGCATCCAGTATGGCTGATAACACGGATTTCCTAATAAGCGCTGACTTTGAAGGATTTTCTAGCGGGAGCGACTCAAGTGATGCTGTTCCACATGAGAAGCAAACAAAGTCTAAAGCAAAGAAAAGACGGGCATACAGGTTTGTCTAATTGAAAAAATACTGCATATAACATTGATACATTTATACATTTAAAATATATGTCATCTTTGAGAAAAAAAACTTTCCTTTCTAATTTGAGATCCACGGGGCACGGATGCTTTAATCTGTGGTGGTGGTAAGCGTCTCACTATAACTACCTCTCTATATATAGCCTTCTGAAGAGTTTTAAAATTACTCTTTATTGAGTTGGCTTCTACCAAGTAGTAATAGGAGTATTACCCCTTGCTTTTACACATTAAGGCATGCGGCTTTTGCATTTGACATTGACCTTTTCAAGGACTGAAAAAAAGTAAAAAAAATTTTTGATATCAAGCAAAGATATACAATCACTTTTTTTATTTGTGCCATTCATAAGAGGTATCATTGAACGATACAATACAATTCTAGAAAGACAGAAGCTATTTATCTCATTTATGAGCCAAAATACTAATGGTTGACATCTATGTAAGCCTATTAAAATAAACTCGGTCCGCGGTGAAAAAGAACTGCGAACAGATGCAGAAACAACCAGAAAAATACAGCATTTATTCATCTGCCTTGTTGGTTAAATTTAGTCAGGGCTCCCTGATTAGACGGTGTTGTGTGGAGTTGTGTGTATATATTGAAAAACAAGACAACTCTCAGTATATACAGATTTTTAGTTTGTGTTTTCATAGCGATAAAACGTTTGTACGTTCAAAATATAATCCCATCTCATTTGGACTGAGGAAATATTCTTCTCAATTGACAATGCGACGCTTTGCAAAGTATTTTGCATGAAACAATGATCTTGCTTCACACTGCTCAAGTCCAAGTATTTTGGTCAAGCAACCAAATGCAACTCTACACCAATTTAAATATTCTATTCTTTCTTGAATCAATATTACATGTGGTCTTGTGCTCATTTAGTCACTCTTCTCACTGCGTTTACAGGACAGACTTAGATTACCCCATAGGGACTGTTGAGCGAAGGAATCAACGAGAGCGCTACCGAGTACAGAGTATCAACTCAACATTCAGAGTACTGGAGGCTATGCTTCCATCACCCAGAAAGTTCGGCAAGCTGAAGAAACCCAGTAAAGCTGATATTCTCAGAAATGCGATTATCTATATCGAAAACCTCCAGTGTCTTGTCAATGGAGGCACACCATCCATCAAAGAAATCAAGCAAATACACGAACAGACAACTCCACAAAAAGGTGAAAAAATAGCGCTGCCAGCGTTAGAGCTTGCTTGTGACGAAATTGACATAGCAACCAATCTTCCTGCGTTCCCAGGCAATAATGAGGAACATGGAACTGTCAAAAGATCCCTTTATAACAATCAATGCTTGTATCACAATTCCAAAGGTTCTCCCTATCAGACAGCTGATAGTGATTTATATGCAGGACAGTGGCTGACAACTCCCGAATATGACAATGGTGCTAAACTAGATTCTTTGTGCACGAGTCACTATCCTTCAAACCACAATCTGGCCTCAGATTTGGGCTGCAGCAAGTTGACATACCCTGGTGACAATGAATCTATTTTAGGGGATAGTTTCGTTCCGATAATGTAATTCACTGATGGCACAGACAAATGCATCGAAATGTGGATGAATTTATCAATAAATATCTTGAGAGATCTGTTTTACTTTTTTGTGCAGTCTGGTTAAATAATTATGCAGACATGCTGTTAGAAAAAAAGCTAAATATCTTCTATTTAATTATCCTGAAAAACATCTAACGTAAATAAAATAAAAAAAAAACTCAGAGAATATAACTATACTTTGCATCACTATTAACACTAACATCATCCGTTGCTAGTTGCTACAATATGTATGTACGTATGTATGTAGGACATGTGCAGCTACTATGTACAAAAATATATTATGCAAGCTATTCACAAGAGTTGTTGAAAATATGTTTTTTGTCAATACGAAAAGAATGAAAAAATAGACAAACAATATTGCTAAATCTAGCTAAGAGAAACACACAATTTTGATTCTAGGGTTTTGTTTCAATTTGCTCATGTTATCTGCTCATGTAAAGTCATTGATTTAAAGAATTAGAAGGACCTATCAATTATCAGCTGGAAGAAGAATTGAATAACTACGCTTATATCGATGCTTGTAATCAACATCATAATTACAATGTACAGACACACCAAACAGGAAATGAAAATAAAATTTCAAGTATTTAATATTATAATCTAAGATCTGATTTTAGAGATGTCTTTGTATGAAGGTATTTGTTAAGTCACTCAGTTGAGGTGAAGTGGTTTGACTACCATTTCTTGTGTACCTTCATGTGCTTACTTAGATGATCAGATCGTCCAAACTTCTTCTCACAGATCTTACATTGATACGGCTTGATGCCTGAATGAGAGCGTTTGTGTCGAGCCAGTTCGTCAGAACGAGAGAACTTCCAGCCGCAGCCCTCCCATGTGCAAACGAAAGGCTTTTCACCTGTGTGTCGACGCAAATGTGCTTTTAGATGTGAGCTTTTAGAATAGACTTTGGTGCATCCCGGGTAATTACAGTGGTGAATCTTATCATCCATTGAGATCTTTGTTGGATCCTTGAGCGGTGTTGTACGAGCAAGAGGTGGGACTTGTTCAACTGTGTTACACTTTGGTGGAACATATTCAACTTTGAGAGTATAGTCATGGCCATATACAGGAGCTGTAACCATGCGAGGTTTGATCAGACTCACCGCTTTAGCTAATGATGGAGATGGCTGTTGGTAGATATGGTCAGGGTGGGGAGGAACTGTATGCTGGTCCATGAGATTTTTCAAACCCACTCCTAGAACTACTATGTCTGGGTTACTGGTGTTTGTACTGTTAGTGTTAGCTGTACTCCTGTTGGGATTGGCAATATTTAGATTGGGATTTTGTGTGAGCTGATCGAATGGAAAGGTGTCATCACCTTCATCAGAGAGATACTTCCATAACAGAGAATCAAGGGAGTCAGTGTCAGACAAAGATTCGACGCTAGGAGATATGGGTTCAGAGAAACAGCTGCCTGGGGACTGCAGACTGTGATTCATAGCCTCGTAATGATTGCGAATGTTCACTTGGTGCGGTGGCTGCATAACCTGCTGGCTCTGTGCGTACTCACCACGCTTGTAGCTATAAGTGTTCATGTGTGCTATTGGTGGCTTCTCAAAATCGTAAAATGTCTCGTTTGCTATACCTTGTGAGAAGAGAAAATCAAGCTCTATATCAGATGTTGGACTGCTGCTGAACGGACTGGAGTTGTCTGGACTTGTTTCAGACTTGGACGACTCTTCACCACTGGAATTCAGCCTCTGTAGAGTGCATAGCTCCCTTTCCAGACTGCTACTCAGCGGTACAAACGATTCATCATGAAACGGCTCAAACAGCAGAGGTGAGGATGGGCGCATCCTACCCTGCAGCAACAGAGACTCCAACTCGCTAACCATTATAACAGATAACACAGCTCTTCTTGGCTACCAGATCTTAATTCTTGTTGAGCACCAACCTGCCAGCAGTCGAAAATCACAGCGCTTGCCTCTTATATACTTCGCATGTACACCACTCTGATTCTGCAGTGACCAATGGAATACAAATTAGATAAGAGGCTCTGATTTTGTATCTGTGCTAAAATCTGGCCCATCATCGGTCTTCAGAGTAAACAGGGTTATCAACAGCGAGATAATGAAGAAGCATGCCATATATGACAGGTAGCTCTTCGCCATGGTTCATAAGCAAACATTGCGGCTGATAATGCATAATCGTAACATATAAATGTATCAGTATTGCATTCCATGTATTATGAAATCACCGAACGTGACACAGTAGCTTTTGCTGTCGATCAAATACGTTGTTTGCTGCCAACAGACATGTTCTTGTACATGTAAGTGTTTGAGATAAAAAAACTCTCGTTTGTACAGAAAAGTGAAAATAGAAAATCTCACATCGCCTAAAACCTAATATTGTATTATACCTTGTATACTTTATCAATGCACTCAGCAATCTGACAGAAGATTATTATGTATACTAGTTTGCGTTACTCACCGTAGTCAAAGTTGGTCACTGCAGAGCATGTTTCCTTCACACTATTCACACAGACACAGAGATCTGATTTGATGAAATGTTGGCACTTTAATGAGCAAAACTGCTGACTGATGCCCTTTTTAGACACAATGTAACATTTTTCCGCAAAAAATGTTGCTGTCAACAGGCACAGGCTGGCACAAATAGAATCTGTGGCCGTGCATAATACAGTAGCATACAAATTAATAACATCCACTGTTCACACAGAATTTAATTGCCACCAGTCACATGACAAACCCGTTGAATAATGAAATGTTCAAAATGCGGATATTTATTATTTCATGACAGTGTAGCAGTTTGCTTGGCTTACAGAGGGTTCATACAGTTGATTGACAAGTAGAAAACTAGTTGGCTCTCACAGCAAGAGAGCGTCTTTGATTTCATGTCATGTATGTTTATATGGCTCATTAGCTCAAACCACAAATTATTATCCACACTCTCAACCACCAAGTAAACAGTTGATTTGTTGCCAAATAAATGTTTCAGTGGAAAGTATGTCACTGAAGCGCATGTAATGGGCATTAGCAAGAACAGCTACCTTCCCCCTCAGTTAATAGTTCTGAGGTACACAGAAACATGCAGACATGTCTATGCATATCTCTATGGGGGGTGGGAGGGCTGATCTTTTCACCCCTTTATTGAGAAGCCCCCAAAAGGTAACCCCACACCGAGTCCCAAAATGCTGGTAGTTTTGAAAACGAAAAATAATACATTAAATTACGAAGGAACATTTGATCTAGGACAAAGAAGCCGACATAATGTTGTGTCCACTATTGCGGTGGTTGAGTATGTTGAAAAAAGTACAAAACACTTAACGTTGTCTACTATGAACTTGCGTTTGCATTTTACTTCTGTTAGCGGTTTTTACCTGTGCCAGTGCTAACATCCATTCAGAATGTACGTTGAGGAGAGAAAAAGAAAGATCTCCCATGACATTTCAAGGTATTGTAAAATTATCATCCCATTCATAAAAATGACATCAACTATCCTGCGAAATGTGTAAATTTCAGAATCATAGGTCCACTTGTACATGTATATGAAGTTATCTATCTTCAAGATATTGATACCAATAGAAAACTGTGGAGCTGGTGAATGAATATGTGAATCATATGATCCAAGATATAAAATGGCTAAATTTCATGGGAATGTCAAACATTAAATGATGTGAAATTTCGTACCAGGAGTCCGGCACAAGGAAGTCATAGAATACCAATGGTTATGATAAGCAATGTCAAAGGTCAGAAATAATAGCAAGACTATGAACTGACATATTTTACCCAGTTTTATAAGATTGATGTATCCTCCATTTATTAGGGTTAGCTTTTAGTTCAGGGATGATGATACAAGGAAAAAATGGCTGAGATTTCTCATTTTATTGACATTAATATAGAAATATGTTATTGTTTTTGACATTCATCACTATCTCAACAGAACTTTTATATCAAATAGAATTGTTTTTTGACAGAGCCACCAAACTCTAGTCATTTGGTGGAGCGGATTTGAATTTAGAACTTTTTTGTATCAGACACCGTGTCATTGGATGATCAGTTAATGCCAGAAGACCACACAACACGTCATAGGACACATTACTAGTATCAGATTCTCAAGCATAGTATTGCAGATTAGTTTTCTTCTTGGCTTGAACTTCCAGAATGGCATCCATGTAATCTTCATGCTGAAGCTCAGTGGCCCCACGTCGAAGCGCAATCATACCCTGGAAACACCAAACAGTCACAAATGACATAACATATGTGATAAACATTGAGAACAAAAAGGTCATTACATTCTCTGTCATGACAGCACATTTTATATCAATTTGTATTGGAATGACTGATTCTAAATCCAGACTAGATAAAAAGTGATAGAGACCATACGCTGCTACCAACAATATAATATCAGTAAAAAAATTACAATGGATATAAGTGAAGTTCCAGACCATTTTGCAAATTATGAAAATAATACATGTACATACATTAGGCACTAGATTTAGAGTATAATTTTATCTATGATATTATCTTGTGAGGTCGATGTTCAGACACTCGCCTGGCTAGTGTAACTGGTGTAAGTGAGATATTGTATATCTTACTGGACCTCGTATCATTTACACATGTCTAAGGGATGATTTTACGATAAGATTTGATTAGAATTTGTTGTGACCCGAGCAATGATACTACAACATTCCTGCCAATATCACCAAACTTTTCTGGTATCACATAAAATTTATCGCCTCCAGAAAAGGATGGGAAAAAAACTGATATATAATCAAAAACAATCATAACTAATATGATAATCACTGAGAACCATAAAACACTCGGTAACTGGTACTGCATCAAGTTCATACAGTGGAGGGCTGATGACAAGAGGGTGGTTAAAATACCTTGGTAATATAACAACTGCAATTCAACAATTTAAAAATACCCAACTACTAAAATCATAATTCACACCCTATATAAACTTGTTGAAAAGTATGGATGGTCCTTGGAGGTCATAAACAACATAATACAGGTCATCATCAGAAATCTACAGAGAAGGGGGATGAAGATTGCTGTGAAAATCTCAGCTTCAGCGGCTTCCGTAGAGATACTTAAGTTAAGTACACATCATTTATCTTATCTGCGCTTCACATTTCGCAACGTTAGCTGATATAAGACAGTCACATGCCTGGCCTTCATAGTAAGATGTGGCAATATGTATGACAGTGCCACATCATAGATAGTGCAGCAATGCTCAGAATTATCCATTCACAATATTTTGAACCTTGTGTCTCAAATTGCCCTTTGCACCCTACAAAAAGGCCATTTTGCGCAACCATTTTGTTTTGCATACTTTTCACAGACAAGATTTCAATTTGATTTGCGTTTCTAAAATATAAAAAAATAAGTTGCTGTAGGATGGGATTTTGTAAAAAATATTGATACAAATATTTCCTGATGAATGATAATACTTACAGCCTCTACACATACAGCTTTACACTGAGCTCCGTTAAAGTCGTCTGTACATCGCGCCAACTCCTCATAATTAACATCATCACTGCATACATAAAAAATCATTTATTTTGCTACATGCATATGCTTTAACCGAAAAAAAGGGGCATTTCGAATATGTGTGTGCTATCAGAAATTATTCTATTTACATAAAGCCATGTTTTTGTCTGATAAAAGAAAGCAAAGTATTGCAATATCATATTAATCCATGAATAATTTTATAATAAATTATATATATTAATATTACAATGACATCGTTATTCTGACCTGACATTCATCTTTCTAGAGTGAATCTGCATGATTCTAGCTCTGGCTTCTTCATTCGGTGCTGGGAACTCTATTTTACGATCTAATCTACCAGATCTAAGGAGGGCAGGATCTAGAATATCCACTCTGTTAGTGGCTGCTATCACCTAAAATGATACAAGTGTGTTAAGAAGCATAATAACCACAATTCCTAAATGAGAGGAGAGAGGTTATGACAGCTCCTTCTGGCAGTGGCTGCCCGTTAAATCTACCAAGTCGCCGAGGCTAACCGGCGATAGATCAATGCTATTAAATCTTCTTATCTAAAGAGCAGAGATGCTCAGATTTGCAGGCTCATGTGTGCCCTGTGTCCACATAAGAGATAATGTCACTATTTATATAGTGAGTTGTAGCTGTGCAGAGCCTGACAGGTCCTGGCAGGTACTCTACTCTACATAACTCAGCTGTGACAGTAGCAGCAGCACCGCGGCCGGCCGCGTCGTCTACTCTTATCACATCATGTGCTCTGTTTGCACAGAAACTTATGACACTCGCTCACCGAGGGATACTGACCAGCACAGCTGATGAGAAAAACAACCCAACTCAAAAAATAGAACATCTACTGAGAAATATGAATGGTAATACAATTCTAGGAAAGTGTAGAAATCAGATCCTTTAAACATGATTAGGACAAACCAACTTCCTCATATACTGAAAACACATATACTACACATGCATCACTCAGCGTATTTCAAAATATGTTTTCAACAATTAGGGTCAGCATTTAATTAATTAGTTGTTCTTTTGATTATGGCTGGTGTCAGCTGGAAAAAATTATTTTCCAATGAGCATGAGCTTAGAGAAAAAAACTTATTGGCGAAGGTTGTTACACTGCATGCCTTTGTTAATGGGCTACACTTATTTGACATAATGGCCATTGGTTAAGTTTTTAATGTTAATTGAATTCATGTAGTCATAAGCTGGTATATTGTTGAACACTAATACAATGCTGCATAAATTTGCGAAGTAGCTGCAGGTAGAGTTTACATGTATGTAAGAATACCTTGATATCAGTAGAGGGGTGGAATCCGTCGAGCTGATTGAGAAGTTCTAACATTGTTCTCTGTACTTCTCTGTCACCGGCTTTCTCGCTGTCAAATCTCTTAGTACCTGAAATACGAGCCGAGATATTATCACAACTATCTGCTGATAGAAATCTAATCCTTGAGATAACCACCAGAAATACCGATGAGGAAAGACCAAGGGTTTCCGTAGTATCTAGTATTGTATACACGCCAAAGTATAAATTAGTTGTATATACATGTACATACATTGTACGTGTACTCCCGCAATAAAAACTAAACAAATAAAATAAAACACTATCACATATATGTATGTTAGTGATAA
>ERZ1740059.993-NODE-993-length-14427-cov-8.475995_pt1 | contig 14427 bp, 13 predicted proteins | sample MGYA00581744_ERZ1740059 | MGnify/ENA primary metagenome ERZ1740059 (study PRJEB43018, sample SAMN04849738) | marine metagenome | isolation source: floating plastic debris | place: Pacific Ocean | collected 2008-08-28 | study: EMG produced TPA metagenomics assembly... | reverse complement strand
CTTTTATTTGTTTACGACTTGCTTTATATCCTCATTATTGTATTTTCCCATTATATGCACTCACCCTGTTGTGGCGACTTTCCTTTGACTGTCTCCACAACTGGGTTTGTCTGCCGCTGGCAGCACAAAGACCTTTGGCTGTCTGCTATCGTTAGATCTTGTGTCTAGCGGGGTGGCTGGGGAACTATCTTGCGGTTATTGAAAACAGTAGTCGGACTGCAATGCTGGCGTGAAAAGCAGTCGGGGTCTATTGGTCTGGTGCCTACCATGGGGGCATTGCATGCAGGTCATCTCAGTCTGATCCAGCGGGCTCGTCGGGATAACGACACCGTCGTTGTTAGTATTTTTGTAAATCCGCTACAGTTTGGCGCTAATGAGGATTTAGACGCCTATCCACGGACGTTAGAGCTAGATATCAGCCTTTGCAAAGCCGCTGGGGTAGACTGCATTTTTGCACCAACTGCCCTAGATCTTTATGGAGCTGGCTTTAACTCAGATACCTTAGTGACGGTAGTTCCACCGCCCATGCTAGCCCAGCCCCTGTGCGGTCAGTTTCGCCCTGGACACTTTGACGGAGTGGCCACGGTCGTCACTAAGCTAATCAGTTTGATTCGGCCCCAGCGGTCCTATTTTGGCCAAAAGGATGCCCAGCAGCTCGCCATTATTCGACAACTGGTGCGGGACTTAAACCTATCGGGGAGGGTGATTGGCTGTCCGATTGTGCGTGAGCCCGATGGGCTGGCCCTAAGTTCTCGAAATAAATACTTAAGCGGGCACGAACGCCAACAAGCAGCTATACTCTATCGGGGGTTAAGGAGCGCCAAGCAAAAGTTTAAAGAAGCAGGTGTGCGATCGCAACATTCACTTGCTCGCATCGTCTTTCAGTACTTAGAAGCGGCACCTGCCATTGATCCCCAGTATGTGGAGCTGGTTCATCCCCACACCTTGGAACCCCTAGAAGAGATAGAAACGATTGGTATGTTGGCAGTAGCAGCATTTGTAGGCAGTACCCGATTAATTGACAACGTTGTGTTGCGCTCACGGCAGCCCATCATTGCCATCGATGGTCCAGCCGGGGCTGGCAAATCGACCGTGGCTCGGCAGCTGGCCCACCAGCTGGGGCTGCTGTATTTAGATACGGGTGCCATGTACCGTGCCCTAACTTGGTATGTCCTTTCCGAGGGATGCGATCCTCAAGATGAGGTGGCCGTTGCTGATCTGCTACCCAAGTGCAACATTAAACTTGTCGCTACCCAGTCAGAGACAGGTCCCCAACCCCCCGACATTTTTGTCAATGGTACAGCGGTCACCCAGGCCATTCGCACATCTGAGGTCACAGCTCAAGTATCCGCCGTTGCGGCCCAGGGCAGTGTGCGTCAGGCCCTGGTAGAACAGCAGATGCAGTACGGTGTAGACGGTGGTGTCGTAGCCGATGGTCGAGACATTGGCACCCATGTCTTTCCCGATGCCGAACTCAAAATCTTTTTAACCGCGTCGGTAGAAGAACGGGCCCGGCGGCGTCAGCAAGATTTAGCGAGCCAACACCAGCCTGTACCCGAACTCACCGAGCTGGCCCAAGCCATTAGCGAACGAGATCATAAAGACAGTACGCGCGAGATTTCTCCCCTACGCCAGGCAGATGACGCCATTGAAGTTGTTACAGATTCTCTCACGGTTGAAAATGTGTTGGATAAATTGCTAACGCTTTACCGCGAGACTGTTGTCCCTGGGGACAAGTAAGCTGCATCAATATCCCATAGCTGGCATAGCTCGATTTTAGGGGCATAAATCTGCATTAGATTTAGCAACAGGAAATTTACGCAAATTTGCCCAGATATACGGGCTGTTTCCCTTCTAAGTTACGTATTTACGAGGAAGTCTTTTCCCAGAATGGTGGGGACAATAGGATCAATTCTGAAAAACACGGACAAGGCAATTAGTCATCCGAGGGGGCATTTTGGATGGTTTATTTAATCTTGTTACCCGTGTTTTTACAGGTGAGCTGTCTGACCCTGGGGGCTTTATGGGGTCAGACATTTTTCTTTTAAAGTGGTCTTCAAAAGACCGTTGCCATCATCTCTTCATCCATATCAAAGTTGGCGGTTACCGATTGCACATCGTCAAGATCTTCTAGGGCATCCATCATTTTAAGCAGAGACCTTGCCTGGTCGGTATCTGCTACATCGACCGTATTACTGGGGACCCAGCGAACTTCAATGTCTTTGACACTGTAGCTTTCGACTTTGAGACGATGGCTGAGGGTTTCTAGATCGCTGGGGGGACAAAACACCTCTGCACCGGGGGTATCCTCATCCACCTCAGTGAGTTCATAGGATTCCGCACCTCCTTCAATGGCAGCTTCTAACAAAATGTCTTCGTCTAGATTGCCAACAACGACCACCACCCCTTTTTGATCAAACATCCAACCAACACAGCCGGTTTCCCCCAGGTTGCCGCCGTTTTTGCTAAAGGCGGCCCGTAAATCGGCGGCGGTGCGGTTGCGGTTATCGGTGAGGGCCTCCACCATTACCGCCACACCGCCGGGGCCATATCCTTCGTAGCGGATAGATTCTAGGTTGCCATCGCTACCTAGTTTGCCAGTGCCTTTTGCGATCGCACGGTCAATATTGTCATTAGGGACCCCCGCCGCTTTGGCCTTATCAATGGCCGTTCGCAGCTGAAAATTGCCATCGGGGTCGCCCCCACCCTGTTTGGCTGCCACAATAATCTCCCGCGATAGCTTGGCAAATACCTTGCCCTTCACCGCATCAACCCGCGCTTTTTGGCGCTTAATATTGGCCCATTTACTATGCCCTGCCATGGCGTGTTAGTCGTTGTACATTAGCCCCTTATTGTAGCGAGAAGTTTTCAGGGGAAATTGGAAAGCTTTGGAAGACTTTGCCTTTGCAACCCCATGGCATACCCGTTGAGCGGGTTGGGGATAGGACTGTATAAAAACGACCCAGGTAAACACCCCGTAGGGTCATTGCATGCAATGCCCCTACGGGGTGTCGCGGTAGTCTTATATTTGGATATTGGGGTGAAATCACAAATGGGGTGCAAATGCCCTAGGCGATTTGAGCGGCCCGCAGCGCTGCCCCAATTAGGCCCACACTCTGGTTCATCACCAAATGCACTGGCACATCTTTTAACAGGGGGCTCATGCGGCCTTTATGCCCAAAGGCCGACAGAAAACTACCCTGACGAATGAGCGACATATTTTTAGCCGTCACCCCACCAGCGGCATAGAGACCGCCGTAGGGTAAGAGCGTCAACGCCAGATTACCGGCTGCCGCCCCGTAGGCATCAATAAAAATTTCCATGGTGCGGCCCGCCAGTCGGTCGGTGGTGGCCGCTTTAGAAATAGCGGCGGCGGGGTCCGCTACCTGGCTGCGGTTGCCCGCACTTTGCTCCCAGTTGCGCACAAGCTGGGCCAGGGGTTCAGACTCAGTAATCGATTTGCGATCGCGTAAAAATTGATAAATAGAAATAATTCCCTGCCCTGAGACCACGCGTTCTACAGAAACACGGGAGATAGAATGTTTCTCAAGCAAATAGTGCAGCAGCTGAAACTCCAGCTCGGACCGGGGGGCAAAATCAACATGGCCTCCCTCTGAGGGAAATACCTGGTATTGACCGCCGCAGTTGATCAAAAACCCCTGGCCCAGCCCGGTGCCCGCACCGATAATGGCAATGGGTGCCTGGGGATTTGGTATCCCTGGCTGTAGCGTATGTAAATCGTCTGGGGTTAACCCCAGCACCCCATAGCCCACAGCCGCAAAATCATTAATTAGCTCTACGATGTTGAGGTTTAGTTCCTCAGCAATGCGATCGCTACTAAGCATCCAAGCCAGGTTTGTGAGTTGGGAACGATTGTTAACCACCGGTCCCGCAATGGCAAAGCAGGCCGCTTGGGGGGCAGGGTTACCGGGGGCCGCCGCTAGAAAGTCCTTTACCATGGGCACCAGGTCAGTGTAGTCGCCACTGACAAAGCGCTGCTCATGGAGGGTTTCTTGGCCACTGCTGTCCGAGCTCACCAAGCGTAAAATAGTTTTTGTACCGCCGATGTCACCCGCTATTAGTTGAATCATAATGATTTCGGGATAAGGTCAAGATTAGAGTGGTAGGAGTAAGCGTTTGAGCCGGGCCTGTGAATGCACATGTGGCAGTAATAAGTACTGATTACCATAGACAGAATCATCTGTTAAAGCAGCCATCGTTTTCTTAAACAGACGTTAAAACAAGACCTTAAAACTGCCTTATCCAAGACATTGACGATTCCCAGTCACAATTTTTTCCCCTCTATTCGATCTAGAGCGCAGCGAGTATAATGCCCCTCCAAATAGCCACAGCCGTAGCCGACATTTTAGATCGGGCGTTAGACGGTCAAGATATTTCCCAAAACGAGGGTTTGACGCTCTTACAGCAAACAGACCCAGACATCATAGAAGCGATTAGAGTCGGCGCGGATCGGCTGCGACAGCAGCAGGTGGGGGACACCGTCACGTATGTGATTAATCGCAATATCAACTACACCAACATTTGCGAACAGCACTGTAGCTTTTGCGCATTTCGTCGCGATCAGGGGCAACCAGGCGCTTACTGGCTCAGCTGGGAACACATTTTAGATAAGGCAACCTTGGCAGTGGCCGATGGGGCAACAGAAATTTGTATGCAGGGGGGCCTTAACCCCACCGCCAAGGTTGATGGTCGTTCCCTGGCCTACTATCAAAAACTGGTCACCACCATCAAAGACACGTTCCCCGCCTTGCACATCCATGCGTTTTCCCCCCAGGAAGTGCAGTTTATTGCCCGCGAAGACGACCTAGACTTTGCCACGGTGATCCAAGGGCTGGCCCAGGCAGGTGTGGGGTCGCTACCGGGGACCGCCGCCGAAGTGCTGGATGACCGGGTGCGACGGGTAATCTGCCCCGAAAAAACTGACGCCGCCACCTGGGTAGACATTGTGACCCAGGCCCATCAGCTAGGCATGCCCACCACCAGCACCATGATGTCGGGCCATATTGAAACCCACGAGCAGCAAATTGGCCACCTAGACCAGCTGCGACAGCTACAGCAGCACTCCTTGGCCCAGGGCCATAGGGGCATCACCGAATTTATTTTGCTGCCCTTTGTGGGGCAAGATGCCCCCAAGCCACTGCGTAATCGGGTGGGTCGAGACCAGCCCGTGATTGCCGATGCGCTGCTACTCACAGCCGTCGCCCGCATTTACCTGGGTCGTTGGATTAAAAACCATCAGCCTAGCTGGGTCAAACTAGGTTTGGACGCGGCCACCGAAGCCCTGCGCTGGGGCTGTAACGATATTGGCGGCACATTAATGGAGGAGCACATTACCTCCATGGCCGGTGCCCAGGGGGGAACTTGTAAGTCAGTGGAAGATTTGATGGGTGCGATCGCAACCCTAAACCGGCCCAGCCAGCAGCGAGATACGCTATACAACTCGATATCTGGCTAAAGAATTTGGGAAAAAAATAAGGACCAGAGCCGATAATTATAGGTGCTCTGATTATTTTTATTTCAACAGCAGCCTTAAGGACACTTACAGCGCCGCTCAACTGACCTAAGCCCCTCAACTTTTTGCCCTAACGGCCCCGTTGCTTCAATGCTCAAACTCATCAGCATTTTGCCCCCAGCCAAGCAGCATAAGCTCCGCAGCCACCTCAACAAGCACCGTGCGTTGTTGGCATCAGATACTTCTAGCTATGGCACCGGACGAAAACGCTATTGGCTAGAACACCAGCCAATTTTGGGCAGCGGCGGCCGATACTACCAGCCCGCCCACCAACAGACCCAGTTCTGGCAGTTTTGCCAAACCATCTATCAACGGGCCAGCCGAATTGCCCTACCCCATCAGGAACCGATTACCCCCGACCTGGGTCTGGTCGCCTACGGAAGTGTAGGCATTCGGGAGCATCGAGACGATCCCTATGCAGCCTGTCCGGCCGTCACCATCAATCTTTCAACCGTTCCCACCCAGTGGGGCTACACCGCCATCTACGACAACTATGAAAAGCGTCGCCCCAGACGGATATCTGAGCACATCCATCATCTGCCACCGGGGGCGATCGTCATGTTCAACAGTCAAAATCCCCATCGCGTCATTCGCCCTGATGCTGAACGTTGGTCCATCAACCTGTGGCGGATCTCACCGTCCGCCCGCCCCTACTTCCAGCGTTATCTAGAAGAACATCCCCCAGTCCACGATAATGCGGTAAGCTTTTTCCCACAGGTGGGAGAAAAATATCATGGCCAAGAGCGAATTAAAGGACGTGACTATTGCGGATCTCCAGTGGGTTTACCGCGAACTCGTCCCCGACACCCCCAACCATAAGCCGCCTGTGGTCATGCTCCATGGCTTGGTCTCCCAGAGCTACAGCTGGCGAGAGGTGATGCCCCCCTTAGCAGACAAAGGGTTTCGCTGCATTGCCCCTGACTGGATTGGCCACGGCTCCTCATCTAAACCCGATAAACGCGAGTTTGCCTACGACCCAGATACATTCGCAAAAGTCCTCAGTGCCTACCTTGAGGCCCTAGAACTTGATCGCATTTCCCTCGTAGTACAAGGGTTTTTAGGCGTCACCGGTCTGCTCTATGCCGCCCAAAATCCAGACAAAATCGAAAAGCTGATCATCCTCAACAGCCCGCTGCCGCCAGATGCAAAAGTGCCCCTCAAGATCGGCATGATGGGCTGGCCCCTGCTAGGTCAAATTATGACCCAGGACCCCCTACTGGTAGACCGCACCCTAGAAGGCGGCGGCCCCTACGAAGTCGCCCTAGATGACTTAGACGTCTATCGACGCCCCTTCCTAAAAAGCTCAGACGTTGGTCGCTCACTCATGTGGACCATTCAAGCCATGAACTTGCCCCAACTCATTGAGCAAATTGCCCAAGGCTTTACCAACTGGTCTCGCCCCACCTTAGTCGCCTGGGGCACCTCAGACCCCTGGCTGTCCGCAGACACCGCCCAAGCTTTCGCAAAAGGCCTCACCGACGGCGAATATCTAGAACTGGCTCAAGTAGGCCATTACGCCCAAGAAGACTGGGCCGACAAAGTCAGCGAAGCCATAATCACGTTTCTACGCAAAAAAGAACTCTAAATTTGCGGTTTGGGAGAACAGACCTATTCCCCATCCGGCAACCGCTCCCTCAACTGTAACAACAACCTAGCCTGCTCCTCCTGCAAACTATCTAACCGTTGCAAAATCCCCCGCAGCTGTTGTTCTTCAGAACAATCTCGGAGCGTTGTTCTTGCTAAAAGCCACCGTCCCAAAAAGAACGGAGAACGGCTAAGCCACCTTAAAACGCGACGCAGAAGCTGCCCCAAAAGAGAAATGCCAATTTGCAGCAAAATGATAACGAAGATTGCGATCGCAACCAGCCAATAGGGATGATGCAACCCCCACAAAACCGACGTTTCCGTTGGCGTCAATACCGCCCCACCCACTAATCTTGCTAACAATAGACCTAACCCCTGACAATTGAAATGCTCTAGCACAGGTGGGCAGTGCCCGCCCTATGCCTGAATGTACAGCCCCATGGAACGTCTCTTCAGCCCTTTCTGGATGTACAGACGTTCCATGGAACGTCTCCAGCAACCCTCACCCATCAATCCTTGCTCCGCCGATGGCGTCGCCAACCCTGACGCCCCTTTAACTCTCGCTTCACCGCAATATCCCATTTATCCACCAGGGTCATCATGGCAGGCATATCCCGTGAGACCTTATCTTTCCAGCCTAGCTCAGCCACCACCGAATTAAACGTGCGTCGCTTTGTCATCCGGTAGGCAATTTCCTCGACCTCATGCCAGGTCAGGTTACTCTCAATGTACGCTTTGGTGATGACATTTAACAGATTAGTAAATTGATTTCCCTCCGCCTCAGTCATCATGGTGTGGGGAATATCCAAAACCCGATCAAAGCTGTTGTACCAACAGTAGGGCTGATGCTCCAGGGCAGCCTCAAAAAAGCGCTGATGATCATAGTTATTAACAGCCCGATCGCTCTCACTAGAGATCATAAAAATGGGCGCGATGGGAGATTCTTTTACCCGTTTAAAGTTGTACTTAGCAATCTTGAGCACCGCCCGCAGGGCAGAAAGCTCAAACCCTGGATAGCTGGGGCCTAAAAGTTTTTCCCACTCAAAATACGTGTCAATGTGTTTGACAAACAGATCGATCACCTTACTGCTGGAATTAAAATAAGGCGCAAACAAAAGCGTTCGATAAATGGCATCGGCCTTCTCGATGGCCAGCCAGGTGGCTAGGGTAGCGCCCCCAGACAAACCACCCACAATTACCTTTGACCCCATGCGCTGGGCAATTCTCAGCCACTGCAGCGCAAACTTAAGATACACGCGGGGGTCATCAACCAGGGGCGGCGGATTGCTAGCCCCCCACTGACCGGCTAAGCCGTGGCCTGGTAGCAGGGGGACCAATACGTTATACCCAGCCTTATGTAGGGTATCTGCCATGGGAATAAACTGATACGGACCCGCCGTAAACCCATGGAAAAAGAGACAAACTTTGTCGGCTGGTTCACTGTGGAATCGAAAATACGACCGGCAAAGATTATCAATCAGCGACATCTCTGATTCGCGGGTCGATACTTTGCTCTGTAAAACCTGCTTAAGGGTGAGGTAGTCTGCCATAGCAACACAGTGACTGGGCACAGTGGCATACTAACGCTCAGCCTCACCGTATTCCTAAAGATTGCGGGACTGCTTAATATCCTGTGTCAAATAATACATAGCATGGGCTAATGAAATTTTGGCCGTTGCTGACCCTTGAGATGATTTGCCGTAAAGGAGGTTGTCATATGGTCTATCTGACCGAGCGGGCTATCCTCATAAATCAGCCACGACAGAGCCTACGGCGTTGAGGTCTCAGGCTGCGGCTGCTCATCGGCACTGGTTAGCAGCAGTACCACCCCACTGCCATCGACGGTGCAAGATCCCCGCTCATCAGGAAATTCGGCCATGGACCAAACAATTAGAAATGTGCCGTCCCCCATGGACTGGGACGGGGTGAGCTGTGGGGTGCGACCAGGCTTAGCCAGGGTTTCATAACAGCGATGGGCAATGGCTTCCACCCCATCGGGAATGGCGGACCGCTTGGGACCACAGGCGACCATCCCTATCAGCAACGGCAGTAAATAGAGCGGCTTTACCCATATCCAGTGTGGATTAATGCGTATGGCGCGGCCCCTAGGGGATATCCTCGACAGAATCATTCCTTAAATCGGTAACGCCCTTACAATCGATAAAAGCTGATAGCAGCTTACAGAACTTTTAGACCCAGTCCCCATGCAATTATTTCGCTTATTTTCATCTCTACTGGTTTCCGTTTTTGCCGTTTTTATCGTCACGGGTTCGTCTGCGATGGCGGCTCCCGTAGCAACGCTGCCGGGGTTACAGGGTGTCTTTACGGGCACGCCTCCCACCGATATTGGTATCCATGATACCCAGCTGAGCGGCTGTCCCCCCTCTCCTAACTGTGTCAGCAGCGCGGCGGCCAATGACGATGACGAGCATTACATTGCACCGCTTGACTACACGGCTGAGCCAGGTGCGGTGCGCGATAAGCTGGTGGCGATTTTAGAAAATCAGCCCCGCACTACCGTGATTGAACAGACTGACGACTATATTTTGGTGGAGTTTACCAGCCGTCTGATGGGGTTTGTGGACGATGCTGAATTTTACTTTCTGCCGGATGGACACACCGTTGCCATGCGCTCAGCCGCCCGACTGGGTGAATCGGACCTGGGGGTCAATCGCCGTCGGTTAGAGCAGTTCCGGCTGGCGTTGCAGAGTCTAGGAGCTTAATCCTCCGTGACCTCTGATAGCTACCAAATTAGGACCATGACTCGGGGGGAGTTGGAGGTTGCGATCGCATGGGCGGCAGAAGAAGGCTGGAATCCTGGTCTACACGATGCCGACTGCTTCTACGGCACTGACCCCACCGGATTTCTCATGGGGTTTCTAAATAACGAACCCATCGCTTCAATTTCCGCCGTCAAGTACGGCGAGTCCTTTGGTTTTATTGGCTTTTACATTGTAAAGCCCGGCTTTCGAGGTCAGGGATATGGATTAGCGATTTGGCAGGCGGCCCTTGAGGTTCTAACGGGTCGCAACATTGGCCTAGACGGTGTGGTGGCCCAGCAGGATAACTACATCAAGTCTGGGTTTAGCCTGGCCCATCGAAATATTCGTTATGGAGGTGTGGGCCAGGGCGAGGCGGCTGAGTCCGACTGTGTGCCGTTGGCTCAGGTGCCAACAACGGCGGTGATTGAGTATGACCGCCGTTTTTTCCCAGAGGAACGGTCTAGATTTACCCAATGCTGGATTGCTCAGCCCAGTAGCCATGGGGTTGGACTGCTCCAGGAAGAAACGCTGGTGGGGTATGGCGTAGTGAGACCCAGCCAAGACGGCCATAAGATTGGGCCACTGTTTGCAGAGACGGCAGCTATTGCGGAACAAATCTTTCAAGCTTTGGTAGCAAAGGTGCCCGTCGGTAGTTCGTTTTATTTAGATGTACCAGAGGTGAATGGGGCAGCGATAGCGCTGGCTGAACGGTATGGGATGGACTACGGATTTGAAACAGCCCGGATGTATACACAGAAAGATCCAACGCTGCCATTGGATAAGATTTTTGGAATCACAACATTTGAACTGGGCTAGTGCAAATGCCTTAGAACGCTACAATAATAAAAATATTAAGTGTTCGTTACATTGGGACGGGAGTTTGTTATGGGTCGTCAGCAGGCCATCGTAATTGGGGCAGGGATTGGTGGATTGGCCATGGGCATCCGTCTCCAGAGTTTAGGGTTTGACACCACCATTGTGGAAATGCTGGATGCCCCCGGTGGTCGTGCCTATGTCCGCAAAGCGGATGGATTTACCTTTGACATGGGGCCGACGGTGATTACGGTGCCCCACTTTATTGAGGAGTTGTTCTCTCTGGAGCGTGACAAATCTGCCCTGTCTTTGCCCGACTTCCCCGAAGAAATCGTCGACGAAACTAAGCGGATCAAATCTGGTATTTCTGGCGGTCCCAACACCAGTCGCTACGTCAAAATTGTTCCGGTGCTTCCCTTCTACCGCATCTATTTTGATGACGGCACCTTTTTTGACTACGACAGCGACCCCGAAAACACTCGCCGACAGATTTTAGAACTGGGTGAACCCGGCGACTACGAAGGATATCAGCGTTTCCATGCCGCTGCAAAAGCTGTTTTTGACCAAGGCTTTTTAGAGTTGGGCTATACCCACTTTGGCACTGTCGGCTCTATGCTGCGGGTAGTACCCGCATTGCTTAAACTCGATGCCGTACGGACCCTATTTAGCTTCACTAGCAAATACTTTAAGAGTGACAAACTACGTCAGGTGTTTAGCTTTGAACCCTTGTTAGTGGGGGGTAATCCCCTCTCGGTTCCTGGCATTTACGCCATGATTCACTTCGTCGAAAGCACCTGGGGCATTCACTTTTCCATGGGGGGGAGTGGGGCGCTAGTCAGCGGCTTTGTGAAAATTTTTGAGGAGCTGGGCGGCAAGAGTACCTACTACACCGAAGTCAGCATTATTAACGTCGAGAAAGAGAACGGCAAGAAAGTTGTTAAGGGTATCACCCTGGCTGACGACACTGTAATGACAGCGGATGCCGTTGTTTCTAATGCTGACTGGGCCACCACCTACGGCAAAATGATTGAGCCTAAGTATCGATTCTGGAATAGCGACCTGCGAGTGAAGGTGACTCAGCAGTCCATGTCGGCATTTGTCATGTACTTAGGCTTTAAGGCCGATGGCAACGAAGATGCCAAACTACGACACCACAGCATTATTTTAGGGCCTCGATACGAGGAGCTATTGAAGGATATCTTTGGTCGCAAGATTATGCCCAAAGACTACTCTCAATACATCCACCTACCCACCTTGACCGATCCATCCTTGGCTCCCGAAGGGCACCATGCCGCTTATATTCTGGTTCCCGTTCCCCACAATGGTTCTGGCATTAACTGGGATGAGATGGGTGAAAAACTAAAAGACAAGGTGCTGACGTTTATGGATGAACGGGGATATTTACCCAACATCAAAGAGCGTTTGGTGCATTGCAGCTACATTACTCCCGACTACTTTGAGAACACGTTAAAGGCTCACATTGGTAATGCGTTTGGCCCTGAGCCATTGTTGGTGCAGTCGGCGTTGTTCCGGCCCCACAACCGCAGTGAAGATATTACCAACCTATATATGGTAGGGGCGGGTACCCAGCCAGGGGCAGGTACACCAAGCGTCATGATGTCGGCAAAGATGACCGCGCGACTGGTAGCCGAAGACTTCGACGTTGCCCCTGAGGTTTTGGGTGGTGTAACAGAAGGGAAAGAAGCCTCATTGGTTTAAGCCTCTTCTCAATAGAATGAGACAGCGTTAGTCGAGAGCTGAACCGCTTCCGGCTAACGCTGTTTAGAGATCTTCTATGGGAAAGTCCTTATGCAGCTGTTTACAGTCTGCCAAAAGGGCGCCTTTTTCTATGGAGTAAGTCTGTGGTGACTTGCTAAAAACTTCGTCACAGCGGATGTCGATCATATTTGGATTAGTATCCGAAAAGTTGTCAGAGCCTACGCCATACACAATGGTCTGAATACCTGCCCACAGGCAAGTGGCGGCACACATGGCACAGGGTTCACAGGTGGTGTAAAGCGTATAGCCCTCAGAGAGGGAAGCACGACCGAGGCGCTGCGTCAGCTGACGAATGGCATTGACCTCAGCATGACAGGTGGGGTCATTATCTGGCTGAACCGTATTACCCGAACTCTGAACAACCTGGTTGTCTTTAATGACAACGGCACCAAACGGTGTTTTGCTTTTGCGAGCTTCCTCAATGGCAAGCTGCATAAAAGATTCAGCACTCATACAGTCGTAACTCAACAGCGTATAATTCTCAGACGCTTACAGTGTTTCAGATAGCTGCTGCTGTTGATATCCACCTTGGGACAGACTCTGCTTTATCCAGACAGATTCTACATCAGGCAAAACTAGTTTTAGCAGGGGATATTGCCTTAACTTAAGGAGCTTCGACAGTGCGGTCACATTACACCCGACGAAAAGACAACCTCTAATAGAGCATTTTCTGTATTAGCAGAGCTACCATAGAAAATAAGCGGTAATTTTTGTGGAGCAACGGTAAGTGAAATGACTTTGGCGGCGGCTACTTTGAGCACTCAGAATCAGATGGGTTTTGTCGAGTGGCAGCGGGCTACTTGGCAGAATTATGTTGACTCTCGCGATAGTTTGGCCCCCGAGCAGTATCGTTTATTTTTCCATCAGGGCTATCTATTAATTACTGAAATGGGTTGGGAAGGAATTAACCACGCAACGATCTGTGATTTGTTTACGGCTATTTTGTATGTCTGGTTTAGCTTACATTCCGATCAGGTAGCTAGTTCCATCGGTCGGTGTCTGCTGGAAAAAGATACGGATACCGCGGGTGCTCCAGACCTGGTTCTGTATCTAGGGGATAACTATCCCCGCTGGCAAACTGGACAGCCGCGCCGAATTGACTTAAGTCAGTGGAAGGCACCAGACCTGGTTGGTGAAATTTCGGATACTACCTTGGCTAGCGATTTGGATGAAAAGAAACAGCTTTATGCAGCTTTGGGAATTCCTGAATATTGGGTGATTGATGTGCGAGGCAGCCGCGTTTTTGCGTTTATGTTGCAAGACGGCAGGTATCAGATAACAGAGACATCTGCAGCTTTAAAGGGGCTACCTATTGAACTGCTAGAGAATACGATTGCCAAGCTAGAAACGGATAGTAATATTAGTGCAGCCCAGTGGTTTAATCAGCAGGTGATAAAGCTGCAGGGATAGATTAAGGGCACAATTATTGCGAAGCTTTTGTCTAGCTCTTCGATCTCTAGTCGAGTACGAGAGATTAGCAATATATAAAATTCTAGAAACAGGGGATCTGGCGAAAGATATCGCTACTCCGCTGGGCAAAGCTCATCTAAAAGGATACCCGTTGTTTGGTTGACCGCCCGGCATTGTTGTTGATGGTCAGTTGCTGAGTTATTTTCACGAATACCATCTAAAGCGTCTTCCATCCAGCCCTGAGCTCGCTGCATAAGGTCTTCTTCGTCTAGTTCTTTCATAATAGAGAATGCCTGCTGAAGAGTTTCTAACGCTTCTGAATATCGAACCAGTTCAACGTAGACTGTGCCAATCAAATAGGTTCTATATCCTTCACTAGAGCGAAGTCCCAATTCTCGTGCAATGGCCAGAGCTTGCTGGTAATAAGCTATGGCTTCTTCATCTTCGCCTTGATCATCATAGACAAAGCCAATATTTTCGAGGGTGACGCCTTCTCCGGCGCGATCGCCCACCTCACGACGAATCGCTAAGGACTCTTCGTAATAG
>ERZ1740059.990-NODE-990-length-14445-cov-3.745587_pt1 | contig 14445 bp, 10 predicted proteins | sample MGYA00581744_ERZ1740059 | MGnify/ENA primary metagenome ERZ1740059 (study PRJEB43018, sample SAMN04849738) | marine metagenome | isolation source: floating plastic debris | place: Pacific Ocean | collected 2008-08-28 | study: EMG produced TPA metagenomics assembly... | reverse complement strand
TTCAACATACAGGCTGGGCCATGCTCCAATACACGTATGGCATTGAGCACAGAGCCCCCACCTGCTATTTCCTTAACACTATTGAGCCCCAACTGCACTGCTTTCTTTTGCAGTAAGCTTTCTATTTCGGCTACGCGGGGGGTATCTGCTAGCTTACGATCGGTCACATAAGTAAGGTGATCATTGGTATTCTGGATAGGCCAAAGCTCATCGTCCTTAAAGGCTCCGTGCCCTTTACAGGCGTGATATAAAGTGTTGGTACTGGGGTCAAAAACCACACCTATTTGCGGCGTTCCGTCTTTCGCTACTAGCGCAATAGCTACCGAAAAACCCGGTTGTTTATTAATGAAAGCCAATGTGCCGTCCATGGGATCGATGCACCAAAAGAAAGCTTGCTCAAAACGGCTACCATCATCTTCCGTTTCTTCTGACAAGAGGGCTAGATTAAATGCCTCACAAGTAGGCAGGAGATGAGCCAAAATAGCGGCTTCGCAAGCCTTATCCACTTCGGTTACCACTTGTGCCGCGTGGCTGGTCATTCCCTTCTTGGTTTCTACCACTACATCTTTATTCGCGTACTGCTGAATGATCTTCCCGGCGGAAAGAGCAGCTTGTATGGCGATGTTCTTGAGTGCTAGTAAGTCCATTTTCAAAGGCGGTCAATTACTTGGGCAGTAACGCGTTCACTATAACTATTAATTTTCCAGTGGCCAGGGCTCCAGCCTTTCAGAAAGCGATGAAAATCGGCCCAAGCTACTCGGTACAGGGCGCGCCATTCTTCTTCTAGAGTCGTATTCTCTTCACCAAGCGCGGTATGTAAATGCTCGAAATAAGTATCGAGAATTTGCGTTTCCAGGCGTTCGCACTCCCTTTCATTGAGGCAGCTGCCTACGAAATAAGCCACATCCTTCATTCCACATCCACCACCTACATACTGAAAATCTACACCCGCCACTTGTCCATCTCGTCCGAAGCAAAAGTTGGCCAGTTTGGAATCGCCGTGCACAAAGGTTTTATAGGTACAACGATTCAGTTTTTCGTCAATTGCGGAAGCTGCTTCCCTGAGCTTTTGATCTGTCAGCGCTGCCAATTCTTGGGGCCGGGTCGCCAAGTGCCAATAGGTGCCTACTTTCCAAAGCCCGGCGGGAGCTTTTCCCAGATAGCTTGCGTGGAACTGGGCCAGCCAAGCTAAACAGGCTGTAATTCCTTCCCACGCCAATGTCCGTTTACGTAACGGGAAGCCTGCCCCATCTAAGTCTTCCAATATCATGAGTACTTCGTCGCCTGCTGTTTCAACAGCCAAGCATTGTGGCAGGCGAGCTGCACTGTTCTTACTATACGTCTGGTACCAGGTGGTTTCTACTTCGTAGGATTTCAATTTACGTTGATGGCCAATATCGCCATTCCAGCCCCGAGGATGACTGTTATGTTGCGGTAGCTGTACATGCTTCACAACTACCGTTTGGATATCCGCATTTTTTAAATCAAGGCGTATGATTTTCCCGTATCCACTCCACAGTTCTTGGATCACCTCCTTTTCCGTTAGGGAAGATGCGCCAGTGTGTTGCAGAATAAGAGACTTGAAGTGTTCATTCATAGGTCCCAAAAATAGCAACTTGTCAGAGCACTAGTGCCTCGTATCATTAAGATAGTAGCGATTTAACTTATCAGAATTAGCCTCAATGATATCTGGTAGTTGGTCATTGTTTAAATCAGCCGATATAATGTCATAAGTCTGATAAGTTTCTTCCGTGAGGAATACTTTTTTCCAGGTGTTGCCTTCTCCCCCATTCAGAAAAACTTCATTACGGCTTCCGGCATTGCCAATAATGATATCCAAGTCATTGTCCATATCCAAATCGCAAAGCGAAACGGCGAAGCTCCTGGTATCTACGGTATCAAGTACCACTTGTTGGGAAAAAGGCGCTTGTTTACTCCCGAAGTAAATGACATTGTCTTCTCTGATATTCGCCGTTACAATGTCCAGTAGACCATCGTTATTGATATCGCCCACCGCTACGGAGCGGGTATTATCCCTACCGGTACCAAAGCTGATCTTTTCCGGGAATTCCAGACTACCATTATTCAAATACACGTAGTTGGGTTGCCGATCGCGATAGGCTAGAATTAAATCCAAGTCACCATCGCCATCCATATCGCCAGTTGCCACATCAATGGTGGAGTCATCTTTTGTCCCGAAACTCAGGGTTTTCGTGAAGTTGCCGGTGCCGTCATTTAAACAGATTTCGTTGGCATACCCCCTGTTGGTTATGAGGATATCTACATCACCGTCTAAGTCTAAATCCGTCAAGTTCAGGTTTCTGGTAGGCGTATATCTTTCGCCAAAGGTTGAGCCTTTTTGGTAGTAGCCCTGCCCGTCGTTCAAATAGATAAAGTTCGGTGCCCGATCATTTCCTACCGCAACATCAAGGTCACCGTCATTGTCCAAGTCCGCTAGTTCGGCCGCGTAAGTTGTGGCGCGCTGGTCACCAAGATCCCGCTCTAGGGTAAATAGTCCCTGCCCATTATTGATGAAAATCCGGTTTTGTCCGGGCCAGTGCCTTCCATTCGCTACAATGATATCCTCATCCCCATCATTGTCGATATCTCCACTGGCCACCGAAGCCGTTCGCTCTTCGTAGGCACCTAGAATTGATCGTCCATTGGTTAGAAATTCAAATTCTTGGGCAGAGGTATAGTGGCCAATGAGGCTTAAAACCACTATTATTAGACACGAAGTTCTCATGGGGTAAGTTTGATTTTTTCAGCAGCTGTAAGATGCCATTTTGATTTAGAACATGTACTGTCTTTTAATGATTTTCTCTGGTTCAACGCAGAACGTATAGAGTGACACCAAAAAGAACCACTCCAGTGGCTTCATCAGGTAATATGTCAAGTTTGAAAGCTGTTTGTTTTCTTTGATGCTGTAATTCTATTTTACTAAATAAGGTAAGAAGTATTACGTCCACCAACGACTCTTTATTAGCAGATCAGTAATTTCTCGTATGGCTTGCTGGTTTCTAGACAACCGTTTTCTTTCGCTTTTTCCGGCAAAAAAGCTAGCAAAATGCCTTTCGCACAGAGGCGGCGGCGCTATTCAAAAAATGGCTGGGTAGCTTGGGTTTAGTAGTTTGCCCTTTAGTGCTTCGATAGATGACCATCTGCTTTCGTGACTGCCGTCAAAGCCGCTACGATGGTCATCTCTTAGGGCCACTGTTGCGCTACAATGTATCAGCAAGTTTCTGTAAGGCTTGCTGGTGCAAACTCGGCTGCGGACGGTAGAAGTTATCCTATCATGAGAAAGCCAAAGGGGGCTAGGGTGGGCAAAAGCTGATGAGGATTTGAGAGCTGTTCTAAGGCGTAGTTTCATTGTGCCCCAAAATCACTCTCTCAATCCGCTCGTTATCTACCCGGCTCTGCACGTGTTTAGAACCCTCCAGCAAAATAGCTTCGCGTAGCGCAGGGAATAACTTGCGCGCTCTTTTGATCATTTTCTTACCCGGAAAGAGGATATCATTTTGGGCCGCAAATAATGTAATTGGCGTTTGGATTCGCTGTGCCTCCTTCTTGCTAATCACGGGTAGTGGACTGAAATCCATTTCAAAGTGCAGGAAAACCAACGACAAAAAAGGCAGCGCAAAATCGTCTCGCTCCGTAAAGAGCACATCAATGACCTGCTCCACGTACGCCTGCTGCTTCGTTTTCATATAGCGCCGCATGGGGAGGAAGATGTTCCAAAGTGCTTTAAAGGGATTCCCATTGACGATGTAGACTGGTGCCGACAGGAATGCTTCTTTGATACGACTTTCATCGTGAAGCAGTGTTTTAAGAATAACCAAACCACCAAATGAAAAACCAGCCAAGGTCACTTCCTCTAGCCCTAATTCATTAATAATTGCATTTACCCACTCGCCGTAGATGTTGTCCCTCATTGACGGTCGAATGCCAATACTCTTATTGGGTTGCGCCAGTACATCTATAGCGTAGACGCAATACTTATTGCTAAGGTTTGGGTAGGTCTGTAAAGCAATAGGAGCACAGCCGTTCGAACCATGCAGCAATAGTAATGGAGGATTAGTAGGATCCCCGGTACAAACAATGTGCGTTTCGCCGAAGGGCGTGGGAACAAACTGGGTTTCGTAGTCAATTCCAAGCTCCGCTAATTTCTTATCGTAAAGCGCTAAAATTTCGGTGCGGCCAGCTTCAGATTTGAAGAATGAGGGCATTTTCTTTATTTTTAGGACAAGTTTACTAAAAAATACAACTTAGGACAAGTTTACTAATGAAAAAAACCAAAGAAAAAATAAAATCTGCTTCCCTTGCACTATTCAATGAACACGGCTATTTCCGTATCACCATACGCCAGATCGCCCAGGAATTGGGCATGAGTTCTGGCAATCTTAATTACCATTTTGCCAAACGAGAAGATATTCTGGAACAGTTGTACTTTGATATGGTGCAGCACTTTGACGCTCGTGTAGCAGCATTGCCTCAACAAACTATTTCACTACCGCAAATTCGTGCTGATATCTACGGCAGTATGCTCATCATGACAGATTACCGCTTCATTTGGACCGACCTCTACCGACTATTACAATTAAGCCCCCGGATCAGCGAACATTTTGCGGAGGCACTGGCCCGAAGACAGGCTGGGTACCAATTCCTATTCCAAGTATTGCAGCAACAGCACCTCCTGAAACCTCCTGCTTTTGCCAATGAATATAACCTCCTCATCGACCGTATCGTCAACTTCAGTAATACTTGGTTGTACGCTTCTGCGTTGTATAACTTACCTCTTGACCAAGCCTACATAGCCCGTCAAGCAGATACCCTTTTGTTAATGTTACATCCTTATTGTACGGAAAGTGGGCGGGAGCAATTGATTGGATCGATAAGCTAACTTGGCGTATTTTCTTAAAATATATCCAGGTAGCGACGCGATGAATCGCGTTGGATTATATTAAATACCTCTATGGTTTCGCGGAATTTTTGAGTTTGATTTTTTAAGCGTTCCACCCATTGGTTTCGCGGAATTCATTCCGCTCCGCCTTGTCAAAAGGCGGCATGAACACCATAGGATTCATTAAAAAAGCGGTGGAACGGCTATTTTTTCAAACTCAAACATTCCGCTGAAAAAAATACGGCGCGATAAATCACGCGAAACCATTAAATAATCACCAATTCCTCACCTCTCTCAGCCGTCAAAACTTTAGCGAAGTCGGCCCACCTACACCGGAGCAATAGTACGATAACCCGAATAGTAAAGAAGTGGTGCCCCTTGTTCTGCCCGGTCAAGTTCTTCCACCCGGCAAATGATCATTACGTGATCGCCAACTGGGATCATACTTTGGATAGTAGTGGCGTACCAGGCCAGACAATCTTTAATAGTACGCGCGCCATTCTGTTGATTTTCCATTTCTATGACCAACTGATCATCAGGGCGCCCCGCAAATTGGTTGCTAATCGCCTCCTGCTGATCAGAAAGAATGCTGATACCTATAGCCTTTCCTATCGCTAGATATTGCATCATACGCCCCTCTTCTCGCACGGAGAAAGCTACCAAGGGTGAGTCTAGAGAGAGGGAAACAAAGGAATTGGCCGTCATACCGTGTACACTCCCATCATTTTTAAGCACGGTTACGATAGTAACGCCCGTAGCAAAAGTACCAGCTACTTTACGCAAGCGCTTAGCATCAATTGGACTCGTCATGTTTCAAGCTTTAGTCAAGCCGTACTCAAGAACTTGAATAGAAGTTGCTCGACGCTTAATAAGAAGGGAAAATGATTCTCCCGAACGCTCCTAATGTGAAGTTGGGCTTGTACATTTTTGTAAAGTATTGTTAATCAATGCCCAACCTCCCAGTAGAAAGTAGAAGGTATAAGGACTTAATGTTTCTTTCTTCCTTATACCCTCTACCTCGTGAGCTTTTAATCTTTGTAGGCTGAAGCAGCCCCACCATAAAAGCTCACGTTAACTAGTAACCCATGTTCTGCGTTAGCTTAGTACTAGAAGCCAAAGCATTCAACGGGATTGGGAATACCCGCTTATTGGCATCACTGGCAGGCTTATCCGTCCAGGTGTCACCAAATTTACCGAAGCGTACCAAATCTGTTCTACGGTGTGATTCGTAATAGAATTCAAAACCGCGCTCATCCAGCATTCCGTCCAGATCAATAGAGGTAAGCTCTGCGATACCACGTGCAGTACGTAATTCGTTCACATCATCCAATGCGCCGCCAGCATCGCCCTTTCTCAGCTTGGCCTCAGCCCGCATCAGATAGGCATCGGCTAAACGGAAAATTACGGGGTTGATGTTGGTATCCCAACGGCCTGGCCCTGGTGTGTCGTACTCATACTTGAAGACGCGCGCTCCAGCCCATTGGTTAGAGGTTAATGATACTTCCTTAGAATAATCAATGACTTGATCATCGCGCAGGAAGTTGGTCAATTCTTGGATCACTAGGTTTCCGTCAGCATCACGGCGGAAGGTTCCGCCTTCAGTTGGGATACCATCCGCATTTACCGGTACGGGGCCATATTGTACGCCTACTTGAATACCACGATTCAGCTTGTAAGTGTCTGGATCAATTACCCCAGCTTCGTTTGGATATTTTTCTTCGAAGATGCGGGCATCATTGGTATCCCAAGAATCCACAAATTCCGGTAGGGTACAGAAACCATTCCACCCACGGAAGCTACCCGCATCTGCAGCGTATTGTCCCTGGCTCATCACCATAGCCGTAAAAGCTCGGTTGCAGGTGAGACCTGCCTGGCAGTTTACCGTAAAGATGAGTTCGTCGGTAGCAGAATTATTGTCGCTATCGCCATCAAAAAGACGGAAATACTCACTCGCAATGTTATAGCCTTCGTTCTGGATCAAGTCTGTTGTAATGGAGATAACCTGGTCCATATCCGCTCCAGCAAAATTGAAGCTACCCGCGTAACGGTCTTCGTAGACGGCTTTATTAAGGTACAAACGCGCCAACAACATCTTAGCCGCCCCTTTCGAGAAAAGGTGCCCGGAGTTGGAAGCATTCTTCGCACGCAAATCAGGGATGGCATTGTTGAGCAGCGTCGCAATTTCATCAATCGCAGCAACGTCCTTGAGTACGATGTTTTCACCCGTACTTAGATCACGATAAGGTACCTGAGCGTAAAGGTCCAAGGTGGCCCACATGTAGAAGGCCAACAATCCTTGCACTTCGGCGCGGCGCGGTGCCAGATCAGGATTAGCCAAGGCACTTGGTGTGTCTAGGGCATCAAGAATCTCCAGGCAGGCGGCAATACCGCCTTGCAGCAAGGTCCAAACTGTATTGACCGTTACTTCCGAGGCGTCCCAGGCATGCGTATGCAGGGTCACATAACGTCCTCCATCAAACCAGTCACTACGGCTAGGGTCTTGCCACAGTCGCGTTGGGGTCATGGAGATATCGGTAGTAGATTCCTGAAGGTTAAAGTAATTGCGCTCGGTGAAATTTGGAATCAATTCCGCGTAAGCCGAGGCAATAAAGTTGTCTAAAAATTCAGGCGTCGGATTTTTTAACAACGCCTCTATGTCTGGCACTTGCACTTCGTCAAAGACTTCCTCGTCTAAGTCGGCACATCCACTAAAAGCCAGAAGGATGGTTAATAAAAGAAAGTAATTTTTCATAAGTCGTTAATTAAGACAAACGTTCTTAGAAAAGATCAATGCCTAACAGATTACTTAAAATCAATGTTCACACCCAAAAGGAAGGTCCTCGCTCTTGGGTAAGCGGCAAAATCAATCCCGTAGGACAAGTTACCACCAAATGCCAAAGGAGTGTTCACCTCAGGGTCATATCCGCTATAATCTGTCAGGACGAATAGGTTTTGGCCCGTAATATAGACCCGAGCACGCGACAACCACTCGCTATCTCCTACCGGAAGGTTGTAACCCAGGGTCATATTGTTCAAGCGCAAGAAGGCACCATCTTCCAAGAAGAAAGAGGAAGCTCCCGGTGGAATAGCGCTAGCCGAGGCAATGCGTTGCGAGATATTTCCACCAAAGTTATTGAGGAAATTATCCGTTGCATTGTAAATTTCGTTACCCGAAACACCCGAGAGGTTGAAGGACAAGTCTAGCCCTTTATACCGCAGATAGTTATTGATACCGTAGACAAAGGTTGGGATACCTGAACCCAATATCTGACGATCACTAGATGAAGTGCCATCACCATTGTCGACTGGTAAGTAAAAGGTACCCAGTGATTCACCATCTCTGATGATTTGTGTGAGTGTACCATTAATACTACGACCACTCAACACACCCGTAAAGATTTCACGACCATCAGGGAAGGAGACCTCATTGGAGGTAAATGTTCCGCTGTAATCAACCGTCCAGGTGAAGTTGCGGGTGTTCTTGAGTTGTGTACCCAAGAAGATTTCAACACCGGAGTTGAGGATTTCGCCCGGCAGGTTAATCCATTTTTGCGACACCGCTGGTGGCTCCGAATCTACTAGCAAGAGCGGATCAGTATTCACCTTGTTGAAGTAATCGATACTACCGTACAGTTTATTTCTAGCTAGCGCAAAATCTACACCTACATTAAACTGCGTACTCACTTCCCATTGTAAATCAGGATTCGCTTCCCGTACCCGGGAAATACCATTTTGAGTTACCTGGAAAGTTTCCTGGGTTGCTTTGTTTGGAATCTCCTGGTTACCGGTTTGTCCCCAACCTACACGCAAGCGTAAATCATCAAACATATCGCTGCTCATGCTCTCGCTGATGCGCCAAGCCGCAGAAACCGCAGGGAAGTAACCCCAACGATTATTACTACCAAACTTAGAAGAACCATCTGCACGAATGGAAGCGGTAATCATGTAAGTCTTATTGATCGAGTAATTCACCCGCGCAAAAACAGACTCTAACTTATTGACTTCCCGAATACCATCAGGGTTAGTACCGGTAGCTGCTCCGTTGATGGTCGTGGCATTACCCGGATCATCAGAAGTACTGATTGATGGCACCAAAAAGTCGCTCGTTCCTAGCGAAAAGCTGTTCACATCGAACTCTTGATAAGCATGCCCCAACAGGAAGTTCATCTCGTTATTACCCGTCACCTTGTCGTAAGTGAGGTAGTTTTCAATGAGGGTATTAGTCGCTTCAATATTAGCAAAGTTGTAGGAACCATTATTGAAGTTGATCCCCTCTAGGTTATTGGGCGCTAGCTCCTGCTCACGGGTAGCATTTGAACGATCAATACCTAGATTAATTTGGTATTTGAAACCATCAAAAATCCGCAATGACGCACCAATATTGGCCAGCAAACGATCGGTTTTAGTGACATCATTCCAAGCATCGAGGTAGCCAACTGGATTAGTTGGACCAGAAGAATAGTTTCCGTTGGCATCAAAAACCGAACGGGTAGGGTCAGCAGCAAGTGTATTGGTAATCAATTCCCCATCCGTATCCGCAATATCTGAACGCGGAATGCCAAAGTCTGTCACATGGCTTCCGATTAAATTCATATCAATGCGTAGCCGATTGTCTGGAAGTGCAAAAACACGGCTGTTTAAACGGCCCGTGTAGCGCTTAATTTGGCTCTTATCAATAATACCCTCCTGGTCTAGGGCACTCAAAGACACCCGATAGCTGGCATTATCGCTACCCCCGGAGTAAGCAAGATTATGATTTTGAGTAAAGGCCGTACGTGTAACTTCGTCTTGCCAATCTGTACCTGAGTCAATCCCAACCAAATCCAGCTTATTGGCCAGACTTGAAGTACCAACGTATGCATTGTAGGAAACCTTGCCCTCACCAGCAGCACCTTTTTTGGTGGTTATGAGAATCACACCGTTCGAACCCCGAGAACCATAAATGGCCGTAGCCGAGGCATCCTTGAGTACATCGATCGCCTCAATATCATCCGGGTTAAGGAAATTCAGTGGGTTTTTCGAAGCGGCGGTATTACCCGCATTACTTCCTACCAGGTTGGCACTTCCTGGTGTAACAGCTTCGTTGCTCAGTGCTACCCCATCAATAACGTATAAAGGGCTATTGCCGCTACGCAAGGAGCCCGCACCCCGAATAGTCACATTCACCGCCGCGCCAGGTTCACCACTGGAAGAAGTCACCCGGACACCCGGAAGCTTAGCTTGTAACAATTGTTCCGGCGAAGTAACAATACCACCGTTGAAATTGTCGGCATTAAGCGATGAAATAGCACCAGTCACTTCGGTCTTATCTCGCTCTGCGTAACCAATCACCACTACTTCATCCAGCGTCGCGCCTTCCGCCAGGGTCACACTCAAAGAAGCCTGTCCTGCCAAAGCAATGGTTTGCGGTTGGTAGCCCGTGTAAGAAAAAGTGAGGCTTGTCGTTTGTAGATCAGGTACATCCAATGAGAACTTCCCATCAAAATCAGTAATCGTTCCACTACTGGTACCATCGATAACTATCGATACACCGATAAGGGGTACATTGTCTTCATCCGTAACCGTTCCGGTGACTGTACTTTGGGCCTGAAGCAAGGATGCACTTGAAATCAGAATCCCCATTAACAACAGTACACCAAGGTGGCGGAACAGCCGTTTTCTGGCAGAGTTAATTCCTACTTCCATAGATGATTTGATTAATTTTTAGAATAAGGCTTATTTGATTTGTTTCACTAGGGAGGGGTCATTGAACCTGGAATAGGAACAAATATATGTAAACGTTTTCAAAAAAATGATGGAACTTTATTCTTAGTTTAGCCATTGTGTAATATTTCCTTTGGAAATAAAGGTAATTTGCCATATACTTTTAGTGTTTTTGCAATACATCTCGTAAGTCAGGAAAACATAAAATGAAAATAAAAATATATTTCCATTCTTTTCTTAAAACCTCAATTTGCGGTGTATTACTATTACTCTGTGGCTACAGTTGCAATCCTTCAGAGGACCCAGTATCAGACGCTACTCTTTTTGAACTCATCCCCTCAGAAGTGTCCGGATTACAATTTGTCAACCGCCTGCGGGAATCACCCAGTCAGAATGTTTTGACCTACGAATACTTCTACAATGGAGCTGGTGTTGCGGTAGGTGACTTCAATCAGGATGGACTACCAGATATCTATTTCGTCTCCAACCTGGAAGCCAACGCGCTCTACCTTAACAAAGGTGATTGGAACTTTGCGGATGTAAGCGCTACTAGCCAAGCCCAAGGAAGCCGTGGTTTCGCTACTGGGGTAAGCACTGTTGATATTAATGCCGATGGCTTACTCGACATCTACGTCTGCAAATCTGGGCGCATTACGAATCCAGATTTGCGACGGAACGAACTTTTCGTAAATCGAGGAAACAACGCGGAGGGAATCCCTAAATTTTCAGAACAAGCTGCTGAATACGGCTTAGATCTTCCCACCTACTCTACCCAAGCCAGCTTCTTCGACTATGACCGGGATGGTGATTTGGATGCCTTCCTCATTAATCATGGCATTGACACCTACGAAACTGAAAATATTCCACGCTTACAGCAGGAGGAAAATCCACTCCAAGGGGAAATGCTTCTACGCAACGAGGAAGGAACTTTTGTGGATGTTACTGCCAGTTCAGGGATCATTCGCAACAAGCTGGGCTACGGCCTGGGTATTGGCATAGCTGACCTCAATCATGACCAGTTTCCGGATGTATACGTAAGCCACGATTATTCTGGTAAGGATCACCTCTATATTAACCAACAAGATGGCACCTTCCGAGAATGCATTGAGGAACTTACCAATCAGATTTCCTTTTACGCCATGGGTAATGACATTGCAGATATCAACAACGACGGCTGGGCAGATATTGTCAATTTAGATATGGTGGCGGCTGACAACTACGGCATCAAGACCAGTATGAGTGCCATGAACCCTGCTCAATTTCACCAGCTCGTATCGCAAGGTGGTCATTATCAGTACATGTTCAACAGCTTATTGCTCAACAATGGCACAAGTGATGAACGGCAATCACCATACTTTTCCAACATTGCCCAAGTGGCTGGCATTTCCAATACGGACTGGAGCTGGGGACCACTCCTTTTTGACATGGACAATGACGGCTGGCAAGACCTTTTCATCACCAACGGCATTAAACGAAACATCCGCAACACCGACGCAACAAAACGGGTAGTAGAACTACAAGGCTTACTAAACAACAGCACCAACGAGCAAGAGCGCGTGCAGCTCATGCAACAAATGCTACAACAATTCCCCTACCACCGCAAAGCCAATTATTTCTTTCAAAATCAGGGCGACTTAAGGTATAAAGACATCACCGAACAATTGCGACTCGACACCTTACTCACTGCCTCTAACGGTGCCGCCTACGCCGACTTTGACCTTGACGGCGATCTCGACTTGGTCATCAACAATGTAGACCAAGCAGCTTCTCTTTTACGCAACAATGCCACTAATCTGAACAAGCACAACAGTTTGACCATCACTTTAGCAGGACCATCACAAAACCCCTTAGGCATTGGCACCAAAGTGAGCATATATCACCACTCATCCATTCAATCTAAAGAGTTGTACACCAGCCGGGGTTATCAGTCGGCCGTAAGCCCTGCACTCCATTTTGGCTGGCCAGGGGATGAACCAGTTACACATTTGGAAATCATCTGGCCTGATGGTTAATGGCAACGGGTAGAGAAAGTCCCAACCGGGCGAGTACGTCTCCGTTATGAGGATGCAAAAACCAACACTTCTTCCACTCCTAAACCCAAAGGGCTATTTCAAAGTACCACCGAAGCAACGGTACACTACGAACATCGAGAAAATGACTTTAACGACTTCGAACGGGAGAGCCTACTCCCACATAAAATGTCGACCCAAGGCCCCGCAGCAGCTACAACTGATGTGGATAAAAATGGCCGAGTAGACGTTTTCATTGGTGGCGCTACCCAGCAAGCGGCGGCTTTGCTGCTGCAACAAGAAAACGGATCATTTCTTCCCAGCAACGAAGCCCTCTGGGAAAACCACAAATTCCACGAGGACGTAGCCGCCGTGTTTTTTGATATCGACCAAGACGAGGACCAGGACCTTCTAGTTGGTGGAGGCAGCAATGAATGGCCAATAGATGATACCCGCTACGGCTTGCGCTTGTACCTCAATGATGGTGACGGTAATTTTAGCGACGCCTCCCATGCACTGCCCAATATCAAAGTCAGCCTGGGTACCTTGGCAGTAGGAGATTTTAATGCCGACGGTAAAATGGATGTATTTGTTGGCGGTCGCCAGGTACCAGGTAAATATCCACAAGCGGCTGATAGCTACCTGTTAATCAATCAAGGCACAGGCACCGACATTCAACTGAGCGACCAAACAGCTGAATTGGCGCCTTTTCTAACCCAGTACGGAATGGTGACAGATGCCAGCTGGCAAGATATCAATGGTGATCAGCAATTGGACTTGATTACGGTAGGAGAATGGATGTCTCCCCGAATATTACTCCAGCAAAATGGGAAGCTAGTAGATCATACTCCAGCGACCCAACTGGACAATGAAATAGGTTGGTGGTACAGCCTCGCCGTAGCTGACATGGATGCAGACGGTGATCTGGACTTGGTAGCCGGAAACCTAGGACTCAACTATAAGTACCAAGCCAGTAAAGCGGAACCCTTTGAAATATTTAGTACCGATTTTGACCAAAATGGCAGTCAGGATATCGTTTTAGGTTACCACAATGAGGGCAAGCTGTTTCCACTGCGTGGCCGGGAATGTTCCTCTGGCCAGATGCCTTTTATCAAGGAAAAATTCCCAACTTATGATGCCTTTGCTAAGGCCACCATTACCGAGGTATACGGTGAAGCAGAGCTAGGAGCTTCCGTTCATTATTCCGCGAATAATTTTGCGCATACTTACTTTGAGAATGATGGCACGGGCAGCTTTACGAGTAAAGCCCTGCCCATTGCTGCACAACTGTCCGCTGTAAATAGCATCTTGATCGACGATTTTGACAATGACAACAAACTAGATATATTATGTGCCGGCAACCTGTACGGATCGGAAGTAGAAACGCCCCGCAATGACGCCAGTTATGGCCATCTGCTTAGAGGCACCAACAAAGGAGAATTTCTACTGATGCATCCTAGTGAAAGCGGATTGCGTATAAAAGGAGAAGTAAAAAAACTGCTTTCTTTATCTGCACCGGGTGCACCAGAGCGCAGGATACTTGTTGTAAAGAACAACAGCCCTACTGAGATATTGAAACAGCCTTAATGACTATTTTTTGACTGTCCGACCCTAGTCCCTTACTTATGGCAAATATGAAAGAACTCGCTAAAGCAGCAGGCGTTTCTTTAGCAACCATTTCAAGAGTATTTAATGAGAGTGATAAGGTTAAGCCCGAGACTCGCAAGAAGGTGCTATCCTTGGCGAAAGCCATGAAGTACCGACCCAATAAAATGGCCGCGGCACTGCGCAAAGGAAAGAGCGGTTCCATAGGTATTGTTATTCCTTTTATTG
>ERZ1740059.988-NODE-988-length-14448-cov-4.898423_pt1 | contig 14448 bp, 14 predicted proteins | sample MGYA00581744_ERZ1740059 | MGnify/ENA primary metagenome ERZ1740059 (study PRJEB43018, sample SAMN04849738) | marine metagenome | isolation source: floating plastic debris | place: Pacific Ocean | collected 2008-08-28 | study: EMG produced TPA metagenomics assembly... | reverse complement strand
GAAGTTCCATTTGCATCGTCTGCTCCGTGCATAATCGATTTATATATCTGTCTTCAGCACAGACGAGAACTTCTTCCAGTAGATAAACTAATGCTTTGAGTGGATGAATTTGCTCGTAACTCGCCTTCTATCAGTTTAATAATTCTTTGCTTGCTTCAAAAGGAAAAAAATTATCTAAGCGGATACAATGAGAATACTACAATAAATTATAAATAGAATTCTACCCCTTTAGATAACAAAAGGCAATAAGCGTAGGTAGTTTCACTTCAAATATAATTAAAATCAGCAAATTTTACATATAACATTGTATTCTATTATATACAAGTATGTATAGGTTAATTATAGGATTCAAGGTATTTCACACATAGACCAATATTTATTAAAAATAGCTATTGATTCAATAAATTGAGAAGATTGGACTGATTTGAGTAGATATCCTGCTACGTTAAAATTATAAGCATCAATTCTATGTTTATCCTCATCAGATGTTGTCAATATAATTACTGGTATTCGCTTCAAGTTAGAATCTGCTCTCAACTCATAAAGAAACTCCAATCCTCCCATGATAGGCATATTTAGGTCTAATAAAATAATTCTGCGTTGTCGAGGAATTTTTGGAAAACTGCTAGTTTCACCTCGTAATAATTTTAAAGCTTCAATTCCATTAGAAGCGATATAGAGCGGGTTTGTAATATTCTTAGTTTGAAATGCCCTTTTGACATTCATTACATCTACTTCATCATCTTCTACTAACAGTATATTTAATTTTTTGTTCTCCATGGTCTGTTGCATATATAAATTCAAACAAATTGATATTGATATTAATATTAAATTTAGTTTTTATTAGATAATCTTTTAGGCGTTGCTGAATTTAAATATGAGTTGGGAATTTCACATTATATGAGACGTAGCACTGCTACGTCTCTACACAGGTTTCGCATTTTCTACAAAATGTAAACAAATATAATTCATAGCTTGATTCACCAACATCATCTTTTAAAAGTATCTAGCCAATATAATATTTCATAACTACTACAAATTAGCAATTATCAATTACTAATTACCGATTATCAATTATCAATTACCAATTACCAATTACCAATTACCTATTCTATTCTTCCTTTCAGCCAAGTAAACCGGAAAGTTGTGCCTTTTCCTACCTGAGATTCTAATGTAATCGCTCCTCCAATTTCCTCAACTATTCTTTTAACTATAGCAAGACCGATACCGGTATTTTCTCGTTTATCCCGTGATTCTAAAGTTTGAAATATGGCAAATACTTTATCGTGATATTCTTCTGCAATACCTTTACCATCATCTGCAACTGTAAATTCATAAAATTCTTCTTGTTCTTGAATAGAAATTGTCACCTTACCATCCAAGCGATTGTGATGTTTAATAGCGTTACTAATTAAGTTACTAAAAACCTGTTGTAAAGGTATCTTTTCAGTAACTAAAGTAGGCATTTGCCCAATAATTTCGATGGTAAACTCTTCCGGGGGAGCAAGTGAGTCAATTATTTCTGCTATGAGTTGAGCAACCACAACCGTTTCCGGTTCGGTTCTGACTCGACCCACACGAGAATACTGTAAAAGTCCATTAATTAAAGCTTCCATGCGGTATACTCGACCGCGTAGCAGATTCATTTGCTTTTGAGTATCGGGTGTTAGTACTGCTTGTAAATCTTCCTCAATCCACTCAGATAAATTGGCGATCGCTCTTAAAGGTGCTTTCAAATCGTGGGAGGTAACATAAGCAAACTGGTCTAATTCTTTGTTACGTTTTTCTAATTCAGCAGTGGTTTGTAACAATATTAAATTGATTTGAGCTAATTCATCAGCCCTTGCTTGTAAAACAGCTTCCGTTTGTTTGCGCTCGGTAACATCATTGAGGGTACCGTAAACCCTAAGAGTTTCACCATCAGAATTATGTTCGATTTGAGCGTACATTTCCAACCAGCGGAAATTATCATTCTGGGTAAGAATACGAAATTCATATTGAAAGAATTCCACTTCACCTGAAATTACCGATTCAAATAATTTTTTACCTTTGATTTTTTCTTCTTCAGCATATATCAAATTTGTAAAGGATTTGAGCAAATTATCTTCTACATTAAACCCAGTAATATCAGTCCAAGCTGCACTTAAAAACGTCCAAACTCCGGTTTTATCTATTTGAAAAACAACTTCTTTAACGCTATTAATGACATTACGATACAAACGCTCGTTTTCGGCTAAAGCATTTTCCATACGCTTACGTTCGCTGACGTTATTAAAAGCAACACCCACCAAGTTATCCGGTAAAGGAAAAGCCGTGACTTCAAAACAGGACTTAGGAACACGCTCGTCACCGTAAGAAAATTCTCCTAAATCTTTAATTTTTTTGAATTTAACTACCTCAGCATAAGCTTCTACATTGCGAATATGTTCTTCATCGAAAACATTAGGAAAACATTCTCCCATAGGTTTATCTATATAATTTTGAATATCTACACTCAGCATTTGCGATGCAGCAGGATTGGTAGTTTTTAACCGAAAGCTGGTGATATCTTCAATATTATCCATCTGCCAAATACACAAACCAATTTGAATATTTTCAACAATATCTTCATAAATTTTGATTTCCGACTTTGCTAATTTTTCGCTTTCAATTAATTTATCTTTTAGTTGATTTGATTGTACCAATTGTGCCGTTCGTCGCATTACTCGTGCTTCTAATTCTTGATTCAAACGGACAATTTCTGCTTGTGCTGCTTTGCGCTGACTAATATCTTGATGGGAACCAACCATGCGAATTGCTTTCCCATTTTGATTCCATTGAGCCATCCCCCGAGCTAAAATCCATTTGTAAGTATTATCTTTACAAAGCAGACGAAATTCAGCCCGATATTGAGAAATTTGATGATTTATGTAAGCTTTCCAAGTTGCTTCTGTTGAGTCAATATCTTCTGGGTGAACCAAATTTCGCCATCCTTGATAACTATTTTCTAGTTCCGAATCGGTATAGCCCAACATCTGTTTATATTGAGTAGAAAAAAAGACTTGGTTAGTTCTTAGATTCCAATCAAAAATACCATCTCCCGTACCTTCTAAAGTTAGCTCCCAACGCTCTTCGCTTTCTCGCAATCGCGCTTCTGCTTGCTTTGTTTCGGTAATATTAACGCTGGTACCGATAATGCGATATATTTGCGAATCTTGATTATATAAAGGCTTTAAGCTTGTTAACCACCAAGAATATTCTTCATCTTCAGTAAATTTCAAGCATTCTTCATAAGTAATACTTTCCCCAACTGATAAGCAGTTAATGTAGCGCTGTTTAACTGATAAAGCGAAATCATTCGAGAGAACTTCTTCGGGAGTTTTACCTTCAATTTGCTCTGAACTAATTCCCATTACTTTTTCAGTAACCGGATTAATACTTTCATATATAAATTTATTTTCTTTTGTGGTATCAATCACAAAAATTGCTTCTGTTACTCCTTCATAAATACTGCGTAGAAACTGTTCTTTTTGTTTTTTATCTTCAATTTCTGCTTGCAGTTTCTGAGGAGTTGGGTAAGCTAAGATTTGAGGAATTAAGTTAGTTAAAGCAATTGCAGTTACAAACGAAACTATGGCAGTAATCGCTTTAATATAACCCGAGAGCCAGTAATCTGGATGCCATAAAGTCCAAATATCTATCAAATGTCCGGTTCCGCAAAAAATAATAAAAGCAGCAAATAATAGAAAAATTCCATTAAAGGGAATATCTGCTCGTTTACGAAGTATATGTATGAGAGTTACAGGAATAGAAAAATAAGATAAAGCAATAACAGCATCACTGACTAAATGCAACCCTACTAGTCCAGGTTTCCACAGGTAACAGGTACCGTGAGCCATTAGGGAAGCAGATGCAAAAAGGATCGCTGAAATTAAGAGCATTTGTGATATAGAAATCAATTATTTATATTTTCAACTATTTTTAACTATTTTTCACTCTATGCCAAAGCCATCGAACACAATACCGCATCTGTACGGTTATAGCTAATAGAAAAAACAAAAAATTAAAAACGAATAAATTATGATTCAAATATTAACTTAAGTAAACTTATAACTAGAATGTTAAAGATAAATTCAATAATTTAACATACTGACCTAAAGGAAGATAAAAACTATTCTTTTAGTAGAGCATGATTAAGGCTTTAGAGTGATGGGAAATGAAGCAATTTTTATTTATAAATAAAGTAAGTTCATTTTGGAGGTGTAAGTATAATTCGTAATTCGTAATTCGGGTGGATGTCCCTCCGGGACACGCTAGGAAGACCGTAATTCGTAATTTCAGTTAATGAAATAAATTAACAGATAAAAAAGCTAAATATAAGTATCAATATTAAATATATGTAGAAATAAGGAATAGAAGAATGATAATTATGGTGAGCGATAGTGATAAACATGAATTCAGTCAAAAGGCTGAATCGAACAATACTTTTTGGCAAGATAAAAGAATCAAAAATATATTAGGTCATCCTGTAAAACGAGTTATTCGTGATAAGCAAGGCAATATTATTCTCGATATTGGAGACATAATTAGTTTTCGTGCCATGGAAAAAATAAAGCAAGCTAACGAACTAGATTATTTATTTAGTTGCGTTTATAGAAAATAATTTTTTATTTGCGAATTAAAATTATAATTATTGTATCTATTAACTCTATTATTTAATCTAAACTTAAGTTAACTATTAGATAATTATTAATTGAAATGACTTGAAATAACTTGAAATAACTCGAAATTAAATTAATAGAATGTCTATATTACCTTGGGTAATTTTGCTTCTTGCTTCTGTATATGCAGCCCATTGGGGAGCAGATAAAATTGCCGAACCCTTACAGAAATTAAGACAACAGTGGGGGTTTTCCGAAGCAGCAGGAGCAGCTTTCGTGGCTTTTGCTACTGCTAGCCCAGAAATTGGAACTAATACTACCAGTGCAATTCGTGGTTTATCGGATATCGGATTGGGTAATTTATTAGGAAGCAATATTATTTCGGTTCCTGCAATTGTTACAGTTGCTTATATCGCTTCATGGTGGAGAAATAGAAAAAAATCTCGAAGCAACAGTAAAAATCTTAATTATATATCTCTGAAACCTTTAAAAGTAAAATCAGAAGCATTGTACGTACAAGCAATTCCTTACTTGTTAATAATTACTTTAGCAGCATTAATTACCTTACCCAAACCTTGGCGAGGTTTGCAACCTATTGATGCTTGGATAATGTTAGCAGCTTATGTAATTTATTTAGGTAATGCAGTATTGCGTCACCGCAAACAAGGTGAAAAAGTTGAATGGAATCGTAAAGAAATAATTACTGCTGTAATCGGAATTATTCTATTAATTTTTGGAGCTTATTTTACAGTAACTGCGACCGAGAAAATAGTTTCTAATTTAGGAATTCCTCAAGTTATTGGTGGATTATTTATAACTGCAACATTAAGTATTGTTCCGGAAGTATTCGCCACTTGGAGCGTTGCGGGTAGCGGACAGCTTACAGCCGCAACCACCAGCGTCATAGCGGATAATACAGCAACCATGACTCTTGCTTTTTTCCCTTTAGCTTTAGTAACTTTACCCGTCGATAATTTGCTGCTCTATTCAGTTAATTTGGCATTTGTGGCTTTATTAGGAATAGTTTATGCGGCTTTTCTTTATTTGGGTAAACCAAGGCACAGCTTTTCTTTCAAAGAAGTTTCGATACTCAATGGAATCTATATAGTTTATCTTGCTGTAATGGTCTTCGGTGTTTTGAAAGTATAGGGTTAGGAGTTAGGAGTTAGGAGTTAGGAGTTAGGAGTTAGGAGTTAGGAGTTAGGAGATAGGAGTTAGGAGTTAGGAGTTAGGAGTTATTTAGTTTCACTGTTAACTGCTAACTTTTATCATCCGAATTAAGTATGTAAATAGATATAGAGAATTAACTAAAAAGGTTTCTGATGATAGAGGAATCACCGACAACTAATAGCTAATATATTAAGTAAGAAAGAGAAAGAAAATAAAACAGCTTAAATAACTGTTTGGGTAAATATAAATAATTAAGGAGTAAATTATGAGCGCTGAAGATAAAGCAAAAGCAACTGCTAAGAACATTGAAGGTAAAGCTCAAGAAGCAATGGGTAATGTAACCGGTGACCCTGAAGACCAAGCGAAAGGAAAAGCTAAGCAAGCTGAAGCTGAAGGTCGTCAAACTGTCGAGAATGCAAAAGATAAAATCAAAGACGCAATCGACTAATTTTTAATTAGTTTATTTCAACTTGGGTATAAAATTTATTGGATAGATTATTATCTTTGATTTAGGAAAACTGAGTTCTAGTTCTAAGGGGTTAGATAAAACTCTAGCTCCTTTATTTTTGCGTTTAAGCTAAAAAATTAACAGTTAACAATGGTTTACAAAAAAACCTAATAAGTGGTGAAATGCTTATTTGAAAATATTTCAAAATATAAAATCAAAAAACGATTTGACAAGTGGTAACAAAAGGTGTGAAAATTTTATTAATTTCTGATTGAAATATATCTAGATTGTTGACTAATTTTTTGTTCAAATTTGGACTATTAAAATGAACTTTTCTTTTAACTACGTTTTAGCAGAGCTAATAGACAATACTTATGGTCGGACTGACTACTATATGTCGCTTACAGGAATAGTTGTAGTAGGTTTTATTGCAGCAGTTTCCATCGGTTCTATTGCTTGGTATAATTCCAAGCGTCCCGCAGGTTGGGAAGGTAAAGAGCGTCCTGATATTGTTCCCAATGTTGAAAAGTCAAAAAATCCTGGTTTGTAATTCTTCAACTGCAATTCAATTAAAATTTTTTCTATAGCATTAAGAAACCCGATTTTTGTAAAACCGGGTTTCTTGGTAAATCAAATTTTAACGCTTTGTTAAAGCTACTCACAAAAGTAAAAATGGTAGCTTAAGAAAAAAGGTTATAAATATCGATAATAAAACTCGAAAATAATCTTATTACCTTTAACCTTTAACCTAGAAATTATAACCGACACCCAAAAGTAAACCTACATCTGCATTATCATCAGAAAAGCCAATATTGACTCCTCCAGTTGCAGTTAACTTGTTGGAAACGGGAACGTCAACTCCTCCAGTAAGTAGGAAACCAACATCAGAATCATCGTCGGTATTAATTGAAACTCCTGCACCGAAATAAGGAGCTACGCTAAGTCTTTGAAATCCGGTATCTGCAACGCTATTAACAGGGAAGTCAACTGTTACAGGAATTAAAAATACAGCATCGTCATCAATCAAAGCAGATGGACGTATGGAAAAATTTCTGCTCAAACCAATTTTACTTATTACAGAGAAACCACCATCACCGAATGCACTATCATCATCATCAAATCCAATAAATCCACCTACTCCAATGTAGCTTGAACCCGAACGGGTTCTACCACCTGGATTAAATTGTGCGACTGTATTCGGTGTTTGCTCAACGCTTTGTATGTTTTGTACTTGGTTTTCTGCTTGGACCCGAGGAGTTTGTCCTTGAGCTTTTACTCCTTCAAAAGCGAAGATAGTAGCGCTAACGCTGACAATAGAGCAAGCAAGTTTTAGTTGACGAAAATTCATGGTTTGTTTCTCCAAGTTTAATTGAAAACTACTTTAAGTCGAGTAAGTATCCCAGGAATAAAGCAGCGTTACCCTGTCCGATCAAAAACTTATCATTAAAACTAAAACTCTTGAAAAAGAATTAGTTCAGTGAGCTTAACATAAAATTATCAACCATGTTCTGAGAAAGTGAAACTTTATCAAAATTTGAAGACGTTTGATGATAAGCTTCAGGCGTATAATATACTTCCCAGTCTTTAATACCTACATAGTTAAAAACAGATTTAGCCTGTAGAAGTTGCGATTCGGTGCTTTTGATTACTAACAAATATTTCCCTATTCTCAATAAATTTAGATAAAAAGCAATTCTATTATGAGGAATTTCTAAATCTTTTAAAATGTAAGAAAAAAATTGGTTTTCATCAGGTACAACTCGATAAACTTGTTGCATCGGAAACCCGCTGAGCTTCAACTGTAGTGTTAGCTGTTCAATACTATCTTCATCTAAAACTACAGCAAATATGTGATTTATATTACTTGAAATAATTGGTTTTCCCTCCTAATTTATCTGTTTATCTAATTAAAATTAAAATTTAAAATGATTTCTATCATATTTGACTGTATCTATATAATTCTTCAACCTTAAGAATAAGTTCAAAGTAAGTCTGAAGAAATAAATAATATTGGTCATATTTTTGACCAATATTCTTGTATATTTATATCTATCTGTAACTAACAATATTCGAGATTCGTTATTGACTATAATTTTTATTTCCTTAGTACTACTGCAAGGAAGTAATAAGTAATAAGTAATAAGTCTTATAAAAAGAGTTAAATGATTTTATATCTTTACGGACTATCAGTAACATTATGATATTTGTATCAGGGCTATATATGTTGGGTTTCGCTTCGCTTAACCCAACCTACGAATATAACAGTTATATCAATAATCAACAAAGCAAAACCCCCCAAATCAGGTTCGAGGGATTGATTCAATTTTCTTAGAATTTAAAGCCAAATTAAGCCTTAACGCCATTTTCGATTACCATCTTCGTCTACTCGTGCTTGACGAATTACATCAGAAATTTTTTCAGCATCTTTAACGTGGTGTAATGCTTCTTCTTCACCAGTTTCTTTATCTTCTGCGACAAAGTAAGTGGGAACGGTAACGTGGTCTCCAGTAATATCTGGTGCATCAACTGCAACCTGTTGAGCTTTTTCATTTATTGATTTTCTTTCATCAACTTTATCCCCAGGATTTAAGACATTAGGATTCTCTGAATTCTCTAATTCTTGTTTTTGTTGATGCTTCTGTTTAAAATCAACTTGTTCGGGAGTTAAAGGTTGTTTATTATTTTTATTACTCATATTTTCAATCCTGAATTCGATTTTTTCCCTGATATTTTTACATAAATTACAAAAAAAGAGATTCTCTTGGCAAGGGGATTGGTTATAAAGAAACGATTAACCATTAATAAACAGTATTAAATGCAGATTCCCCATCCTCTTAAACTACTTACCAGCGGTCCAAGAGAATCTTTTCCTAACAGTTATTAAGCAGTACGTCTGGTGATTAAACCCCAGATGAAGATAGCAATCATTGCCCCAACAACAGCAGTAACAAAAGCGGGAAGGCTAAAAATAGATCCAGTTATTGCAAGTCCATTCCCTGCTAATAATGAAAACAAAGTTCCACCAACAAATGCACCAATAATACCTAAAAGCATTGTTGCTAGAATTCCACCACCTTGGTGACCGGGATAGATTGCTTTAGCAATAGCACCAGCGATAAGACCTAGAACTGCCCATGCAATAAGATTAAACATAATTTGTGTTTTCCTCAACAAGTTTTGTGTTCGTTTCGTTATTACTAACTTATCAATTTCCAACCATCTGCAAATCTATAATCAGAAGTAACCTTGATATTCGAGAGGAATAGAAATTTACTCTTAAGTAAGCCGAACTAAGTAAATAATTATTTAGCAAAAATGAATATGACATCATAAGCTTGAAACCGTTTTGAATCAAACTTTTTCGAGATTTTAGACATCAATTATCTATAATCAGTAAGAACTTACACAAAATCTCTCCCTAATATGAATTACGAACCAAATCCTCCTTTGGGCTTATTTTTACCCTTCTTATTACTCTTTCCTTTAACTTCCGATAATGCTTCCTGAAAAAGATTATCCAAATGCAGTGGAACGCTAGCAACTTCAGGTAATTCAAGGCTTAGATTCTTGTTGAACTCTTTTAACAAATCTACATAATCTCGCTCTAAATTAAACTCAGGTCGATTTAACACTTGCTGTAACAGCTTTTCTAATTGTTCGGGGTATTCCTTAGACAAACGATGCCAAACACAAGCTTTAATTTCAGGAGATTCTAGATATTCACGTACCAATTTATCAGCATTTATTTGTTCTGAGACATTATCATCTAGAAGCAAACTCTTGAATTGAGTATAGTTTGTTAAAAAGACTTGTCCCCAACGCGGGAAACTCAGTGTAGTAACTTCTTCTGCTTTTTTTAAATGGGCTGGTAACTCGACTTTAGGCATTACCATTTTGACACTTTTATTGCTATCTAACACTTTAGAAATAGCTTTTGCTTCAACACCCATTCCTTCAGCGACTTCAGCCATATCCTCATCAGAAATATCGGCATTCTGTGCCATTTCCTTCAAAGATTTTGAGCTATCAATCCCCGCTGCTTCCAATCTGCTTTCTGTTACTTGTTCTTGAAGTTCGCTGAGTTTTTGTTCTAGCTGATATCCAGAATAAGTAACTTCATCGCTACCAAAAAAGTCAATAAACCTTTGGTGGTATTTTTCTACAGAAAGCCAAGCTTCTTCGAGTAATTCTGGTGCATCACCGTACAGATAATTTTTATAATTCTTCTTAAAATTTCCAATAGCTACAGCTAATTTTGGTTTACCCAATCTCCCCATCAAAGTAACGGGAGAAGAAAACATCCAGTAAAACTCAAATACAGGTGCTATTCGTGCTAATAAGATTTCTCCTTCCTTACCACGTTTTAATTGTTGTTGTTCTGGTTCGTTGATTTTGACCGTATATTGTTTATCAGTTAACCAGTTGCTTAATTCAAAACCATCATCATTAATTTTCTTAACAACAAATAAACCAGCAAAACTACGTCTAAAATTATTAACAATATCGCGTTTTTCAGCAGATAAATCGGGGTAAGATTGTAAAAATATATCAATTGGTTTTTGGTCTCCCACCGTACCTTCAGTAACAAACATATTTAGTATCATTTCATTTTGAACCGCACCTTGATACTGAGATTGGGAAAAATTAGCCAATTGTTCTGCACTAAAAGTTTCTAGAGATTCCGCTAAATCCCCTTCTGCATCCAAGATAAAATCAATTAGTTCAGAATGTAACTCTTTAGCTGTTTTCAAAATAGCGCTCATAGTTTTGTCAGTTATCAGTTATCAGTTATTAGTTATTAGTTATCAGTTAAACTGTTATGCATTTAATTTGTATACTGCTGTTTGTTTTTTTGCAATCGTCGGGAGACGTAGCAATACACTCCGTCTCTCCAACCAGTTGGAATAAATAAAAAGCATTACTAGTACTTTGTCCCATAAAATATGATGGGTTGATAGACTTCTTAACTCTCCTCTCTTTTTCTTTCCCTCTGCGCTCTCTGTGTCCTCTGCGGTTAAATTACTTAAGCCCTCAAAACTAATGGGACACACTACTAGTACAATTCGGCGTAAATAAGACAACCATTCTGAAAGGTTGAAACCCTTATCCGATAATACTTTTTACTTTTTACTTTTTACTTTTTACTTCCGCGAAGCGGTACTAGTAGTCTGTCCCATTAGAATTGACAGGTTTTCTTACTTACCCAACCGGGGTTGAAAACCCCGGTCTAATAGCTCAAGTCCTATAAATAGGACTAAGGAAAAAGCCCTCAAAACTTTTGTGGTGAAGTACTAGCAGTCTGTTTGATTTATTCTGACGGTTTGTAGAGACGTTATACATAACGTCTCCCTACGTTTGGGAGAAAACTTACCAGTCAAATTTAACTGGACAGACCACTGATAACTGTTAACTATTAACTGTTAACTGTTCTCGGTAAATCAATAGTAAACAAACTTCCTTTCTCTGGTTCGGATTGTACATTAATTGAACCATTGTGTGCTTCAATGATGCGACGAGATAAATATAAACCTAAACCGCTACCGGAATTTTTGTGTTTACCAGGCCGAAATCTCTCGAATAACATTGCTTGTTGTTCTGAAGAAATTCCGGGGCCTGTATCTTGAATTTTTATTTCTGCTATTTGTGAATCTAATGTTAAATTTACTTCTATAAAACCTGTTTTTGTAAATTTAATCGCATTTCCAATAATATTGGTTAAAACTCTTTTGATTTCGATACGGTCTGCAAAAATTGTAAATAGCTCGTTATCTTCAGAGTTATTATTTTCTATATTAGACTTTAATATTAATTCTTTTTCTTCTGCTAAAGGTTTTAGTTCTTGAACGACATCGCGAACTAAATCAGAAATATTAATTTTGTCAAAGTTAATTTGTTTGCAGTCAGCTTCATAACGATACACTTCGAGCAAACTGTTGACCATGTGCAACAAGTCATCATTACTAGTAATCATGGTCGTAAATATCTGTTCAACTTCGGGAGATATTTCAAAAAATCTCCCTTCACGCAATAATTTTAAAATCCGATTGGAAGCGGCTAAAGGTGTTCTTAAATCGTGGGTGAACCGGGAAACAAAATCTTTACGCAAACTTGCCATATGGTCGCGCTCATCTATACTATGTTTGAGTCGCAAAAGGCTGCGAACTCGCGCTTGTAGTTCGTCAGCATCTACTGGTTTGCGTATAAAATCTTCCGCTCCTGCATCTAATCCATCTGAAACGGTAATATTGTCATAAGCAGTTATTAATAAGATGGGAATGAATGGTAATTGTTTATTTTGACGAATGCGACGAGTAAATTCATAGCCATCCATTTCTGGCATCATTAGGTCTAAAAGTATCAAATCTGGTGGAGATTCTTCTACCATTGCTAAACCTATTTTACTATCTTCCTGGATTTCAATTTCATATCCTTCATCTTCTAAAATTGTTTCAATAACTAGTAAGTTATCATAAACATCATCAACTACTAAAATGCGGTCTTTTTTTTCAAGTTTGTTATAAGACATAAGATTTTATTTTGTAAGAAGCAAGCAGGGAATAGTTAGGAGTTAGGATTTTTCTTCCTCCAATTTTACGCAGCGTGGTAGTTCCACTCGGAATGTGGAACCTTTATTTAATTCGCTTTCAACGGAAATTTTACCATCCATCATTTTGACTAAAGATTTAGTGATGGCTAAACCCAATCCAGTTCCAGCATACTTTCGTGAAGTTGTTTGATTGATTTGACGGAAGGGTTCAAAAATATGTTTTATATCATTTTCAGCAATACCAATACCCGTATCTTTAACGATGATTACAATATTAGAATCTGATAAATCTGATATTTCACTTGCTTCTATCAGCACCTTTCCTTGTTCGGTAAATTTAATCGCATTGGAAATCAAGTTGACTAAAACCTGACGAACTCTATTTCTGTCATTAACAGCTTTGGTATATTGAAAGTTGGTTTTGACTTGTATTTCTAATTTTTTATGCGACCTTAAAGAGCGTAATTCATCTATGGTGGTGTTGATTAATTGAGATAAATCAAATTCTTCAGGATATAATTTTAAACCCCCTGCTTCAATTTTTGAAAGGTCAAGGATATCGTTAATTAAAGCCAGCAAATTTTTACCATTACCGTGAATACGCTCTATCATATCCACTTGCTGCTTGGAAAAGTTGCCTTTGTTTTTACGCTGTAACATTTGAGAAAATGCCATAATCGCATTCAAAGGGGTTCGCAGTTCGTGTGACATTGTTGCTAAAAACTTGGATTTTGTTTCGGAAGCTTCTAATAATTTTAAGTTTTGGATATGAATTTGTTCTTTTTTATCTTCTAATTCTTTATTCTTTTTTTTCAATAATTCATTGCTTTCTCTTAGTTGCTTGTTAAATAACTCTATTTGCAGTTCTGCTTCATAAATACGAATTACGTTTCTCAAAGTTGCACTTAATAAATCGGGAGTAATTCTCGACTTGGTAATGTAGTCGGAAGCTCCTGCTTTCATTAATTCAACTGCTGTTTGCTCGTCTCCTTGTCCGGTTAAAACTATCAATGGAACTTTAGAACCTGAAGTGCGTATTTCTTGAACTAAAGCTAATCCATCCTTCCCCGGTAAAAGGTAGTCTACAAATACGCAATCAAAATTTTTTTCTGCTAATATTTCAACTGCTTCAGAATAATCGGTAGCTTCAGAAAATTCTATTCGTATACCTGCTGCTTTTAAAGCGCGACTTACAGCCATACGGTCTACTTCGTCGTCATCAATAATGAGAATTTTTAGAGTTTCTTCCATATGTTTGAATAAAAGAAATAATTATAAATTTAATTCTGATTAACTAAATCATTATCAACATCAAACAGTTACAAATTAAATGGGTCGAAAATCATCTTTACATAAAAAAAATAATTTAATTTAGTATTTCAAGTCTTTTAATTCTTTTAATTCTTTTAATTCTTTTAATTCTTTTAAATATATTAAATAAATACAAGCATTTACATGCATTATTTTAAATTCTAATTTTAATTTTAATTCTAATTCTAATTAATTGGGCATTTCAGATGAAGACCAGTACTTATTAAGCGTTGTCATTAGTTCAACAAATCTAGAAAAAGTTACGGGTTTCAAAAGATAGCCAGCAACATTTAAATCGAATGCTTCAATCATGTCTTTATCTTGATTTGATG
>ERZ1740059.987-NODE-987-length-14455-cov-4.118472_pt1 | contig 14455 bp, 11 predicted proteins | sample MGYA00581744_ERZ1740059 | MGnify/ENA primary metagenome ERZ1740059 (study PRJEB43018, sample SAMN04849738) | marine metagenome | isolation source: floating plastic debris | place: Pacific Ocean | collected 2008-08-28 | study: EMG produced TPA metagenomics assembly... | reverse complement strand
AATGAATGTGTTTCATGCTTTGCATTTTTTGGAAGTTTTTTCAACTCATCTTACAAAGCAAAGGTGGGGGTAGAAGGGGCAAAATATGATTATCAAAATGAACGGAGAGTTGTCATTTTGACTGTTGCAAGCGGTATTCGTGCGGAGGCATTTGCGTCATGTTCTTGAAGAAGCGATTGAAGTTGGAGGGCTCAGAGAAGCCAAGATCATATCCGATTTCTGCAATGGTCTTATCGGTGTAGAGTAGTTCTCTTTTAATGGCTAGTACCAAACGGTCTTTGATGACCTCTGAGGTACTCTTGCCAAAATAGATGCGCAGTAGTTTATTGAGGTGAGAAGTGCTAATTCCTAACAGATCAGCATACTCCCTTACCCGTTGCTTTTCGTGGATGTGTGCTTCCAAAAGTTTGCGAAAACGTAAGATTATGGGCTCTTGATAAAAGGATTTTTCTTGACCAATTTGCGATTGGTAAACGCGGTTGAGTCGAATAAGGAGATAATACAGCAGCGCTCGCAAAAGATGTGAACTATCCGGTTGTAGCTGCTTGATTTCTTGTTGTATCTCGGTAAGGGTTTGAATTAATTCTGGCAACTCTTCCTCACTGAGCTGTAGGTAAGAGGCTGAGTTGATATTGTAGAAATAGTGGAAACGGTACAGGTAGAGCACATCATTGAAAAAATTGGAAATGAATTCTTCCTCAAAGATCAAATAGATGGCATGGTAATCAGCGTCCGTTTGGCACCATTGTCGCCACTTGTTTGGCGGTAGCAACAATACCGTACCCGCTTGAAAAGTAATGACTTCATGATCTAGCTTAAATTCTCCCTCGCCCCGAACGATAAAAATGATTTCGTAAAAGGTGACAAAGAATGGTTGATGATAGTCGACCCGATTAGGAAAAGCGTCCCGACGAAAGCAATCAATTAGGAGCTCTCGCTGGTACTTGTTTTTGACAAACTTGACTTTCATTAACCGTTGCTTAAATCACTAAGCCTCCTTAGCTAGTAACTCTCCATTCAACTGGCGAATCTTGATGCGCAAGGCCGCAAAGAGCAAGGTCATAAATGGACTAAGATAATTGAAGATAGCGTAGGCGAAATACTCCGCTACCGAAACGCCCAGTACGCCTGACTGATAAGCCCCACAAGTATTCCAGGGTACCAAAACAGACGTCACCGTTCCTGAATCCTCTAGTGTACGACTCAGATTTTCGGGTGCTAAACCACGTTCCTCGTAAGCCTTGGCAAACATCTTACCAGGAATAACAATCGCCAAGTACTGATCAGAAGCAATAGCATTGAGGCCCAAACAGCTAAACACGGTACTGGCAAACAAACCAAATACGCTATTTGCTAATTTCAGCAAGGAAGCTGTGATCCGCTGTAGCGCACCAATTCCATCCATTACACCACCAAACACCATTGCAGTGATGATCAGATAGATCGTCCAAAGCATACCATTCATCCCTCCGGCTTGAAAGAGGTCGGCCAGCTTTTCATTATCCGTTGCGATAGCAGTATCGGTAAGTACAGCATTAATAACACTTTGAGTGCTACTCTCCGCTAATCCCGCTAGAATCTCGGGTTGGTAGATAAAGGCAAATACAATTGCTAGTAATACCCCACTACCCAATGCGGCCAAGGGTTTCACTTTAAAAATAATCAAGGCTACGACCGCTGCTGGTACTAAAAAGAGCATGGGCGTAACATCAAATATTTTTTCGATATCCACCAGCAGACTGGTCACTGCACTGGTATCCGTCTCCTGCACATCGGGACTCAATAACGCGAAGATGATCAAGGCTACTAAAATACTGGGCACCGTCGTATACGCCATATAGCGGATGTGCGTAAAGAGGTCAGTTCCCGCCATGGCTGGTGCCAAGTTAGTGGTATCACTCAATGGCGACATCTTATCCCCGAAATAAGCTCCAGAAATAACCGCACCCGCGACCATACCTAGTGAAATATCCATCGCCCCACCAATGCCTATCAAGGCCACACCAACGGTAGCCGAAGTAGTCCATGAACTACCGGTAGCAATAGAAACCATAGCGGCAATAACCACCGAAGCGGGAAGGAAAATTTCCGGGCTAAGCACTTTCAAACCATAGTAGACCATAGCCGGGATAATGCCACTGATCAACCAGGTACCCGCTAAGGCTCCTACCAGCAACAAAATCATAATTGGTACAAATACACTTTTCAAGTTACTCCATACTTCTTGTACCATCGTACCAACACTGGTCTTATTTAATAAACCATCAACAGCCGCCAGTGCGCCCGACATCAAGAGTATGAAGTGATTGGAATAATCTCCTAGCCAGGCCCCATCCTTATAAAAAATATTGAAGGCCAATAAAGCCATCAACACAACTACTGGCACCAGTGCTTCTCCTAATGACAGCTCACGGTTCGTAACGATTTTATTATTTTCCATACGGTGGTTTAGTACTCCAGTGTGCTGCTAAAGTTACTCTTCTTTTTCGATTTGCTCTACCCGTATGGTTTCAATGCGGGTATTGGTTACCAGTTCGATGTGGAAGCGGTAATCGCCTAGCTCAAGAACTTCACCCTGCTCAGGGATATCTTCGGTGGTAGTGACCAGGTAACCAGAAAGCGTATGGTAGTCACCTTCGGGAAGGAAGAGACCGTATTTCTCATTGAGATAATCAATTTCAAAACGGCCAGAGAAAAGGAATACGCCAGGCGCGATGGTGTCTTCAATGCGATCTTCCTGATCGTGCTCATCTTCAATTTCTCCAAAAATTTCCTCTAGGATGTCCTCCAAGGTGATGATGCCCGAGATACCGCCAAATTCATCAAAAACACAGGCAATACTCATATTTTCTTTGATGAGCTTATTCATCAACTCCGTCACGTGCATAGCTTCTGGCACAAAAGGAATTTGCATGGTAATGGCTTTAATGCTCTTAGGCTCGGCAAAGAGTTGTTGGTGGTGCACGTAGCCCACTACATTGTCTACCTCTTCGTTAATTACCAGCAAGCGAGAAAGACGGGTTTTATAGAAGAGCGCCACCAAATCCTCTACAGATTCGTTGATATCAATACTTTCGATCTCCGTACGAGGTACCATGCTTTCACGTACACGTACCTCTCGTAGATTAAGAGCCTTACCAAATAACTCTTTGTCGATTACTTCTTCGGTATCGGAGCGAGACTCCTTCACAAAGTTCTCCAAATCCAGACGGGTCAGTACCTGTTCGGTGGCAACTTGCTCTTTTTTAAAGAAAAGACGTAAGACGATATCCGAAGCTTTGGTCATGAGCCAAGCAAAGGGAAAAAGGAAAATTTGTAGTGCCCGTAGTGGAATCGCTAGTAAATACAAAAGATCATCCGCAAACAACCGGAACAGTGTCTTGGGCAAGAACTCTCCGAACAACAGCACTACAATAGTGATCATCACCGTTTGGATGAGCAGCTGTCCCATGCTATCATCAGCAATATTCAACCATTGCGCAATAACCGGACTTAGCAGTTGTCCCATCAAGGCCGTGAAGATGACTAACGCAATATTGTTCCCTACCAGCATAGTACTGATAAAGGTATTCGGACCATCGTACCAATCGGAGAGGATTAAACTACGGTAGGAGCCTTTCTTTTTTTTCAACTCAATCTTGAGTTTATTGGCCGAAACAAAGGCCATCTCTGAACCCGAAAAAAGGGCAGAAAAAAGGAGAGCTATAACAATTCCAATAAACAGACCCATAAGGTGATTTACCTGGTTAGCTTGACTAATATAAGGGTTTCGGAGGAAGTGATCCGACTGCGTCAAGGCTACGCCGGACGAAGAATTAGAATTAGAGTGAGAATTAGAATGAAGATGATCATTAAAACTAGCTTTCTATGCCTTCAGATCATTCTGATTCTAATTCTCTATACTTACTCAAATTGAATAGTACCCTTCTGAATATGGCTACTCCACCGTCCAGGAAGTGCCGTCTTTACCGTCTTTCACGGCGATACCAGCTGCTTTGAGGGCGTCTCGAATTTTATCGGAGGTACCCCAATCTTTATTGGCGCGAGCTTCTTGGCGAATATCGAGAATCAAGGCCATGGCTTGGTCCAGCGCTTGGTTATTTCCACCGGCAGTGGTCTCTTCATCCAATAAGCCAAGAATCTTAAAAATAAAGGTGTGGAAAGTGTCCTTGAGTCGCTGTAAGCTAACCTCACTTACTTCTGCCAGAGACAATTGACCACCTTTCAAGCTATTGATCTTACTCACTAATTCAAACAAGCGAGCCAGCGCCTTTGGCGTATTAAAATCATCATTCATTTCGGCAAAAGCGTCGTCAATCAACTCGTTGATTTCTTTATCCAGAGCACTATCAGCAGAACCACTGGCTCCATTTAGCTCACCTAAAGCTTTATAGCCTTCCATCAAGCGCTTGTAGCCTTTTTCGGCAGCTTGTAGCGCTTCGTCGGTCAAATCGAGTGTAGAGCGATAGTGGCTTTGCAACATAAAGAAGCGGATCACCATCGGGCTATAACCCTTACTGATGTGCGTGCTATCTCCCGTAAACAACTGGTCAGGTGTAATGGTATTGCCATCACTTTTACTCATCTTCTTGCCGTTCATCAACAGCATATTGGTGTGCAGCCAGTAGCGAGCTCCAGCGCAGTTGCAAGACCCCATATTTTGGGCTACTTCGTTTTCGTGATGCGGAAATTTCAGATCATTACCACCACCATGAATATCGAATTGCTCACCCAAGTATTTAGTGCTCATGGCCGAGCACTCGAGGTGCCACCCCGGAAAGCCTACGCTCCAGGGGCTATTCCAGCGCATGAGGTGTTCTGGTGCTGCCTTCATCCAAATGGCAAAATCTGCCGGATGACGCTTTTCACTTTGGTTTTTCAAGTTGTCCCGCGATTCCGCCATCAACTCCTCGATCTTACGACCGGATAAGTTGCCGTAAACTCCTTTCTCTTCCGCGAATTTCAAGGTATCAAAGTAAACCGAACCATTGCTTTCGTAGGCGTAGCCATTATCAAGAATAGTTTGCACCATTTCAATTTGCTCTGGGATGTGCCCCGTTGCCCGCGGCTCAATACTGGGGGAAAGCGTATTGAAAATCCGCATCATATCATGGAAGCCATTCGTGTACTTATGCGCCACCTCCATGGGCTCTAGTTTCTCTAGCTTAGCGCGTTTCGACATCTTGTCTTCTCCATCATCACTGTCTCCGGTCAGGTGACCTACATCCGTGATATTACGTACGTAGCGTACACGATAACCAAGGTGCAGTAAGTAACGATAAATGACATCGAAACTAACGAAGGTGCGGCAGTTGCCCAAGTGTACATCACTGTAAACAGTAGGTCCACAAACGTAGAGTCCAATATAACCTTCCTCTAAAGGCTTGAACGCTTCTTTCTTTCTGCTTACACTGTTGTGTACAATTAGCTCCTGACTCATGTTTTAAATTAATTATTGAGGCTTTGCATAAAATACTTGTTGCTTAGTAATACAACATTCAGCCTCGTTTTGTCACAGGATTCTTGAAAATTTGCGCAAAAATAACAACTCGAGCGCGGGAAACCAGAGAATTAGTGAATTTTCAGTATTGGGTACCGTACGGTTATTCTGGGGCTAGGCTAATAATAGCCCGGACCGCATGATGATCAGAAAACGGACAGGGAATTCGTTCAAAACCATGAACTTCAAAAGCATAATCAGGTAGGATGTAATCAATTCGCAAACCTGGCAACAGACTTTTATAGGTAGTGCCTAAACCCCAGGATGCTTCCAAATGCGCATCTTGTACGTGGCTGCGAAACTGCTGGTACAAATAAGAAGTAGGTACATCATTAAAATCCCCCCCTAGGATGACTGGATGAGGACTCTGCTGCATAGCTACCAAAATTTCTGCGCCCTGCGCGGTGCGCACTTTATTGGAGCGGCCATAACGGCCAAACATGGTCTTGATTTTTTGCCAAGTGCTCCGTTCCCTAATATCACCATTGGTGGTCACGTCATTAGCCAGAAGAGAAATACCATTGGTCTGAAGGTGCGCATTGAATAAACGGAAAGTTCCTTGTGGGCTTTCCACATCCACTACTACGTATCCATTGGCCCGATTACTAAAGAAATTAATTGCTGCCTTAGATAAGGGGTAACGAGAAAGCACGGCCAATGGCCCACGCGACTGATGCACCTTAAACGGATAACCAGCTTTCTCTTGGATAACTTCCAACATTGGAGTGGCCCGGGTTCGCTTAATATCAAACTCTTGGATCATGAGTACATCAGCATCAAGCGAGGCCAGATATTTTGCCGCACGCTGATAGAAGTCAGGTTTTTCTTCGCCTGACTCTCGTTGAAAACTGCGTCCATTAAGGGAAACTATTACGAGCTGCTCACCAGCTTGCGCTTGGGAAGAATACGAAAATGCGAAGGCATTGCTAATCATATTCCACCCCAATGCGAGGGTAACTAAACTCAACAGAACAGCCTTATCCCGTTTCCAGAGCCAGTATGCTCCAAATAGCAGCACCCCAAACCAAAGCAAAGGAGCCAACAAGCCCAAGGTAGCAATAGGCCAAAATGATGAAGGAGAAACGATTGGAGGTAGGTAAGCCGCCAGCGTTAAAAGAACCAGGAAAATATGCAGCAGCCGGAGCACAGGCCTTAAGTTTCGTTACTTTTTACTGGCGTTGAAAAGAAACTTTTTTTCTTCTTCCGTCAGGTTTTCGTCGCCACTTTCTTTTATTTTTTCCAGAATGGCATCCACTCGTTCTTCGTGCGACAACTCAGGAGATCCTTTCCCCTTGGTACGATTTGATTTACGGCGACCAAAGCGGTTCTGCGGGGGCTTATTCGCTTGCGCTTTGTTATTGGGGTTGCGGTAGGCTACACGTGGTCCCCGACCTTTCTTCTGACCACGATCTTGGCCCAACCCCCGAAAAAACTCTCGAATTTTATGCAGAAAGTTATTCACTGGCGCAGATAAATCATCACCGGATTGCAAGCGGCGAATAAAGAACCAGCCAAAAGCAGCACCGCCCAAGTGGGCAAAGTGGCCACCAGTATTGTTCATTCCACCGATACCAATAATATCAATAAGGAGCAAACCGGCGGCAATGTATTTCAACTTGACATTGCCCAAAAGCAACAATCGCATCTCCATTTCCGGGGCTAAGACTGCTGCGGCAATAACAACCCCCATTACGGCACCGCTCGCACCATAGGCAATGCTGCCCGACCCGTAATTCAAGATTAGATTAGCGGTTATAAAGTAGACTACGTTACCCGCTAAACCCGCCAGTAAATAGAGGGGTAGTACCCGGTGATCTCCTAACAAATCCCCAATAATGCGGCCAAACCAGTACAGCAGCAGCATGTTGAAGAGGATGTGAAAGAAGCCCTCGTGCAAGAACATACTGGTAATGAGCGCCCAAGGATGAATGAGCACATCTAACCAGTAGGAGGACATCGCAAAGAAGGAGAGAAACTCCGTATAAAACGGGGAAGTTTTATAGCCATTACCAATTTGTAGGACAACCCAAACCAAGTTCACCGCAATGAAAACCATCACGTTAATAATGACCAGACGGGTAACCATATTCCCGTAGCTGAACTCGCGTTTTATATCTTCCCAAATGGACCTAAACATGATGGCTAATCGTACTCTGCTGTTGACTACTATTGTTAACGAAATAGTAGCCAGTAAGTTTTAACAAAACGGTGTCTTTCGTCATAGAACGGCTATAGTCTACTACCAAATTTACGCCAATACAAAATTAAAAAGAATCCCGTAACCGCTCCACCCAAGTGTGCAAAGTGGGCGATGTTATCCCAGGAAAATTGGTTAAACCCAAGGTAAAGTTCACCCAACATTAAAAGTGGGATAAAATACTTGGCCTTAATTGGGATTGGTAAAAATATGAGCATGAGCTCGGCATTGGGGAATAGCATACCAAAACCCAGCAACAGACCATAAATAGCACCTGATGCTCCTACTACTGGTACGTTTAGTTTTATACCGTGGTATTCGTTCATCAAGCTACTGGCTTCACCAATCAATTGAGGCGTGAGGCCGCGGCTAATTTTATTGGACAAATCCTTGACCTCCGGGATACGGTCCAGGCCACTAAAATCTATGAAGCGGCGATAAATGTCAACATCTGGCTGATTCTTGAAGCTGGCAATAATGTTTTCCAGTTCCGACATTTCGTACCAAGTGTATCCCATGTGGAGGATAGCGGCACCAACTGCACACACGAAATAGAAAAACAAGAAGCGCCGAGGGCCCCAACGTGTCTCCAAAGCCGAACCAAACATGACTAAGGCAAACATATTGAAGAACAGGTGCATTAGCCCGCCATGCATAAAGAAGTGAGTAGCCAGTTGTAGTGGCTTAAACAAAGGTGAAGCCGGATAATGAAGCGCCATTAAATCCAGCATCTGTCTATCTCCAAAGATCAAGCCTGCCACAAAGAACATGACATTGATGATCAGGAGATTTTTAGCGACATCAGTAATACGAAACATCGAATAAGAACTAAGTTATACAGTACTGAAAGCCCCTCAGTACGCATTTTGTTGCATGAAGATAGAAGAACTAAGGCGAAAAGGATGACTTATTCTGCGAACCGGCGTTCTAGCTCGTCTAACGTGAAGGTCAGAAAGCAAGCTCTTCCGGAGGGGCTACGCCTTGGGTTTTCACAGGCAAACAGCTGATTGATGATCTCTTGCATCTCCGTATCACTCAAGCGTTGGCCACGTTTTACCGCCGCGCTTCGGGCCATCGCCCGGGCTACCGCTTCTTGGGTATCCAGCTTCAAATCAAGTTGCTCGCGGTATTGATTGAGCAGATGATCAATAATTTCTGCTTCGCCTTGCTTACCCGCAACTTCGGCGGGCAGGCCATTGATCACAAAGGCATTTTGGCCAAACTCTTCGATATCGAAACCCAACAAGCGCAATTGTGGTAGCATTTCCGTCAGCAATACGGCATCCGGTGCGCTGAGTTCAATGGTCTGTGCAAAGAGTTGTCCCTGGCTGCTGGCCTGTTGCTGACCCAACGTTTGCAGATAACGTTCGTATAGTATGCGTTCGTGAGCGGCTTGCTGGTCGATCAGTACATAACCCGAGGCAATGGGGCTGATGATATAGCGTGCATGAATTTGGTACGGTAGCTTATCATCTTTGAACCCTAGGGAAGGACTATCGGCAGTAGCGCTGGAAATTTTACTTTCTATCGTAATAAACTCCTCTTCTTCCCCTGTTTCCGGAAAATTGGGAGCCGCTTCGCTTTCTCCTCCTAAACCCTCGTACATTTTTTGCCAGTTATCCTGGTTGTGTTGAGCACGGCGGCGTTCTGAATCACCCGTTTCTATACCACTAGAACCAGAAGAGCTCCCTGAACTACCAGAACGAGGTTTTGCGGTAGCACTGGATTCAATAGTTGGAAAAGACTGTGGCGTAGTGGGCTTGTAGCGAGTGGGAGAAAAGGTACCACCTTGCTCAAAATCCAATGTGGGTGTAACGCTGTACTGCCCCAAGGCGTGGCGAACGGCTACCTTCAGGTAATTGTACACCAGTTTCTCATCATCAAACTTGATTTCCTGCTTGGTGGGGTGCACATTGACATCAATGCGAGAGGGATCAATGGTGAGAAACAGCGCATAGAAAGGGTGAACCCCTTTGGGCAAAAGCTCTTCGTAAGCGGCCATGACTGCATGGTGTAAATAACCACTTTTGATGAACCGGCGGTTGACAAAAAAGAATTGATCGCCACGCGATTTTTTGGCAAATTCGGGTTTACCCACGAAACCAGATACCTTTAGAATATCTGTATCCTCTGTAACAGGAACCAGGCGCTGATTGAAACTATTACCATAAACGCCTACAATGCGCTGGCGAAAATTGCCCGGAGGCAAATGGTAGGTTTCAGAATCGTTATGATGCAAGCTAAAGAAAAGGTCAGGGTGAGCTAGCGCGAGGCGTTGGAACTCATCCAGGATATGCCGCATTTCCACCGAATTGGATTTAAGGAAATTGCGACGGGCGGGCACATTATAAAATAGATTCTTAACGGCAATGGAAGTCCCCGCAGCCGTTTGACAAGGCTCCTGCGACTTCAGCGCAGACCCCTCCATAAGTACCCGCGTACCGAGCTCATCAGCGTGGCGGCGCGTCTTGAGTTCTACTTGGGAAATGGCGGCTACCGTAGCCATCGCCTCCCCTCGGAAGCCCATCGTACGGATATGCGTGAGGTCATCAGCACTACGTAGCTTACTGGTGGCGTGGCGTTCAAAGCACAAGCGAGCATCGGTTTCCGACATGCCACAGCCATTGTCGATTACCTGAATTAGATTTTTCCCACTCTCTTTAATGATCAGCTGAATGCGGTCGGCACCGGCATCAATGGCGTTTTCCATCAATTCCTTAACGACTGAGGCAGGACGCTGAATAACTTCACCGGCAGCGATCTGGCTGGCAATGGCGTCCGGTAAAAGCTGAATGATATCTGACATCGAGAACTATTGCATCAATTGAGTCAACTCTGGCAAATATACATTTAAAAGCAGGTAGCCCAATATCAGCAACATAATTACCAAACCAACGAGGATAAGATTGGAACGCATTACCTGTTTTCTACGGTATTCTTTATCCGAATTCCAGGTACTGCGCATACCGCTGGAGATACGAGCTTTGGTACCATCAATATCCTCCTTTTGCAGTTCTTTCAATTCCTTCAGGCGCTCTTGTAGCTCTTCCTTCTGTGGATCGTAATACATGGGTTTGTAGTCAAACTGTTGGTGTTTTGGAACCCGGAATAGTGATCTTTTGCCGAACATATTTTTGAATTTGAACCTCCTTCGCTAGTAAACAACTAAATGTGGTAATAAAGTTAAAGGTAAAGATGAAAATCCAAGCCAAAATGGCGGAAAGCTCGCTGGCATTTTGCGAATAATGGACATTTTTTGCCCTGATTCTTGCAACCGCAGACCATTTAGCTTCGTCTTGAATAAACATTAAGCCGTCTAAATTTCTTGTAACTCGTAGTGAATCCGCTCATCTTGTAGCGCGCAACATTAAGTACTTATCAATTAAACCCTACTGGAAAACCTATTCACCAACATGCGAAAACTTCTATTCACCCTTTCTTTGCTAGCCATGACTGGCCAACTTTTAGCGGGCGGTATCAAAGGATACATCCGCAACACCGAAGGCGAACCATTGGAGTTTGCCACCATCTACATCAGCGAACTGGGCTCGGGTACCGTCACCAACATTGAAGGTTACTACGAATTTAGAATGCTGCCCGGCGATTATCGCGTGGTCTTTCAACACTTAGGGTACGAAACCCTGATTGAACGCGTGAGTATTGGCCAAGACATGAAAGAGCTTAATATCCAGCTCAAGTCGCAAACCTTTAGCCTTGATGAAGTAGAAATCATTGATGGCGGCGAAGACCCCGCCTACACCGTAATGCGCAAAGCCATTGCCAAAGCAGACTTTCACCGACAGCAAGTAGACTTTTATAAAGCGCAGGTATACATCAAAGGCTCTGGTCGCCTGCTAAAAACGCCGGGTATTGCCCGCAAGCTTTTAGAAAGAGAAGGCGTAAAAGCGGACTCCAGCACAGCCTTCACTTCCGAGTCGGTCTCTGTCATTGAATACGAACGCCCTAATACCTACCGGGAAAAGGTTATTTCCATCTATACCCAGGGAGAAGACAATGGATCTAGCCCCAATGCGTATATCGCGGGCAGTTTTTATGAACCAGATATTGCTCAGGCAGTATCTCCACTCTCCCCTCGCGCTTTTGGCTACTATAAGTTTGAACTGGCAGGCTATTTCAATGATCGGGGCTACAATGTGAACAAGATTAAAGTAATTCCGCGTAGCCGGGGAGATAATGTCTTTGCTGGCTATATCTACATTGTGGAGGACTTGTGGAGCATTCACAGTTTGGAACTAGAGGTCTACAAACTGGGGATTCTTTTTAACATTGAACAGATCTACGCTCCCATACAAGAACAAGCTTGGCTACCCGTAAGTCACCGTTTCGTGGTAACGGGCAAACTATTTGGTTTTGGTTTTGACTATCGCTACTTAGCTACCGTAAGCGACTACGAGATACGGATCAATCCAGATTTGAACGTAGATTTTACGGTGATTGACGAAAAGATAGATCGTGAGCTGGCCCGTACAGCAGAAGCACGTCAACGTGAAAACAACAGCCTAGCGGAAATTGATGAAAAGCTCAACAGTGGGGAAGAGCTCACCCGCAAGGACTTGCGGCGCATGATGCGCGAATATGAGAAAGAAGAACTACTGGAAGAGGAAGAGCCAGAAGTAATTGAAAACGTAACCTACGAAGTAGATTCGCTAGCTACTAAACGCGATTCAACCTACTGGGCGGCCATCCGGCCTATCCCCCTCACCAAAGCAGAAGTCCGGGGCTACGAAGTACAAGACAGTATGGCCGTGGCTGATAGAGAAATAGCCGAGGCACAGGCTGAAGGTGTAAAGAATCCAAATCGAAAGCGAAAGCGCAGATACAGTATTTTTGACCTGATCAGCGGCAACAACGTAAAGCTGGGCGATGGTAAACGTCTACACTACGATGGTCTATACAATGCAGGATTTAACCCAGTAGAAGGGTTCTGGTTGGCTACTCGCTTTCGCTACACCCAAAATGGCGAAAAGAATAATTTCGAGTGGAGTGTAATTCCCCGTTACGGTTTCTCATGGGACCGGGGAGTTTGGCGCAGTGATGCTAAATATCACTTTGGTGTTGAGCATAGCCGCAACAGACTGATGTTGCACGGTGGGCGTTACGTAGCGCAGTACAACGAACCCCGTCCGGTAAGCGAGCTATTCAATACGCTATATGCTTTACTAGGTGAACGCAACTTTGTACGCTTATACGAAAAACGCTTCTTGGGCGCTAGCTGGAACAAACGCTGGCGCTCCACCGCACGCCTACACATGAACGTAGAATGGGCCGACCGTTCTACCCTATTCAACACTACTGACCAAACCTGGTTTCCTAGCGACAGCCGAGAATATGCTCCTAACCTACCAGACATAATAGAGGCACCAAGTATTCCAGTAGCTAATGAAAAAGCAGCAACTTTTGACTTGAGCTTCAGGATAAAGCCCTGGCAAAAATATCGCATTCGCAATGGCGAACGGTCAGCTATCGAAGCCTCTTCACCAGAGTTCAGGCTTAACTACCGGCAAGGTATTCCCGATATCAACGAAAGCGTAACGGATTACCAACGCGTAGGCATTGTGTACCGTCATACCATCCGCCCTGGCGCTCGTGGCAAGATCGACTTGAAGGTAGACATGGGCATGTTTCTCAACAATGACAACGTCGGCTTAGCAGACTACCGCCACTTTGATGGCAATCAGATGATCTTCACTACAGCAGATCCAGTGGGTGCTTTCCGTTTGCTGCCCTACTATACCTTCAGCACACGCGATAAGTGGTTGGCGGCGCACGCCCACTATCAGTTCCGCAAGTTTTTGCTCACCCAGATTTGGGAGGTATCAATGACCGGGGCGAGAGAGAATTTCTTTGTCAATTACTTGAATAGCCCCGAAAGCCAACACTACACCGAAGTAGGTTATAGTTTGGATAACATTCTACGCTTTTTGCGGATAGAAACTGCCGTGGCCTTCAGAGATGGCAAGTACTACGATTGGGGTATTAGAATCGGGGTAGCCTCCAATATATTTGGCAGCTTTGCTACGGTAGAAATAGATGAGGATTAAAGCGGGTAAGTGAACTGGCTGAATGCCATAAAGAGCACTCAAGGATTAATTTCTTTGGGTGCTTTTTTTTAGTTGGGGTAGTTGAATTGGTTGGGTTGGTGAATTTAGTTGAATTGGTTAAAGTGGAGTTTAACTGATTCCTGTAGGAACGCGATTCATCGCGTCGTACTCAACAAGCCTGATTTGAACCGAAGTACTTACTTAGCAGTTGGGTAAAAAAACAGCTGTTATGCGATTAGGCTTATTCTTCTTGGCCACTACCTTGCTTTGGGCCTGTAATGCCACCGAGCAAGCTATTCCCGAGTCCAAAGTATTTACCTATCTGGCATTAGGCGACTCTTATACCATTGGCCATTCTTTGCCAGCAGCAGAGCGTTACCCTAATCAGCTTGCGGATAGCCTGGCAAAAAATGCAACTATCTTAAGTCCGGTAGATATCGTAGCCAAAACAGGTTGGACTACCGACGAATTAGATGCCGGTATTAATGAGCGGATGGATTTGCAGGAAACTTACGATCTAAGTAGAAGAGATACTACAAAACTAAGCCGCTTCGGCAGAGGTAAGTGGAAGCTCGGAAGTAAGCGATTTTCGATGCAGTAATCGCCAGTTTACGTAGTGAGCGTAGGCAACTAGTCCACCCCCGATAGCTGCGAGATAGTGCCCAATGCTATCTTCTAATACATTGTTTAATTCTA
>ERZ1740059.986-NODE-986-length-14455-cov-9.115972_pt1 | contig 14455 bp, 13 predicted proteins | sample MGYA00581744_ERZ1740059 | MGnify/ENA primary metagenome ERZ1740059 (study PRJEB43018, sample SAMN04849738) | marine metagenome | isolation source: floating plastic debris | place: Pacific Ocean | collected 2008-08-28 | study: EMG produced TPA metagenomics assembly... | reverse complement strand
CAAGAACTCACCGCTGAAGATTTTGGTGGTGCAGAATACGAAGGTTGTAACGAATATCTGGTTCACACCAAACCGGAAGCTGTCGCAACAGTACACCGTGGTTTCTTGGCTGCTGGTGCCGATGTAATTGAAACGGATACCTTTGGCGGTACGTCAATTGTACTTGCCGAGTATGACTTAGCTGACCAAGCTTATTACCTAAATAAAACTGCTGCGGAATTAGCGAAGAAAGTCGCAGCAGAATTTTCTACACCCGAAAAACCCCGCTTTGTCGCTGGTTCCATGGGACCTGGTACAAAATTACCAACTCTGGGACATATTGACTTCGACACCTTGAAAAATGCTTATGTAGAACAAGTAGAAGCATTATTTGATGGAGGAGTCGATTTATTTTTGGTAGAAACTTGTCAGGATGTGTTGCAAATCAAATCAGCACTGAATGCAATTGAAGAAGTTTTTGCCAAAAAAGGCATTCGCCGTCCGATAATGGTTTCCGTCACCATGGAAACTATGGGTACAATGCTCGTAGGTACGGAAATTGCTGCCGTGGTGACAATTCTCGAACCTTACAATATCGATATTTTAGGTTTAAACTGCGCCACCGGACCCGATTTGATGAAACCACACATCAAATACTTATCGGAAAATTCACCATTTATTGTTTCTTGTATCCCCAACGCGGGTTTACCAGAAAATGTTGGCGGACAAGCGCATTATAGACTAACGCCAACGGAATTAAAGATGCATTTGATGCATTTCATCGAAGACTTAGGTGTCCAAGCGATTGGGGGTTGCTGTGGGACACGTCCGGAACATATACAAGCTTTAGCAGAAATTGCTAAAGATTTAAAGCCCAAAGTCAGGGAACCAAAAACTGAACCGGCTGCGGCTTCGATTTACGGTACACAACCCTACGATCAAGATAATTCCTTCTTGATTATCGGCGAAAGACTTAACGCTAGCGGCTCCAAAAAATGCCGTACCATGTTGAATGATGAAGATTGGGATGGATTAGTTTCACTAGCGCGATCGCAAGTCAAGGAAGGCGCACACGTACTCGATGTTAACGTTGATTATGTAGGGCGCGACGGTGTGCGTGATATGCACGAATTGGTTTCGCGTTTGGTAAATAACGTTACTTTACCTCTAGTACTCGACTCCACCGAATGGGAAAAAATGGAGTCTGGCTTGAAAGTGGCTGGTGGTAAGTGTTTGTTAAACTCCACCAACTATGAAGACGGTGAAGAGCGGTTTTTAAAAGTATTAGAATTAGCCAAAAAATATGGTGCTGGTGTCGTAATTGGTACCATCGACGAAGATGGCATGGCGCGAACAGCCGATAAAAAATTTGAAATCGCTCAACGCGCTTACCGTCAAGCTTTAGAATACGGTATCCCCGCTCGCGAAATTTTCTTCGATACCCTAGCGCTACCAATTTCTACCGGAATTGAAGAAGATAGAGAAAACGGTAAAGCTACCGTCGAATCCATCCGTCGTATTCGTCAAGAATTACCCGGATGTCATGTAGCATTAGGTGTTTCCAATATTTCCTTCGGTTTAAATCCCGCAGCGCGGATAGTTTTAAACTCCATGTTCCTTCACGAATGTATGTCAGTGGGAATGGATGCGGCTATCGTTAGCGCCAGCAAGATTTTACCCCTGGCCAAAATCGAAGAAGAGCATCAACAAGTTTGTCGCGACTTAATTTACGACAACCGTAAATTTGAAGGTGATATCTGCACTTACGACCCCTTAGCAGAGTTAACCACCATGTTTGAAGGGGTTAGCGCTAAGCGAGATAAAGGTGTTGACGTTAGTTTACCTTTAGAAGAAAGACTCAAACAGCACGTCATCGACGGGGAAAGAATCGGTTTAGAAGATGTGCTTAAGGAAGCGATGGAAAAATATCCCCCCTTGGATATTGTCAACGTTTACTTATTAGATGGGATGAAAGTTGTGGGTGAATTGTTCGGTTCCGGACAAATGCAGCTACCTTTCGTACTACAATCAGCAGAAACCATGAAATCAGCGGTGGCGTTTTTAGAACCGCACATGGAAAAATCAGAAGCGGGAGTAGATAATGCCAAAGGAACCTTCGTGATTGCGACCGTAAAAGGAGACGTTCACGACATTGGTAAAAACTTAGTGGATATTATTTTATCCAATAACGGTTATCGAGTTATTAATCTGGGAATTAAACAGCCAGTAGAGAATATTATCAAAGCCTACGAAGAGCATAAACCAGATTGTATTGCCATGAGCGGTTTATTGGTGAAATCTACAGCGTTTATGAAAGATAACCTAGAAACTTTCAATGAAAAAGGTATCACCGTTCCCGTCATTTTAGGTGGTGCGGCTTTGACTCCCAAATTTGTCAATGAAGATTGTCAAAATACCTATCAAGGTAAAGTTGTTTACGGTAAAGATGCATTTTCCGACTTGAATTTCATGGAGAAATTAATGCCAGCCAAAGCTGGTAATAATTGGGATGATTTCAAAGGTTTTCAAGGTGAATTTGCAGAACCAGAACCTTCCCAAAATGGACATAAAGCCCAAGAAGAAGAATCTACTAAAGAAAAAGTAGCAGAAGAACCAAAAGTAATAGATACTAAACGTTCTGAAGCAGTAGAAATAGACACCGAACGTCCCAAACCACCATTCTGGGGAACTAAATTACTCCAACCAGAAGATATTCCTATTGAAGAACTATTTTGGTACTTGGATTTACAAGCCTTAATCGCCGGACAATGGCAATTTAGAAAACCAAAAGGTCAAACAAAAGAAGAATATCAGGTTTTCTTACAAGAGAAAGTATATCCAATTCTAGAAAAGTGGAAAAAACGGGTAGTAGAAGAAAACTTGTTACATCCCCAAGTCATTTACGGTTACTTCCCCACCCAAGCACAAGGAAATACATTACATATCTACAACCCCGAAAACCATTCTCAAGAAGTTGCAGAATTAGAATTTCCTCGCCAAAAATCAATGCGCCGTCTGTGTATAGCAGACTTCTTTGCCCCCAAAGAAACTGGACATATCGATGTTTTCCCCATGCAAGCGGTGACAGTTGGTGAAGTTGCTACGGAATTCGCACAGAAGTTATTCTCGAATAATGAATACACAGATTACTTGTATTTTCACGGAATAGCAGTACAAATGGCAGAAGCCCTTGCAGAGTGGACACACGCCCGAATCCGCCGTGAATTAGGCTTTGCGGCCGAAGACCCCGATAACATTCGGGATACCCTAGCCCAAAGGTATCGCGGCTCTCGGTATAGCTTTGGATACCCAGCTTGTCCCAACATTCAAGATCAGTACAAGCAATTGGAATTGTTAAAAACTGACAGAATTAACCTATACATGGATGAAAGCGAACAGATTTATCCCGAGCAAAGTACAACCGCGATAATTACTTATCATCCCGCAGCTAAATACTTTAGCGCTTAAATGGATTCCCCCGTAAAGGGGGATTAACCCTTTTAGATTGCGATCGCCTATAGCGTCAGGTGGCAATCCAATGACCAGAAGATAATCCTTTTGTGCGATCGTTGCCTGGGGTTGCAAAGCCAATCAACTGAAGTGATAATCGCCTGGGGTTGCAAACCCCAGGCTAATAGCAGAAGTCCTATAAATAGGACTGAAGAAATTTTATTTTTGGGATAAATAGGTTAGGAATTATTATCGCTCTTGATATTTATTTATTGTAAGTAGTTTATTAGATACTTTTGTATTCTTTAATTTTCTATACTCGCTCAAAACATGTCAGAATTTTCTAATCAAATTTTATGCATCAATTGTCCGCGAATTATTTTGAGGCAAAATTCATCAAACTCACCGAAAGTTTATCAAGGCTCAGGCTCAATTACTCGAAAAAGTCAAAGAGATTTAGAATTAGAATTATCTTATTTTGATGACGATAGCTGGTCATCTATGTTAAAGCACTTAGAATCATTAGGAGAAAAGCAAGGAAATGTAACAGTAATAGGGGATAAAAGTGCAGGAATAGGAAAGATTGTAAAAAAAACAGAGTATTTCTCACTTTCTGCTACTGATGATCAAAATAGAGAGTGGATAAGTTGAAAAGTTTTAATCAATAATCATCTTTGTTTCATAATTTGATATTTTTAATTATTGATTATAGAGGTCAGTACACGGACTAAAGCGAAGATGGATGGATAAAAAAGAGCTTTAATTACATCAAATAAACATCATAATAGTCCTATTTATAGGACTTTTGCTATTAGCTTGGGGTTTGCAACCCCAAGCGGATGTGATTCCTTAACAAATAATATCCAACCCCAAGGGGATATGAATTCCCAACAAATAATGTCCAATCTGTGTATGTAGATTCCAAATCAACAATTCACAATCCCAACAGTATAAAAATTCCCAACCAATTATTTACAATCCAAACTATATTTAGCTATAACCTAAATATTCATACATTAAATAAAATCGGTTATGGCATTTTGGCGAATTTATTATCATTTAGTTTGGTCAACAAAAGGAAGAAAAAATTTAATTACACTTCAAAGAGAAGCAAGTTTTCATAAATATATAATCGGCAAATCTGATTCTCTTGGTTGTATTATTCACGCTATTGGTGGAACAGAAAATCATATTCATCTTGTCGTATCAATTCCACCAAGTCTTGCAATTTCTGATTTCGTCAAAAAAATTAAAGGAAGTAGCGCACATCAATTTAATTTAGAATCACCATCAAATATTGAAAAATTTAGCTGGCAAACAGGATATGGTATTTTTTCTCTAGGTGGTAAACAATTAAATGAAGCTGTAAATTATGTAAATAACCAAAAACAACATCATTCACAAGGTACAGTCATTGCATCCTTGGAAAAGGATAAATTTGAAGATGATCCTCCAAAATCTAGTTTGCGAATATGTAAATAAAATTTGATTTTCATTTACCATCATAATCCACCTGGGGTTGCAAACCCCAGGCTAATAGCAAAAGTCATCCGAAAATGACTGAATAATTTTGAATTTACAGCTAGGTTGTTGATAATTTATTTACCAATTTACAAATCTATAATGAAATATTAGTCCTATTAATAGGACTTTCGCTATTAGCTTTGGGTTTGCAACCCGTCTTCGAGTGTGAATACCAAAATAATACCATCCAATGGAGTTTGAATGTTTAACATTAACCTTTTCAAAAAAATGATAACCTCCCTAATCCTCATCTACCTCACCTTCGCAATCTACATCTATTTCCAAGCCGATAGCATTATTTTCATTCCCCAACCTTCCAGCTATCAAGACACTGAAGAAATTATCAAATTAACCAGCGAAGATGGAACCAAACTTTCCGCAATTCACGAGATTAATCCCAATGCTAAATACACTATCCTTTACGCTCACGGTAACGCATCAGATTTAGGTACTATTAGACCTATAATAGAACAACTAAAAACTATCGGTTTTAGTATCTTTGCTTACGATTATCGCGGTTATGGTACCAGTGAAGGGAAACCCTCAGAACAAAATGCTTACAAAGATATAGATACCGCTTACAATTATTTAACCCAAGACTTAAAAATACTACCACAACAAATAATAGTATTTGGATTTTCCGTCGGAGGAGGTTCGGTAATAGATTTAGCCGCAAGAAAACCAGTTGCTGGTTTAATTACCGAAAGTACTTTTATTTCTGCATTTAGAGTAAAAGTTCCTTTTCCAATTTTACCCTTTGATAGATTTCCTAATTTAGAAAAAATTTCAAAAGTAAAATGTCCCGTTTTAATAATGCATGGAAAACTTGACGATGTTGTTCCCTTTTATCACAGCGAAAAATTATTCGAGCAAGCCCCTTCACCTAAACTTTCCTTATGGGTAGAAGAAGCTAATCATAATGATTTCTCATATGTAGCGGGGGAAAGATATACAAATATTTTAAAAGAATTTATCCAGTTAGTTGATAATTATACATCTTTGTAAATTTAGTACTTATAAATTAATATCTGAACGACAAAGATAAGCAAATCTTGAGTATCACAAGCTGATGTAAAGATTCTTAACAAAACTTACTCGTCAGACAATCTTTGGGACTAACTTCGTAATTAAAACCGTTTAAAATATTGTAAATGTTTGTTGCTTACAAATAGGTAATATTAAATGATAGTGTTTACTCATTTATTCGTTAACTTTTATGAAATAAAATAATTAAAATCAGATTGATAAAAGTTGTAAACCTATCCTCTATTTATTCGTAGTATTAATCACGAAAGACGAATTATAAATTAACAAGTTTGTACAATCTCTCATTTTTTTGTTCTAAGATTGCCTTATAGAATAGTCAATCCTTAGACTTTATCAAGTAATAACTCAATATATTAATTTTTTTATCACGCCAGTGTAATGTTGTACTTTAATACCGGATGTTGCTGCTTAAATTGTGTATCCTAAAAACAACTAATTAAATTTTTAGGAAAGGTCGGTCTAATGACTCCCAAAATTATGCGTCAAGTGTGGTCAGTAGTAGAAACAATCCAAACTAAGACCTTGTTACAAATGGATGATGCAAGCTTGGTTCAGTTGTTGGTAAAACAAACAAGAAACCAAGCATCCCTAGATTGTCACGAAGACGATTTTCTTGGCGATTACATTCAATCCCGACTTCCTCTTATCCGCGATATAGCTCATGAACGCCAATACAATTTACAATCAACCTTCAATTGACGAACAAGTTGTTAAAACATCATCGCTTGGTAGTGAAAGACAAGGACATATAACTTTTCGGCTGCTGTACTTGCGCTACAAACAACAGATATTTATTAGCGATTATTTTGGGGTAAGTATCCTTCCACCAAACAATCAGAGCCTACAATTCTCATCTCTACACGCTCCAAACACAGCGCTTGAGTCATTGTAGTAAAGCCCAAATTACCTACCGGTGTGGGAGCATTATTGCCACCTATGATTTTTGGAGCTATAAATGCTAATACTTTTTGTACTGCTCCTTGATCGATCGCACTAGCTGCTAAAACTCCTCCACATTCCCACAGCACGGAGCAAAAACCCTTGTCATATAAATAAGTCATTACTCTCGCGGGTGTGAGTGGCGATAATTCCACTACTTCTACGCCTTGTTTTCGTAAAAGTTCTTGCAGTTGAGGATTAGCTCCAGGCTCGGTTAATACAAGAGTGGGGGCAACATCCGTTTGCCACAGATGTGCTGTCGTAGGTAAATCAAGACTACGACTCATAACTACTCGTAGGGGGTTGTGTGCCCCTACTAAACGAGGAGTTAGACGGGGATTGTCTTGACGTACCGTATTTCCGCCGACGATAACAGCATCACATCCAGCCCGCACTTGTCTAACTGTGCTGCGAGCATCTTGGTTAGTTATCCAAGCACTATGACCTGTGGTAGTAGCAATCTTACCATCCAAAGTCATAGCGTATTTCAAAATACCCAAAGGCTTTTTATAAAGAATCCGATGAATAAAGCCTTCGTTTAGTTTTCGTGCGGCTGATTCTTCTACTCCCGAAAGTACTTCTATCCCAGCTTTTCGCAAGCGCTTAATTCCACCTCCTGCCACTAATGGATTGGGATCTACCATACCCACCACAACTTTTGCCACACCTGCGGCTACCAGAGCTTCCGAACAAGGAGGAGTACGTCCATAGTGATTGCAAGGTTCCAAACTAACGTAAATCGTTGCTCCGCGAGCATTTTCCCCTGCGGCTTTGAGTGCAAAAACCTCGGCATGGGGTTCGCCAGCGCGGGGATGAAAACCTTCTCCGATAATTTCGCCATCCTTGACAATTACCGCTCCTACCATTGGATTTGGCGAAGTATATCCCAAAGCACGACTAGCGAGTTCCAAACAGCGCCGCATCATCGCTCGATCGAAATCGCTTCCCACCGCATTGTCATAGTTTGAGCCTGCTTCCACAGAAGATTGTAATTTCAGTTCATCTTCTTTTTCCTTTTGGATATTAGATACCAATTTATCTGTACTATGTAAGCCAGGAGAATTATTCATAATACGAGAGAACTTATGTGAGTATTTTGGCGTGAATATAATCATAGGACTTACGCAAGCCCCCCAAGGAATAGGGGGGTTGGGGGGATCTAAAATGTCTGGAGCACTATACTTTTCCTTATTGTTGCGTAAGTCCTAAATCAATTTCCCAGATAATTAGGAAGCATTCTTCTTCAATTCGCTAAGAGAAATTGATCGAAAACCCAATTTAGCTTGAAATCTACAAACTCCACTTCACTTGACTTCTTGCATCCATATTGCCAGAGCCAGCACAATAAATTCCAACAAAATTAAGGAGGAAGGAATCAACACAGTACTGTGATTCCCTCCTCCTTCTTCGATTATTCCTAGGATTCTAACTTCCTAGACACTTCTACTCCTCACTTCACACTCCACCCCTATTTGCCGTTCTAAGTAAGTCGGCACAAATAAACCCAACTATATTACAAAATGTAAACCGGTTTCAAAGCCTTATTTCTACTCACTATTCACTTGTCCGGCATTACTATTTTCAACACCGACCTACTTAGTAAATATAAATACTTAAAAATTAATTAGTAATGCTCAACACCGGATGCCGAATTAAGACGATTGCTCGGCCAACTTCAACTGTTGCCACCAACGATTTAAAGGATAGTACACCACAGGAGCCCAAAGGCTGCTAAGAATAGCAGAAGCCAGAGTTACCTTTTTATAATATGCCCAAACAACATCAGAACTAGCAATATTCATTGCAATCATCTGCAGAGCAAAAATCGTATCCGATAAAATTGCCATCAGGAAAACGATTAAGGCAATAGAAATAAAATCTTCTTGGATAAAACGTTGTTTCTGAAACAAACCAATTAAAAAACCTACCAAACCCAAACTTAAAGCATGAGTTGGCTGGGGTGATGTCATTGCATCTTGGAGAAGACCAAGAATTATACCAGCAAAAGCCCCTTGCAAAGCGGAACGCTTGACACTCCAAGCCACAACCCAAATTAACAGCCAGTTAGCCCCGATTCCTAACAATTCCATACCAGGAAAGCGAGTCGGCAACAGAAATAAACATAATAATACAGACACAGCGATTACTCCCGAATCCGTCATTTGACGCACGCGGGGATGCCAGCGAGAAAGAGGTTTGATGGGCTTTTTCGGTTTTTTGCGTCGGGATGGGGGCTGTTGAGAAGTTTGTTTTTTTCTCACCCAAAATTTAGGAATCTTCATTTCCTTCTAGTCAAATGTCAACTTACTTGGGGTGTATATTATTTTTTGGGTGCTGGATTTTTCGGCTTCGCATTAACCGTTACCCAGTCAAGAGAACGAATCGGTGGGAAAAGTTCTATTATTGCTACTGATGCAGGAAGTCTTTTTAAATCTAATGATTTTATTTTTCCGATAGGTACGCCCGAGGGAAACTTAGAACTGTAAGTTGAAGTCGAAACTACATCTCCGGGTTTTGCGTTGGGTACTTTTTCATAAAATTCTAATATCGCATCAGCAGAACCGTCTCCTCTTAAAATACCTTTGGCTCCAGTACGGCTGATATTTACACCTACTCGTGAATTCATATCGCTAATTAACAAGACACGGCTAGTATTGGAAGTGACGCTGTCTATCAAACCAACTAAACCACCTTCAGCCTTGACTATGTAACCTTCTTTAACACCTCTAAGGCTACCGCGATTCAAAGTCACCTGTTGCCACCAATTGTCCGCACTACGCCCAACCACGCGAGCCGGAATCGTAGGTAAATTTTTTGGTTCTTTCTCTACATACTTTAATAAAGCCTTGAGATTCTTATTCTGGCTTTCTAATTCAACTATCTTAGCTTGTAGCTCCTGAACCTTAGCATCCTTGAGATATGCTTCTTGATTTGGTTGTTTGTGGAACACTTCAAATGGACGAGTAATTCCATCGTACAACTCAACTAAAAGTTCACCTTGAGTTTGGCGAACTACCAAAGTACCACCAACCACTAAAACTAATAAACTTAACTGTAACCCAAAACGCTCCCACCAGCGACGTGCAGTAAACATATAAACCGACCTATAGCAGAAAATTTACTTAATAATCTGAATAAGAAAATATCGGATTCCATACAGAACCCAATATTTTCTGAATAGCATAGCGAAGCTACATATTGCGAGAACGTGCGCTGAATACCCGCTCTAACTGTTTGAAATTTTCTAACACGCGACCAGTGCCCAATACCACACAGCTTAATGGATCGGCAGCAACATGTGTCACAATGCCTGTTTCATGGCTGATTAAAGTATCTATGCCCTTGAGCAAAGCACCACCACCAGCAAGCATAATGCCCCTATCAATAATATCTGCCGCCAATTCCGGAGGCGTACGTTCCAATGTCCGCTTCACTGCTTCAATGATAACTGAAAGCGGTTCAGCCATGCTTTCACGAATTTCTGGTCCTTTAATCGTAACCGTTCTTGGCAGACCAGAAAGTAAGTGTAAGCCTCGAACTTCCATGATGGCTTCTTCATCATCATGAGTAGGATAAGCAGAACCAATACGAATCTTGATATCTTCTGCTGTACGTTCCCCAATCACCAGATTATGAACTTTCTTCATATACTGAGTAATTGATTCCGTTAATTCATCCCCAGCAATACGTACCGATTCGCTCAGCACCGTACCTTGAAGACTCAATACTGCAACTTCAGTGGTACCACCACCGATATCAATAATCATATTGCCAGTAGGTTCCGCTACTGGCAGTCCTGCCCCAATCGCTGCCGCTACAGGTTCATCAATTAAATAAACTTCTCTAGCCCCTGCTTGAGAAGCAGCATCCATGACAGCCCTTCTTTCAACCCCAGTTACACCACTTGGGATACCAATTACAATCCTAGGTAAAACTAAAGATTTACCCTCGTTCACCCGCTGAATGAAATTCTTCAGCATCAACTCAGCAGTATCAAAGTCAGCAATTACACCATCACGTAAAGGACGTAAGGCAATTACATTTCCCGGAGTTCTACCAAGCATTTTCTTAGCATCTTCTCCCACAGCCAGCGCAACCTTCTCGTTTTGGTCGATGGCAACAACTGACGGTTCTTGGAGTACAATGCCTTTACCGGAGACATAAACGAGAGTGTTGGCAGTACCCAGGTCGATACCCATATCCCGCGACAAGGAAAACTTACTGAAAAGACCCACGCGTTTCTTGGCCCCCTATTCTCGTTACTTTTTTACAACGTCCGAAATACCCAATCGTGCTGGATTCTATTATTTTTTTTGACCTGAGTCTAGTAAAGCAGATTAACTTTTTATATATCTTTTCCGAATCTTTACTATCTTCGTGCACCTTCTGCTTAATTCTTCGTTTCAATCAATCTATCAGCACGCTTTTACAATTTGGGTATAGTCATTTTTATCATCTATTTCATAATTTTTATTGTTAATTATTTAACACTACGTCAAATGTGTTTTAATCCGCTATTATAGAAGTCAAATATCGTAGTACATAGTTACTAATGCAGCCATGAGTATTAATGTAGTTCACCTTGTCGGTCGTGTAGGTACCGACCCCGACATGAAATATTTTGAATCTGGTACTGTCAAGTGTAGGTTAACATTAGCAGTCAATCGTCGTAGAAAAGATAGCGAAGCAGACTGGTTCAACCTCGAACTCTGGGGTAAAACAGCAGAGATTGCTAATAGTTACGTACGTAAAGGTAAACAAATTGCTGTTAGAGGTTCCTTAAAATTGGATACTTGGAACGATCGCTCTACAGGCGTACCTCGTTCAACACCAGTTATTCTAGTAGACGATCTACAGTTATTAGGCTCCAGGCGAGATACCGAAACTGATATGATGAATAACAGTCCGGAACATTTTTAATTATTTGTTAGTTGTTAGTTGTTAGTTGTTAGTTGTTGGTTGTTGGTTGTTGTAATATTTACGTGATTATCATTGATAATTGAACCAAAGCATTTACTATTCACCACCGACTACTCACCATTAACCACTTATTGCCTTTACTAGGGCTAATACAACTGAAAACTGCTTTGATTTATTCTTTGCAGTTGCCGATATTCCAAGTTAATGTTTGGGAATTTGAACAAATAACCACTAACAATCAACAACTAACCACTAGCCACTAATAACTAATTCGTAACGTCACAGATGCTCCCACTTCTTGTTCGCCGCCGACTACAGGGGTGGGTGCAGCTTCTGCCATTGCTGCTGTGGGAACTGCTCTACGATACATCACAGGTTCAGGCATAGAAGCATTATTGATTTGAATATTGACTATTTCTTTCGGTGTAAAACCCAAGCTGGACAAAACTGCATCGGCTTGTTTTTGAGCCTCTTGAGTGGCTTCTCTGAGTGCTTGTTGTCGTGCTTGAGTTACTGCTTCTTCAGTAGCGACAAATCCGACACTATTAATTCGCGTGGCACCAGCTTTTATTGCTTCATCCAACAATTTACCAGCCCTTTGGGTTTTGACGCGAAAACTCACAATATTTGTAGCTTCGTAGCCTTGAATTTTCCGTACATTATTTTTATAGCTGTAGGTAGGGTTGAGTCGGATACCCGTGGTTTCTAACTTTTCTACATTCCGCGACTTGAGTAATGTCACTACAGCATTAGACTTACGAGCGGCTTCTTGCTGTACAGTATTTGCGACTTTACCTTCAACCTGCACTCCCAAACTTACTTTAGACAAACTTGTAGGGATTGTTTCTAATCCCTGTCCTGTAACAGTCAATGTGCGTAACATTATTTTATCTTCTGCCCAACTAGGTTGAACCGAAGTAATACCTATAAATAATGCTATGGGTAAAACTTTCCATAAATTTTTGTAACCCTGATATTTATAGCCAGATAATTTTACTTTATTCATAATATTTTTTACTTCTAATTGAATGATGATCTTTTGATATTTACTTTAGAGTATTTACTGAGTTTAAATGTTCCGATTGACCATCGGCTATGGAAAAATAAAAGTGTTGCGTGATGATAAAAAGATATATTATTTGATTGAATTACGAATCACGTTCGCGTCCACCTTTAGGAGCGGCGAGCGCTTGTGTGAAGGAAATATTATATATGAACTGGTTGTTGAAAACCGAACCTAACGAATATTCCTATGCCGATTTAGAAAAAGAAAATACTGCGGTATGGGATGGAGTCAAAAATGCTCTTGCTCTTAAGAATATGCGTACAATGCTTCCGGGAGAAAAAGCTTTCATTTATCACACCGGTAAAGAAAGAAGAATTATCGGAGTTGCAGAAATTCTGAGTAAAGCATATCCTGACCCCAAATTAAATGATACAAAAAGAGTGGTTATAGATGTACGGGCAGTGCGACAACTATCGGAACCTATAACTCTCAAACAAATCAAGCAAGACGAAAGATTTGCAGGTTTTGACTTATTGCGTCTGCCAAGACTATCAATAGTTCCAGTTTTACCCCAACATTGGCAGTGCTTGCTAGAGTTAACAGCTAATAGAATTTAGTGCTACAAACAATCCATTGCCAGATGTTTATAGTATGAGATTTTGACAACCTGTAAATGATAGAAAAGTCCTAAAGATAGAGGCGATTTTTCTTGAATATCTGGGGTAATCCAATTAGAAGCGATTCTGGGTGCTTCTGCTGTTGGCTTAGTCTTGGAGGAAACCGATAAGCGCAAAGAACTACAAAAACAAATCATTCCAATTCCTGATATGTTGGTGCCGATTTTCTTTATCACAGTTGGAGCGAGAACCGATTTAAGGGTTTTGAATCGAGCTGTTCCCACCAACCGCGAAGGTTTAATTATGGCAATATTCCTGATTGGTGTTGCCATCGTAGGTAAAGCGATCGCATCGCAGGTTTTAGTATCTTCAATCAACCCCAAATTAATCCTTTGGCGATTGGCGTGGGAATGATTCGTCGGGGGGAGGTAGGATTAGTCTCCAAACCATTAGAGGCAGCAATTATTATGATGGTTATTCTAACTACCTTCTTAGCTCCTCCTTTATTAAGGTTTGCCTTCCCTCAAGGAGCAACTGCATAACGAGGAGAGATAGTGGTAGAAGTTTCACCGGGGATTCAGGAGGTGATTAGTGAAGGGCAAATTGAATTAAATTCAGATTCCGAATAGTCAATTTTTGCTTTATTTCCGAAAGTTGTTTGTATACGGATAGCTTTACCCGGAGTTGGAGGATTTAGAATCACAAGAAGGTTGATCCTTTTCCTTTCTCGAATCTTAATTGCTGTGAATCTAATAGTTTAAAATTGTGTTACTTTATATAAAGTATTTTTTTTGCTTGATATAAAAGTATTTTTACTTAAGTAATTCAACGCAAAATAAAGTAATAAAAGTTTTTATAGTTGAGAGTGTAAGAGGTTAACGGAAACTTCTACGTTAAAATCTCCGTCCCTTTTAATTGTAATTTTTGAGGAGTTTTTTACATTTAGTAAAGTCAGCTACTTGACGGGTACCCT
>ERZ1740059.985-NODE-985-length-14486-cov-5.558797_pt1 | contig 14486 bp, 14 predicted proteins | sample MGYA00581744_ERZ1740059 | MGnify/ENA primary metagenome ERZ1740059 (study PRJEB43018, sample SAMN04849738) | marine metagenome | isolation source: floating plastic debris | place: Pacific Ocean | collected 2008-08-28 | study: EMG produced TPA metagenomics assembly... | reverse complement strand
GTTAAAATGACGTAGTTCATGATTTTAAGGATTTATATTAAATATTCATTTTTTTCAGAAATTATTGAAAATAAGATTCAAATAAAAAAGCTATAGTTTTAGCAGCATCTTGAAAAACCAGTTCTTGTCAGAACGAGTGAATTTATCCAGCGCACCATCAATCTTGCTTGAAAAATCTTTCAGATCTGATGTCACAGTCTTAAATTCTTTAACCTCATCTGACTTACCAGTTACAGACTGAACCTTTCCTAATACCTTTAAAATAGGTTCAATTTCTCGTTTTCGCCTTTCTCTTGATACCTGTCGCGCCAACTCCCAGATGTCCTTGCCTGCGCGATAGTGGTCTTTTCGCTCCCCGACAATAAGCTCCTTCTCCACAATCCCCCAATCCATCAATGCGTGTATGTTCATGTTGGCGTTGCCCCTAGAGATCTTTAACTCCTCCATTATATCATCTGTTGTAAGCGACTTAGGCGAGATCAGAAGTAGAGCATGTATCTGGGCCATTACTTTGTTTATTCCCCAACTGGAACCTAATGTTCCCCAGGCTTGAATGAATTTATGTTTTCCTTCGTGATAATTCATATGTCAAAGATATTTAATTTTCTTTATTTTCAAAATTTATTGAAAATAAAATATAGAACTACCGAGACATTTCATTGAAAATGGTCTGATTCTGACAAAACTGACATACACTAAATTGGGGATTGCCACGCTTCGTTATCACTACGCTCGCAATGGCGAAAGGTTTATCGCGACTTCGCCTGAAGCATGGTCTGCTGTCTACGGTAGACCCAGGGTGTTACGGGTTCTTCGATTGACCAAAGACCTATTTTTGATGATTTGGCTAGTTCCTGAATCTTTAAGAGTTCAGGGTCTTTTTTTCTTTCGCGAACCATGGCCACGCCGTTTTCAAGTAGTTGGTCATGTATCTTACTGCCATCTTTCAATGTGATAATTGCCAGCTTGTTTCCAAAGAAATCCTTGCCTTTGAATTCTATTGTCACTTTTTTCTTGAGAAGTATTTTTTTAGAAAATGCTGAGGCTTCATCACTGAATTCCTGCCCGGGTTCAGGAGCATCCACTTCGCTTAACATCACCTTCACAACCTCCTTGTCTTCATCCAAGAATTCGTAGGTATCGCCATTAATAACGCTAATGATCTTTGTTTGAAAACCTTGCGCATGCACATAAAAGGTGCCTCCGCACAACAGCACAACTAGCCAACTTCTCATAGACAATCAATTTGCCTATTCATACCATGATACCTATACAAGAAACCTGTGATGTAAGATTTTCAGTGAAGTAGAACTATTTACAGTACTGATCGAGGTTATACTGACTTTTCTTATCCCCCAATTCCAATGCCTTTTGCCAGCTCTTACACGCTCCTCCGGGTTGATTCATTCGATACTGAATATTGCCTTTCATTTTATAATACGATGGATTATCCGGTTTGAGTTCTATGGCCTTGTTAATTGGACCTAGTCCTCCACCAAAATCTCCTACCGCCATTTTTGTATTTGCCAGGTCATAATAGGCCCTATCATCATCCGGCCTCAATTGTACAACACGGTTATAATCGCTCATCGCCCCTTCGAAATCTTCAGCCACTTCTTTGATGTAAGCCCTGTTATAATAGGCATTTGGGTTAGTGCCGTCTATCTCAATGGCTTTATCAAGATCCGCCATTGCCGCCCGGTTGTTTCCAATGTACGTATATGCAACCGCTCTACTCATATACAATGAGGACGACTTTGTTCCCGAGCGTATCAGCTGTTCAATGTCTTTTATGGCCGCGCCATAGTCCTCATTCTCAATAAGCGCCTTTGCACGATGCTCGAGGAGTTCAGGGCTTTTATTCCCTAACTCAATTGCCCTATCGTAGTACGATAACGCCCGTACATAATCTTCTAAGCCATAATAAGCTTCTCCCAAATAATAGATTATTTCCGGATTCTCCTCATCTGTTATTTTTCTGAACTGGGCCAGACTCTCTACAGCGCCCTCAAAATCCTCTTTTTTATAGTAGGTCTCACCACGATTCTGATAGGCTTTGGCATAGGTATTATCAATTTTGATAGCCTCATCAAAATCACCGATAGCTTCATCATATTTCTCTAACAACTGCTTGGCTTTACCGCGATTATTATAAACTAATGCGGTATTATATCCATTACCAACAGCCTGATCATAGTCTGAAATGGCGCTTTCGTAGTTCTTTACTCTAAACTTGGCATTGCCACGATGATAATAGGCTGAGGCATAACCACCATCTTTTGCAATCGCTTTATTGGCCATAGAAATAGCCTCTTCGAAATCCTTGGCTTCATAATAAGCGTGACTCAAGTTATGATAGGTTTCTGCATCATCTACTCCTGCAGATACGGCTTGTTTCAGCGCATCCAAAGCGCCACCGTAATTCTCAAGTTTGTATCGGGCATTACCTAAATTCTTATACGTTTCACCATCAGCATATTCGGTACCGAGCACTTTTTCGAGACTAGTCGCAGCATTCTCAAAATCACCGGAGGCATACTGACTATTCCCTAATCCGTAATACAGTAAGCCTCCTCCGGCTCCCAGAGTGCGTGCCTTTTCCAAGTCTTTCAAGGCGCCGGACTGGTCACCGGTTTTAAACTTTGACACCCCCAGATACAGGTATTCCTCCTTGGATCCGTTGCCATCAGCAACAGCATCATTCAAATCCGTGATGACCGTTTCATAATTGCCTAACTCGTAATTTACAGAACCGCGATTTCTGAGAGCCACCGCATAATCAGGTTTGATTTGTAGCGCCTCGTTAAAATCTGAAAGTGCGCCGTCAAGGTCTTTGCCCAGTAATTTAGCTTTCCCCCTGTTATTATAAATGACCTCATCACTGGCACCAGCGCCTATGGCTTTATTGTACGATGCAATGGCTCCTGAATAATCCTTTTGTCGGAATTGTGCATTACCCAGATTATATAGCACACGTGTATCAGATGCTCCTTTAGCTACTGCCTGATTTAGGAACTTCACAGCCTCATCATAGGACTTAAGCTCATAATGCGATACACCGATTTTGGCCAATGCATCAGCCGATCCTGCTGTTACGGATAAATTGTCCAGTGTTTTTTGATAGTCGCCCAGTTCAAAATAGGATGCTCCAAGCATTTCAGAGATGTTTGATGCTTCGGCGCCATATTTTTTTGCATTCTCCAATGCCTTCACTGTGCCTCTATAATCCTTGTCTTCAAAACTTATTAATCCACGGTAATAATGAATGTCTCCTGAAGAGCTCCCATCTTTTATAGCACGATCCAAATACGTTTTGGCCTGATCTTTCTTGCCTAATTGGTAGTACGACATGGCGAGCATCTTCACGATAGGTTTGGTCATGCCCGATGCTTCTTTGGCCTGCTCCAAATCTTGAACTGCCGTGTTGAAATCACCGGCTTTATAACTGGCTTCACCACGGTTTAAAAGAGCCCGACCATAATCCGGCTTAATTTGAAGTGCTTTGTTGTAATCTGACAACGCTCCTGAGGTATTTCCCGAGAGCGCTTTGGCCTTACCCCTGTTATTGAATAAAACATGATCATCTGATTTAAGCGCCGCAGCCTTATTATAAACCTCAATCGCTTTAGTGTATTCCTGGTTTTTATAGTATACATCTCCTAGTATCTTGAATGTACCATAGTCAGAAACACCGGCGCTGACTGCTTTTTCAAGATCGCTAATAGCACCTGACTGATCACCGGAATTGTACTTTGATGTTCCCAGCATAAAATAAAAATCTCCACCGCCGGCGCCGCTTCCCGCTGCCTGGCCCAAATACTGAGTTGCGGCGCCGTAATTTTTAGTATTGTAAGCTGAGGCCCCTAGCATCAGGTCTATATTAGAGACGGAGGAGCCTGCAGCCTTCGCTTTTTCCAGGTAGGAATAGGCCTCTTTGTAAGCTTTGGTTTGATAAAATGAGACCCCAAGCATTTCCACGAGCGGTGCACTGTCTGCGCCACGCTGGATAGCCGATTTTAAAGTAACTGCCGATTGTGGATAATCTTTTAGCTGATAATAGGCAGTGCCTAATTGGGCATATTGCTCTCCTTCCAATGGCGCTTTGCCTTTTAGTTTTTCAAGATCGTTTTTCAGGCCTTCCCAGTTATTTTCTTTGAAATAAGCCTGAGCACGATTATCTAAGGCTTTGCTATAATCTGTCTTTAATTCAAGCGCTTTGGTATAATCAGCTATGGCTTTATCATACTGGTCTAAGTTAAACTGCGCCTTACCGCGGTTATTAAAAATGACATGGTCATCACTTTGAACCGCCAAAGCCTTATCGTAATTGGCTATGGCGAGATAGTACTCTTCTTTCTGAAACTGAAGATTACCCAGGTAGGCATAAGCGTCATAGCTGGTAGCTCCTTCACTAATTGCCCGATCCAGATCAGGGAGCGCTTCGTCATACTTTTTCAATTCATATCTGGCTAGCCCTCTATTAAGGTAAATCTCCGCCTGGTTATTGCCTTTGCTGAGCGCTTCTGATAAAATTCTATCTACAGCGCCGTATTGCTTATCCTCAAAATAGATCTTCCCCAGATTAATGTACGCCTGTGGATCAGTAACTCCTGAGCGCTGCGCTTGTTCATAAGATAGTTTGGCCTTGTTAAAGTTCTTTTTATCAAAATAGGCGTTGCCTATATAAACTTTAAGCTCAGGATTACTGCTACCGCGTTTGACAGCACTTTCCATGTCACTTAACCCGGCATCAATTTGGCCCGATTTATACAGTGAAATACCTTTCTTCTCAAAAACCTCGGCTGTTACCTTACCCGTTGCCACTAGTGCGCCAAAGTCTGCTGTAGCCTTTTGCCAGTTTTCAAATGTGTAATGTGTATCAGCACGATTCTCTAATGCTTTTTTGTGGTTTGGGTCAATTTGTAATGCTCGATCATAATCCGCGATAGCTCCAGCTAAGTTATTCCCATTCTGCTTAGCCTTACCTCGATTATTGAATAGGCCTGCGTCATTAAGACCGGCAGAAACGGCCTTGTCATAGTTCTGGATAGCTGATGAAAAATCCTCATTTCTAAACTTAGTATTCCCCAGGTAATAAAATCCTTCCGGCTGGTTAAAACCACTACCAATGGCTTTTGAAAGGTCTTTATCCGCTTTGTCATACTCCTTTAACTCATAATAGGAGATACCTCTATAACCGGTCACTTCAGGTGACGTCACTTTCCCTTTTTCGGCAGCATCAAAGTCGTCTATCGCAGCTGCATACGCCTTGGTTTTGTAGTTGGCAATGCCTCGTTTTAAGAATACTTCCTTATTGGAAAATTTAGAATTTATAAGTTGAGAGTAATCAAGTATCGCCGACTTGTAGTTGCCGGCTTGCAGCTTTTCGTTTGCCTTTTGATATAGGGCTTCCTCAGGATCATCTTGCCCATAAGTCCAGCCGGCAAAAATCATGATGGCAAACAGTGCTAACGTCTTTTTCATAAGCGCAAAAAATTGACAACCAGTAAAGTTATTACTTTTAGCGAACATCTAAATTTCGTTGTATATCTAAACATTACATCTTCCGTCACCTCCAAGTAGCTATTTTATTTGAAAACCGGTAAATTCAATCTTAAACCAAAACCAACACACATGAAAAAGTTATTGACGTTATTGCTACTATTTCCAGCTGCCTTATTGGCCCAGGAAGGGCAGAAAGCACAAGATCAGATTATGGGGTTAGTAGGTTTTTATGCCGAACGTGTTAGCCAACTGGCCGAAGCTGTCCCCGAAGATAAATATAGCTACAAACCTTCAGATAAGGTAAGAACTGCCGGTGAAGCTGTTATGCATGTGGCTTCGGCCAATTACTGGTTATCCATGAAAATGGGTGCTGAACTACCCGCAGAAATCGACTTGATGACCTATGAGAAATCAGTTACCGGCAAGGAAACCATTAAAGCAGCACTCGCCAAGTCCTATGAGTTTTTGATGGCTTCGGCCAGGGCCGTACCAGACGATCAGCTATTGGATGCGGTGGAGTTTCCCGGAGGCATGCCCATGAACAAGCGCGGAGTGATGCTGGTGGCCCTTTCACACGTCAGCGAGCATATGGGACAGCTGATCGCTTATGCGCGTGCGAATGATGTGGCGCCACCTTGGAGTGAGTAAGAAAAGTTTGTTTAAACTCCTTGGTCTGTGACGACACAGACCAAGGATCAGTTGATGTTATGGGTTTAGAAGAAACTTTATCTAGCTGGGCATTAACGTGACTAGAACCATTCCGATCAAGTTTCCACAGGATACATTTGGTCAATCCAACATATCTTTTAGCTGACTTTTGATGGTGACAAGGCTGAGGATGCGGCGGTTGCAGTTATTAACTCTCAGCCCTTGTCGGTGTTGTCACCAACAAGCTATTAACTTAGGTCATGCCATTCTATCATGTTCAATTCTTTACTGCCTCGATTCTAAATTGGATACCGATACTTCAAAATGATTCCTACAAGGACATTATTATTGACTCACTTGATTATTGGACTTCAAAGAACAAATGTGAAGTTTATGCCTTTGTCATTATGCCTAATCACATTCATGTCATCTGGAAAATGAATGAGGATTATGAACGAGCTGATGTCCAACGAGACTTTCTCAAGTTTACCGGTCAGCAATTGAAGTTCCGACTTCAAGACGGGAAGTCAGCTCTTCTGAAGAAATTTGAAGTAAATCTTAAAGACAGGAAATACCAATTTTGGAAACGAAATGCATTATCTATTGATTTATTTAGCAGAGAGGTAATTGAGCAAAAACTTGATTATATTCATGCTAATCCTGTAAGTGGGAAATGGGATTTGGCGGAAGATTTTGTAGCATATCCATATTCTTCAGCTTCTTTCTATGAAGAGGGTAAAACCAGATTCAATTTCCTAAAGCATTACATGGAGTATTTTGAATGATAAGAAAGGTTGTTGGTGACAACACCAACGGCTGTAAGATTTCGTTACTAAATGACTAAATCAAGATTTAAGACAACTTCGATACTTTTATATATTTCCTTGATTACTCTACTCGTTTGGCTAATCTGGATGTCACTCGCTGAATGGGAAGGAGAATTAGGGCTAGGCCTCTTCATTGTATTTTGGTCTTCAGTGCTTTTGCTCCTTTTAATCGTATTAGTAAAAAGCATTAACATTGTAGAAATTGATCATGATAAGATCAAATACATAAACTGGTTTACAAAGAAGGTTATAACCTATCAAATCGATCAAATGGACGGCTTTGTGTCTACGGACGAAGAAACTAGATTAGGCAATTCCTACAAAACAATTTTTCTTGTTGTAGACAATAGGCTCTTAGGAAGAATCTCTGAATTCAACTATGCCAATTTTGATGAATTAAACAAAAAGATAAGTGAGCTGCCATTCCTGGGTTATCAAAGTAATAGCAATATCAAAACACTAAAAATCATGTTGGGAGGAGTTGTTAGATTAGATTGAATAAATCATTTCACGTCATGCTGTTATCCAAAACATCAATAATCCCACCCAGCCCCCAATTTCTCCCTCGCTATCCGTTTCTTCACCTCAGGATCGTTGAGAATAGGAGCTACTTCACCCTTACTTGTAAAATGCCAGGCTTCACACATATCACATTTGTAGACGTTAACTGGGCCTTGTCCTGGAGGAAAGTCAAAGCGGATATGATGCTGGATCAGGGCTTCTTCAGCTTCCTCTTTTGACAGGTATTCTCTTTTCTTGGATGGGCAGAACATTGCATTAATTCGGTCATTAAAATAACTGAATATTGTATTTCTTTGTTCGTCTTTAGAGGGCGAAGGGAATGACACTGCAATTTTTAGGAGCAACAGAACAAGTAACGGGTAGCAAATACCTTTTGGAAACAGATGGTTTCAGAATTCTAGTCGACTGTGGGTTTGATATGGAAGTCAGAAACCAGGAGGAATTTCAGCATCCATTTAACTTCAATCCTAAAACCCTGGATGCGGTATTACTTACCCATGCCCACATAGATCACAGCGGCCTCATCCCACTGTTGGTTAAAGAAGGTTTCACCGGTACAGTGTATTGTACATATGCTACCTATCAGCTAAGTCGCATTTTGCTCTTTGATGCGGCCAGAATTAATCTAAGACGAAGTCGTAAAAAGAAAACACCGAATTTTTACGGCCCCAGGGAAGCACAAGAGAGCCTCGATTATTTCAGGCCCATTGGATTTGAACAGCCCTATTCTCTAAGTGATTCTTTGTCATTTTATTTTCGACAGGCCGGGCATTTGTTAGGAGCTGCCCATATAGTGGTCCAAGCGGAAGAAAAGACCATTGTATTCTCAGGCGATATAGGTCGGCCAGCTTATCCGTTGTTACCAGATCCTGAACCTATTCCTGCGGCAGACTTTATAGTCAGCGAGACTACCTATGGCATGCGGGTTCACGAAGATAAAAATGCCGAGAAGGTTATAGGCGATACTATTCGCAAATCGTGCGTTGAAATTCCGGGACGGTTGATCATCCCGTCATTCAGTATTGGCCGCACACAAACGCTCCTGTTTCTGTTAAACAAGCTGCGGGTAGCGGGTAAATTACCTCCCATAAAAATTTTCACAGATAGTCCTTTGGCACAAAAAAGCACACAGGTCTACCAGGACTTTGTGGATTTTATGAATAAAGAAGCCCAGGAGTTTAACAGCCGTCATGGTAGCCTTTTTGATTTTGATAATTTGATTTACATCAGTGATATGAACAGCGCTGAGGAGATCGACCGATACAATGAGCCTTGCATTATAATTACCTCTTCCGGAATGGTAAAAGGAGGTAAATCTGAAGATCACATCATGCGGAATCTCGAAAACAGCTATTGCACGATCTTATTCATCGGGTATTGCGCTGAAGGAACCTTAGGCCGTAGGTTGTTAGATGGAATGGCTACATTCAGGCAGTTTGGTGAAGAATACAAAGTGAACGCCCGCATTTTGTCCACCGATGTGCTCAGCGGCCATAGTGATTATAACGACCTACTCAATTTCTTCAAAACTCAGAATAAACACCGCCTTAAAAAAGTGTTCCTCGTACACGGCGATAAAGAGGCCATGGAAAACTTTAAAGGTTCACTAGAGCATAACGGCTTTGATAATGTGGTGATACCGAAGCTTGGGCAGCGGTTTGAGTTGGCCGAGGAGACCTCATTGAATTTCCGGGCTTAGTGCACTTAAAACATGTTCCCGGGCTTAACCCTGCCTAAGACGGATAGGTCGGGATATCGAACTAATAAGATGGAATCTTACAACTATGGGACCTTGGTCAAGCACGGGGATTTGATCAATCCAAATTGAAGTAAAGCCCGGTCATTAAATAAAATGTATTAACCGGAGTATCAAGAATATCATCAGAGCGGATTTGTCCTTCTATTTGGATTTTGGAAGATTGACCCCACTTATTACCTATACCCACTGAAATACGATTCTCGAGAGTGGTATCAACTTCATTGCCAAACTGGGAAACCAGTTCATTCGAAATGATACCGTAAAACTCACGAACATCGAGCTTTTCACCCTGCAAGGGCCGATCTGCTGAAAGGCGATATCGGATCCGGTGGGCAAAATCATCAGTACGAAATCGTTGCTCTATACGCAATCGGCTTGCGATCCGGGTCGGCGACCTTAGATGGATGATCCCAATTTGCTGCATCAAACGATGTTCACGCTCTCCTGAGGACTCTGTGGGATTTATGGAACGGTAGCGGTACCCAACTGTTAAAGATATATCATGTGTTTCTCTGTAAGTGGCGTATTGAGTAACCTCCAGGAAATTCACGAATAGTTCCAGGTTATCAGCGGCCTGTTCCTGCCGATAAAAGCCCGTCCTGGAAGTAACCGTAGTGTTCATTTTCCAGCGCTCGGAAATGGTATAGCTAACCGGTAATGCTATTTCCCAATGGGCTTCTAATTCTCCGGTTTGTGCAAAAGAATTGAGAGCTGATAAAGCCAAAATAGCTGAAATTACACGACGCATCAGTAGAGCAGGTTATCCGTTGCCCGATTGATGATCAGCCGTTTTGAAATAAAAGTCCCAATATGGTCAAATAGTAATTCATAACTATGAAGCGCTTTCTCGACTGTCATATCAACTTCCAATTCATAATTAATTGGAGCATGTGATTCGTTATTAATGGCATGTTTTAGAGTTTGGGAAGCTTCCCCGGACACATGTGCATATTGCCTTTGGCATCTTAAAATTTTGTAGGCCGTTGAAGATTTGCGCAGGTAGTCTTCGATTTGATTCTTCAATTCCTTGTCAAGTGACTTATACTTCAGATCGATCTCTACGTCTTCCAGGGTACCCAGGGTGTCAAACTCAACACTAAAAAAGCGGCTTTTAGAACGGAATTTTGCCTCATACGAGCTGTGCTCCCCATCCCTTTCGAAGATGTATTTGACTTTCAAATCCTTTGTAAAAGGTTCAAGCACCTCAATAATGGAAGCTGGAACCTCGGTTTCCTTAATGCGCTGTTCACGTTCATCTTTTTCCTGCGCAATCCCAGAAGCGAAGACCAGACAAAGTAATAAGAATACTAAAATCTTCATCTTGTTAAGATTTTGATCAAATCGGCATGTTGCGGGAACGCAGATGATAACTCCTGACGATCGGCCATTTCAAAATCCCGAAAATCAAACCCCGGGGCCACGGTACATCCCACCAATGCAAAACCATTCGCTGCCTCTACCCTGGAGGCAAACCAGCTGCCGGCCGGCACAACTCCCTGAAGTTGCTCACCGGCTTTTATATTGTGTCCTAATTTCAGCACAATAAGTTTCCCAAGGTCATCAATACAATATACTGAAAGATCCGTACCATCGTAGAAATGCCACATCTCGTCAGATTTGATCCGGTGAAAAGCAGAAAAAGAACCTGATTCCAGCAAATAATAAATTCCTGTGGAAACATTTCTCTTCGCCTCAAAACCGTCCGGTTCAATCAAATCCGGCGATCGATACGTCTCTTTATAATACCCGCCCTCTGGATGAGGCTTAAGGTCAAGTAGCTTGACATATTCCAGAACTTTTTTAGAACTCACGTTGGGCATAGGCTTCAATCATTCTATAGGGATAGAGCTCCGGAAGTGCACTCACATCGTTTAGTCTGGTCATATCTTCAACATCGATCTTTATGCGGACCGCTCCCATATTATCTTCCAGTTGCTCGAAAGTACGGGCGCCAAGTATAACAGAACTTACATTCGGTGTTTGTTTTAACCACGCAAGCGCAATCTGAGGAACTGTAGCTTCATATTTCACTGCCAGCTGATGGACGAGTTCGACGATGCGCCAATTCTGCTCGGTGTTTCTTCGCTCCCATGCCTCCTCCGTGTGGTCTTCCGTACCGGCTATGCGCCCTTCATCCGTAGGTTTTTGATCCGGCTTGTATTTTCCACTGAGAAAGCCTCCACCTAACGGCCCCCAGGGAACAATTCCAACACCTTCTGTTGCAAGCAAGTCGGCGAATTCAAATTCAATGTCTCTTTTTACCAGGCTATACTGATACTGTGCCGCAACGAACCCAACCCAACCGTTTTTTTCACTTATCCCTAACGCTTTCATCAACTGCCATGCTTTGAAGTTTGAAACTCCTGCATACCTGATTTTGCCGGAAGTGACCAAATCATCAAATGTCCTGAGTGATTCTTCAATAGGAGTAACCGGGTCCCAGCAGTGCATGTAGTAAAGGTCAAGATGGTCTGTTTGCAATCGTCTTAGCGAGTTCTCAACACCTTTTATTATGTTTCTACGCGACAAGCCCTGGTTATTTGGGTCCTCGCCCATGGGAAAACGAACCTTTGTTGCCAGCACTACATTTTCTCTCTTTCCGCGCACTGCCCTTCCAACAATCTCTTCGGATTTGCCTCCCGCATATATATCAGCGCAATCGATATGATTTCCACCTGAATCCAGGAAATAATCAATTTGCTTTTGAGCCGTTTTCTCTTCGGTTCCTCTATTACTTCCTTCTCCAAACAGCATGGTGCCAAGAGCAAACTCAGAAACGATTAACCCACTCTTTCCTAATGGTTTATAATTCATTTATTTTTTTAAGTTAACTTACATTATAACTAAAACCTGCATGCCTATGAATATGCAAAGTCTGAAGAGAGAGTTATACCAAAAATGTATGGACTTTGTCACCGAAAAAATCGATACCATACAATCTGCTATTAAAAGCGCTCAGGACTCTTCCAGCACAGACAAAAAAAGCTCTATGGGTGATAAGTACGAAACTAGCCAAGCTATGATGCATTTGGAAATTGAAAATCAAAGTTTTCAATTGGTGGAGGCAAATAAACTTTTAAAAACCCTAGAGATGGTTCAACCGGAAGAAGCTAAATACCGCGTTGAGTTAGGAGCCTTGGTGACCACAAAAACTGCAAAATATTATATCAGCGTCAGCGCAGGTAAAATAGTAGTAAATAATGAGACTTTCTTTGCCGTGTCGCTTTCATCACCCATCGGGAAGGTACTGCTGGGTGCGGTAAAAGGAGATAAAATCCCTTTTCAAAACCAAACGATCGAAATTCAAAAAATAGATTAAGCTCTCAGAGTTTTCTGAGAGCCTGACCTTTCTATTTAAAGCGCCTCAAAATCTCCTTTGCATTTTGATTATCAGGATTCAGGGTTAATGATTTCATATACTGCTCTTTGGACTCATCAAACTTCTCCGCGGCAGCAAGCGCTTCGGCATATGAGTCGTAGGTATTTGAATCATCAGAAAAAACTTCTGCATTTTTCTTAAAAACCTGTAGCGCTTCTAAAGTCCTCCCTTCCTTCAATAACATGTAGCCAACTGTATTTAACGCCCCGGCATTTAACTTGCTGTCCGGAGCGGCCTTGGCTTCGTCAAACGCTTTGAGAGCTTCTTGCTGGCCTGTTTCATTGAGAAGCTTGTAATACTTTCCGGGTGGATTATTTGCATTGCGTACCCAGTTACGATAGTTTTTTTCATTGATCCTTTTGGCCAAAATACTCAGTTCAATATTAACCAATTTATCCACAGCAGTAATGCCCTCTCTAACAGCGCTCCAGTTTTTCCCTTCTACATGATAGGTAGTTCTGTCGACCTGAGCTTTACCTGTAAAGATCACCTGAGAATCACCTCTTGCGTCGTTCAACACTCCGGAGGCGGGGTCCATAGCAAGTGTAACTTCCTGCGTTACATCCTTAATTGTCAAATCTCCTGTCACATTAAACCCATTGACATTGGGTACTACCTTTTTGCTGATAAAAGTAATCTTCGGAAAAGTATCGGCATTAAACCAGTCCGCCGATTTCAGGTCCCTGTCCCTCCAGTTCAAATCAGTGTCAATAGAGCCCACATAAGAATGCGAAGCCTCAATGGGATAGAACTTTGAAATGTCAATTTCATCCTGGCCCATCAACTGACTGGTAGCTATCAATAGAATTAATACAATTATGTTTTTATTCATGATCCTAGTTATTTGGTTTAACCTGTGGTGATGATAGGATCAAGTAGGGAAGAAGTCGACAATCCTAATTAGGACTGCCATAATTATGCAAAAATAAGTTGCTTTCTATAAGCAGAGGGTGTCATTCCTGCATGCTTCTTGAAGGCATTGACAAAGGAAGTTTTATTATTAAAACCACTATCAAAGGCTATTTCTAAAAGTGTGGCTGAAGGTTTATCTTCAATGAATTTTTGAGCTGCGGCCACTCTTTTCTCATTAACGAAATCAAAAAAAGTGGTTTGCAACTGCTGATTGAAAAGCTGAGACAGATGATGAGTAGGAATCTCTAACTGCGATGAGATATCTTGTAACCTAAGCCCGTTATTTAAATAAGGCTTATCTGAATCGAAAAAGTCCACCACCCTAGTGGCCAATAGTACGGCTTCTTTCACTCGCAGCGATGATTTATGGTACTTCTTCTGTTCTTCCATCACTGGTCTTGACCATTGCACACCAGCCAGTTTGTAAATTACAAGGTAGACCAATACCGACATGGGCGGTACGTAAATATAGTCCAGGTGCCGTCTATATATTTGAGTAAAGAAGAGCAAGGTCAGAAATACGGTTGCAAACCCTAGCACCAGGTACATGGATAAGGTTGCCAATCCAAACCATCGGTATGTTTCTCCCTCATAATTGCTGTAGGTAGTTCTAAGTTGTTTTTCATAATTTTTCAGATAGACAGAAATGAAAACCAAGTAGGCCAGGAAATGAATATACTGTCCCATAAACACTGCCGAATAGAAATATTGTAGCGCTGTAACCTCTTGATTATAGGCATCGAAGGGCGCTAGCATTCCATAGTGGATTTGCCTGAAATTCAAAATTCCATCCATCGCAAGAGGTGCCAAAATGGACAGAAGAACAAATGGAGCCAAGTGAATGAAAATCTGCCGCCATTTGACCCGCCTTCCCGTGGCGCTCCATATATAAAACAAAAATAAGGGGCCCGGAACTAACCAGGATCCATATCGT
>ERZ1740059.983-NODE-983-length-14499-cov-4.933536_pt1 | contig 14499 bp, 14 predicted proteins | sample MGYA00581744_ERZ1740059 | MGnify/ENA primary metagenome ERZ1740059 (study PRJEB43018, sample SAMN04849738) | marine metagenome | isolation source: floating plastic debris | place: Pacific Ocean | collected 2008-08-28 | study: EMG produced TPA metagenomics assembly... | reverse complement strand
CGAAGATTAAACCCAGCTAAATCAGTTCCTTTTAGGTCAGCCGCTCTTAGATTTGGTCGAATTTTGGCATTTTGCTTGCGCCAACGATTCCAGGCTCGAACACCAGTCGTCAATATTTCCAGGTGTTCGGGATGGGCCATATCTTAGACAAACTCAGATAATTGGAGTGCTGGCTACAACGCAGGTGACATGACCGTTTGCCAGGTGGCGACTACAAATACTATCGTTGCAATCACAGACAACACTCCAGCAATCACATTGCCGATAAGAGAACTAACCACAATAGCCAAGCTGACTTTAGCGCCCAGTTTGCATCGTGCGACTAACGCCAAATCGCGACGATGTAACATTTCGCCGATAAATGCTCCAATCATTGAGCCAAATAGAAGACCAAAAATAGGACCGCCTACAGGCAGAGCGGGAAGCAAACCCAGGAGCCCTAAAATCATGCCAATTACGGCACCAATCTGGCCCCAGTTGCTGGCTCCTACTTTTTTGGCTCCAATGTAGCCCGCTAAATAATCAATGGCTGTGGTGACGGCAAAAATAGCGATGGCAATGCCAAGCGCAATGTAGATCGCTTTGCTAAAACCTGCGATCGCACCCCAAACGGCAATAGCGGCAACAATTAGTCCAATGCCTGGAAACGCAGGAATAAACGCACCGACAATACCAGCAACCATAATAACGAGCAGGACCCAATAAAGAATAATCAGCCCTATAGCCATCTTTGTTTATCTACTTTGCAATATGTCCATGTGTACTCTAGCGGTCGATTGATGGGGCTGACAACGTCTCTTGCGATGGCTGCAATGGGTGGTGTCTGCGTTGATATTCGCTACTGGCTGAGGGCTTTCAGAAATTTTTGCAGTTCGCCGAGCAGACTTTTTTTCGGTTTAGGAGCCTCGTTATTGTCAGTTTCGCCGTAGAGCAAGGTGTCTAGCGCTTCACTCGAAGGGCGCTCAGGTAGTTCGGCTTTGAGTTGGTACTGGTCATCAACTTCTTGCCACACTTGCCAGCCATTGGGATGTTGATGCAATACGGCGGCATCGGACATTGGACGATAGTAGTAGCATGATGTCAAAGTGCTCAAAAAACGCTCTCGTAGCTGGCGGGCGGCGTAGCCGATGCCGACAATGCTAACGTCTTCTAGCTGAGGATTAAGGATAACAACAATGCGGTCTTGGGCCTCATTACAGAGCTTTTCGACATCTTGAACTTCAACGGAAGATGGGTTGACGATGAGAAAGGCTTCATCGTCAGCTTCGACGACGGCTTGAACTTCATTGATGCCTCGAATGGTAAAGTCCGGATTGTTCCAGTCGCGTTTGGCCAGGGCGGCTGCTCCGGCATCTGGAAAGTAAACCTTAAACTGCAGACCCAGGTCTTGAAATAAACTGAGAAATCGTTCAGCGATAGGCTGCTGTTTCAGTTCTGGGATCACCATTTCTACCTGTAGGCGGATAATGCCATCTGAGATCGCAGCCTTAGTAGAAGTGATGGCCTGATCGATGGTTTCCTCAAGACTAGTCGGCAGATCAGACATAGTTAAGTTTTGAATTCTCAATAGCTAACCCTATCGATTATCGTATCTTTTGCACGGTTGGAAACTTAAGTACAGCCATAGGATTACCGTTCGACCTGCAGCTATGGGATTGCACGTGTCTAGGCCTCGTCTGGGTCCGAAGTTTATCTAATAAATCCCTGCTGTAACTAGCTGACTTGCCATGACGCGCTCAACAATCTGTTTGAGTACCATAGCTGCCCAATCTACATCGGCTGCTGTGGTTTGGTGACCTAAGGTAAGACGGATGCCAGTTTTAGCTGCTGCATCACTAAACCCCATCGCCTGCAAAATTGGGCTCGGTGTCAACTTTCCACTGTGACAGGCCGATCCGGCACTGATGCCGATGCCAGCCAGGTTTAACTGGCGGACCAGGGTTTTGCCAGAGACCCTTTGTCCATCGGCATTGGGCAGATAAAAACTGACATGGTGAGGTAAGCGCTGCTCTGGATGACCCGTTAGCACTAGCTCAGAATAGCCGTTTAACTGATCAGTTAGACGATTCCGTAGCCTCAGCAGTCGTTGGTATTCTTGAAAAAGTTCCTGCTTGGCTAGAGCTGCGGCTGTTCCAAATCCGGCCAGTGTGGGTACGGCCTGAGTCCCTGAACGCAGGTTGTTTTCTTGACCACCGCCATTGATTAGGGGGGTCAGGTTAATTCCTGGTTTTACATACAGTGCTCCCGCACCTTGAGGTCCGTAAAGCTTATGGCTAGATAGGGAGAGTAAATCTACGCCTAGTTGTTCTACGTCCATCGGCAGTCGCCCAGCTACCTGTACCGCATCCGTATGAAAAAGAGGTTTGGAAAGCTGCTCTCTCGCCTGGAGCAATGTGCTTAGTTCGGCAATGGGCTGTATCGTACCTACTTCACTTTGGCCGTAAATCACCGATACGAGCACGGTGTCCTCCCGCAGGGCTATGGACAAGTCCGCTGGATTCACTTGCCCATAGTCGTTGACCGGTAACCGAGTAATGTCCCACCCCCACTTTTCTAGCAGCGCGGCTGGTTTGGCAACAGCCGAGTGCTCCACGGCGGAGATAATGATATGGCGTGGTTTACGATACTGCTGTGCCACCCCCATGATTGCCAGGTTGTTGGCCTCTGTGCCGCCAGCGGTAAATGAGATCGCATCGGCAGACGCACCGATCAACTCCGCCACTTGCATCCGGGCTGTTTCCATCACCGTAGCGGCCCGACTACCCCAGCTGTGTAAGCTAGATGGATTTCCCCAACTACTTTGCATAGCTGACTCCATCGCCGCAATTACCTCAGGGCGCGGTGGAGTAGTCGCACTGTAGTCTAAATAGATTTGCATAACATGCTTTTGCTATTGGCCTATGGTGTTGCGTAGACTGGGCTAGATCTCGTCTGGCTCTTTACCTGAAACCACCGGGGCCGTTTTGCTTAATGCCAGCTTTGGATGCTCTCCAGCGACCTGCTGACAGTTCCACTCGTTGCGGAACAGCAATACCGGACGCCCATAGCTGTCCTTGACCGTGACCGTATTAAACAATCGACCTGCATTATCTAAGGCTTCCCAACCACCAGTCACCCAGCGGGCGACGCTGTAGGGCAACATTTCCAGTCGGGTATCGACGTTGTACTCATTTCTCAAGCGAAATTGCACGACCTCAAACTGTAACTGCCCAACCGCTGCCAAAATTGGGTCCCGCTTTGATTCATCAGCTGAGTACATAATCTGAACAGCCCCTTCTTCGCGGAGCTCAGTAACCCCTTTTCGGAACTGCTTAAATTTAGATGGGTTTGGGTTTTTGAGGTAAGCAAACAATTCAGGAGAGAAAAACGGAATCCCCTCGTATTCCAGCTTTTTGCCCTGATAAATGGTGTCGCCAATCGCAAATACCCCTGGATTGTTTAGACCGATCACATCACCGGGATAGGCCGCTTCTAAAGACTCTCGGCCTTGACCAAACAACTTTTGTGGATGAGACAGCCGCACGTTTTTACCGGACCTAGCATGGTTAACCACCATGTCTTTTTCAAATCGGCCAGAGCATACCCGCACAAAGGCTACGCGATCGCGGTGTCGCGGATCCATATTGGCCTGGAGCTTAAAGACAAAGCCAGAAAAGTCTTCCCGTGTCGGTGGTACCATTCCCACGGTGCTTTCTCGAGGCCCAGGTTTAAGGGCAAAGTCCAAAAATGATTCTAAGAACAGCTCCACACCAAAGTTAGTCATGGCGCTGCCAAAAAATACAGGGGTCATCTCCCCACTGTGCACCAGTTCTAACTCTAGTTCAGGTCCCAACTCGTCAAGCATTTCCAGTTCTTCTAAAAACTGGCTGTAGATGTCATCGTCACCAATTAGTGCTTCAATATCGGGATCGCCCCATTCGAGGACGGTGTCAGCAGCGGCCTTACTACCATGGGCAGACCGCTCAAATAGATGGACTTGTTTTTTGCGTCTATCAAAGACTCCTTTAAACCGATCTCCCATACCAATAGGCCAGTTAACGGCATAGGTAAAAAGCTCTAGCTCTTTCTCGATTTCATCTAATAGAGCTAACGGCTCTTGACCGGGGCGGTCTAGCTTATTGAAAAACGTAAAAATTGGCAGTCCACGCATTTTGCAGACTTCAAACAGCTTGCGCGTTTGTGGCTCTAGTCCCTTAGCGGCATCTTCTAGCATTACTGCATTGTCGGCTGCTGCCAGGGTGCGGTAAGTGTCTTCACTAAAGTCCTGGTGCCCCGGAGTATCCAACAGATTGATCCGATAATCACTGTAGGTAAACTGCAGCACCGTTGATGTAATTGAGATGCCTCGCTGTTGCTCTAGCTCCATCCAGTCAGAGACGGCATGTCGCTGAGCTCGCCTAGCCTTAACTGATCCCGCTTCATGAATAGCACCTCCATACAGAAGTAGCTTTTCGGTTAGCGTTGTTTTACCGGCGTCAGGGTGGGAGATGATGGCAAAATTACGACGCTGCTCAACAGCGGCATCAATATTTGCCGGAGACGATAGGGGGGAGGTCATTGAGATGGTTCAGCTCAGCGAGCATTACACAAACCCCAGACTAAAACCGTTCTAGGGAATTCCTATTGTACTGTTCGGTGCCTATTGTCTGGGTAGCTACCAGTCAGCATTATGGATATCAACCGCAACTCCCTGGGGGGTAATGACCGTGAGGGGTAAATTTGCTTCTGACTCGCGACGTTCAAATTGGACTACCTGCATCCCCTGGAGGCTAGGTTCTACTGTCATCACGTAGCGATTATTTTGCCACTGCAGATCGACAACCTGGTAGTGTAACAACCAGGTTTCGGCCAGTGTACCTTCATTTATGGCATTGCCCTCATCGTGGCTGTAGCAGTTTTCCCACATGTCGTTGGTTAGAGCCCATAAGCCTGACAAATTAATAGGCTCCATCCGAGCACTGAGACCGTAGGTTGTAAAACTTAGAACATCGTGCTGCCAAAACTGATCGGCTAATTGCTGAAATTCTTTGTCTTGCAGCAGGTCGCCATAGCGATCGTCATTGGCTAACTGCTTTTGCTGTTGTTCCGAGGTAGGACGCTGCCAATTTCTGGCTTCGCTACAGACAAAAAACTCAGTTGTGCTGCCATGGACATCAGTGTTAGACGTTATTCCGGGCTCAGCTACAACGGCATCAGCAACTCTAATAAAATTACTGACGGCCTTAACGCCACCAGCAAGGCTGACCATAGCTTGAATTAGCAACCCCTGTTTACCTAATAGCCCTAGTTTAGATGCGTCCATAGCCGATTTCTGATGCACCTCTCTAACAATACATTCTCTCTAAACCAATGTGACGATGTCTAAAACACATGGATAAAGTTTGTGTGAGCAACTTATCTTTATGTGTAAATCCAAGTCCGGAAAAGCAATAAATATTCCATACGACCTAATAAGGACGAAAAGTCGTCCGTCTTGGTGAGGTCCCGATAAAAAATATTTAGACCTTTTGAAGCAACCTTGAACCACTTAGAATTAGCAGTACTTCAGTCTTCATCACTACGCTCAGAACATTGCTAGGTTATCTGGTGTATATGTTGTTACTGAGCATTCTGCAGTAAACCTTACAGTCCATACAGGCAATAACAAACAAACAAGCAAGCACTAAATAAGGGCCATGCGTTAGTATGCAAGCGCCTAAAACGACAAGCACTGTGATCAAGCCACAACAAATATATAGATAAAGCCCAACTAACACTTGTTGGACTTTATTCAGAAGCAACATCAGAACATTACTGCGCGTTCTGCAATATTGCATTACTCATCCATGTATGAATCTGCTAAACCTATGTTTTTATTATGGAGTACCAGCCGCTGAATATATGTACATCTAAGACAGTTTTTAGACTTTTTAATGACTGGTCCATCATAAAAACACTTATTTCTGATTGTTCATAACGATTTTTTGAAGGTCTGAGATACAAACATATACTCAACACTAGGTTGAGTATATGTTTGTTGAGCTCTGAAATGCTTACAATAGCTGAATCTTCAGATTTTATAGGCGATAATTGCGACCAGTGTTCTCTGCATGGCTGCATGGCTACTACAATTTTGCCCTAAAAAATTAGGTCTGGTAGATAGCACTAGATGATATAGCTGAGGAGCCCTTATTGCTCTGACTAAATTTATACGTTTATCCATAGAGAGCTGTTGTTATATCCCGAGACTCTTCACAATAAAATCTTGAACTACGCCTAATTTTAGATAATATTCCTGAGTATCAGGGGGAAGATATTTGAAGTCAGTTACGACCCCTCTACAATTATGGGAATTACAGAGACACTTCATCGTCCAACAATCCTCATCCATCGTTGTTGAATAGTCATAAAAAATTTCCTCACCTGCAGCAATATGTTGCAATGCAATTAAAATTCGATCTTGAAAGATCCCTGTATTCGGATTGCATGAATGATTGATGTAGAGTCCTGGTGGTTCTAGGTCAATATATAAATCGTGGTCAATTTGTAATGGATTTGCCATCTTCTCACCCTTGGCAAAATTCTGAGCAAAATTAATATTGGGCCCTCTAAATTTCAGTATTGGTTGACCCCTAGGAATATCTTGGACGGCAAAAACGCCCAACCCCAGACGTGTAGACTGAATTTCAATTTGTGAATAAACTAGTGTTTTAAGGTCAATACTTGAAATATTTTGATGCAAATTTTCATTGTGATTCGCGATAGTCATTTGTTTGATTGCTATTTTTTGAAATTTAATATCTAAATCTAGCCTTGCTTATTGAGTTCTACAGTTCTTAGATTACAATTCCCAAATAGTTAGCTGTGACCTAGCAATATTTTTTTATAAGATTTGTGGCGTTTGATTTTTTGGATGATATGTGATGCGTCCCTAAGACTTTTTATGGCTCTTTTTTAATGGCTGAACTATCAAAGAAAAGAAGATTAAGAGAGCTAGATTAGTGTGAACTTCTCAACGTCATCATGGCTTCTTTCAGAGTAGTGAAAAGTTAGACACACTAACGAAATTTCCATATGGACTTTAATGATTTTTAGTCTTATAAATCGAGATTGCCTACAGTTAGGTAATGGTTAGAAGGTATCACTGGTGAATCATAAAAGTAGGTGGAAGTTAACGGTTTTTATTGCTGTCTTAGGGCTGACTTGTTGAACTTGTCTTGTAAACTTAAAACAAGTTCAACTTAATATAAGCTGATGAGCAACTAATGCTGAGGTTGCAATGAGTCCGAGGCTATGCCAGACAAGGATGGCAGATTGTCAACGTGGCTAATTGGCATCACCTATTTCCCTTCTGTTTTCGGGCCTTCTGTTGAGCACTAAGGCTATTCCGCTCCCAGAAATATTCACCATCATATCCTTGAATCTTAGGTTGAGAGTGAGCTAAGTCTAATCGCTTTTCAGCTATGCAGGCGTATTCCTCATCCATTTCAATGCCGACATAGTGCCGGCCTAATTTTTTTGCAACAACGGATGTGGTACCTGAGCCTAAAAATGGATCAAATACCATGTCACATGGTCGACTACTGGCCAAGATGATCTTAGCGATTAGCTTTTCTGGTTTTTGGGTAGGGTGGTCTGTATTTTCTGGCATTGACCAAAAGGGAATCGAGATGTCTGTCCATAAATTCGATGGATGAGTGATACGGACGTTTCCCCTATCTGTTGTCTGCCAGTCTTTAGGATTACCGTTGCGATCGCGATAAGGTGCCAGTACTCGACGCTTAAGTTTAACCGCCTCAACGTCAAACCAATAATTCTCAGATAGAGTGCCAAACCAAATATCTTCTGATGAATTTTTCCAGTTTTGTTTCGATCCCCGACCTTTTTCCCGCTCCCACGTAATGCGGCTACGCACCATAAAATATCGTGAGAAAATACTATATACAGCAGGAGATGACTGCCAATCACAACAAATATAAGCAGATGCATTGGGCTTGAGTAATCTGATAACCTGGGACATCCAACTATCTAACCAGGTCGCGTAAGCCTCTAGTGGTCGGTGATTGAATGTGGATTGATTAAACACCTTAGAGCGATTATAAGGAGGATCAACTACCAGCAAATCAACAAAGCCGTCTGGCAGCAGTGGTAAAGCTTTAAACGTATCCTGCCAGATAGTTTTGTTCTCAACCGTCCTCACCGCTGAACTTTGTATGAGTTGAACTAGCCTCTGGCGATACCTCTGACGTTCCTCTGTCGTCAAAACCAACGTTCGATTATTGGGCGCTCGCTTTTTACCACCACTCATCCGTTTGCAATTGGCATCCACAGCAGCATAGCAAGTGTTTGTAAGTTGGATATTCGGTAGGCGGGGATAAAGCGATTAGTATGGAACAATATCCCGGAAACCAATTTCTCTCCTTCCCATGTTTGAAGCCCTCTCAGAACGATTTGAATCTGCCTGGAAAACCCTGCGCGGTCAAGATAAAATCTCTGACTCCAACATTAAAGAGGCTTTGCGGGAAGTTAGGCGAGCGTTGCTAGAGGCGGATGTCAGCCTTAACGTCGTCAAACAATTTGTAGCTGACGTCCAAACCAAGGCTCAAGGTGCTGAGGTAGTGACCGGAGTTGCTCCAGATCAGCAGTTTATTAAGATCGTCTACGACGAACTAGTTACCCTGATGGGGGATGCAAATGACCCCCTCGCTGATGTAAAGACTAAACCTACGGTTGTGCTAATGGCCGGTTTACAGGGTACAGGTAAAACTACAGCATCCGCGAAATTAGCCCTACATCTGCGTAAGCAAGAACGTTCTGCGATGCTGGTGGCTACCGATGTCTATCGTCCAGCTGCTGTAGATCAACTAATTACCCTTGGCAAGCAAATTAATGTGCCGGTTTTCGAAATGGGTACTCAGGCAAATCCTGTAGATATTGCCAAAGCTGGGATTGCTAAAGCTAAAGACGCAGGTATCGATACGGTGATCGTGGATACCGCTGGTCGATTACAGATTGACCAAGACATGATGGCCGAGTTAGGGCAAATCAAAACGGCTATCAACCCAGACGAAGTTCTGTTGGTAGTCGATGCCATGACAGGGCAGGAAGCCGCAACTCTAACCCAAACATTTCACGACCAGATTGGGATCACCGGAGCTATTCTTACCAAAATGGATGGCGACTCTCGTGGGGGGGCAGCCTTATCGATTCGGCAAATTTCAGGCAAGCCGATCAAATTCGTTGGTATCGGTGAAAAGGTAGAAGCGCTACAACCCTTCTACCCAGATCGCATGGCGTCGCGCATTTTAGGTATGGGCGATGTTCTCACACTTGTAGAAAAAGCTCAAGAAGAAGTCGATATCGCTGATGCAGAGCAGCTGCAAGCAAAGATTCTAGAGGCTCGGTTTGATTTTAATGACTTTCTCAAGCAAACTCGCTTGATGAAAAATATGGGCTCTTTGAGTGGGATCATGAAGTTGATTCCTGGTATGTCTAACAAGCTATCTACAGACCAGCTTCAGCAGGGTGAGACTCAACTACGCCGCTGCGAGTCCATGATCAACTCCATGACCAAACAGGAGCGAGAAGATCCTGAACTCTTGGCTAATTCTCCCAGTCGTCGTCGTCGAATTGCAAAGGGTTCTGGCTACGGTGATAAAGAAGTCAGTAAATTAGTCAGCGATTTTCAAAGAATGCGCTCCATGATGAAGCAAATGGGGCAAGGCGGTGGCATGCCAGGTATGGGTGGTTTCCCAGGTATGGGTGGCATGCCAGGTATGGGCGGGTTTCCAGGTATGGGCGGCATGCCGGGCATGGGCGGGGCTATGCCTAGTGGTAGTCAACCGGGGTTTCGTGGCTACAGCGCAGGAACCAAAAAGAGCAAAAAAAAGAAAAAGAAAAAAGGGTTTGGGACTCTTTAGAAATTAGATAAAGACTAGGGTTATGTCCACAATTGCAGAGCTTGTTTGGGAAAACTAGTAATCAACATATCTTGAAGCTGCAGCAATAGAATTTATGAAAAAGCATGTTGGACTGGGATTGTTTGCCCTAGGCATTGGGGTATCCACCTGGCTATCGGCTCGTCCCAGCTATGGATTGCCAGGGCATTCTATTGATGAAGTTAAAGCATGGATGCAGGGTCATCCTACCCTACAAGCTGATAGTCGTGAGGGGTTACGGGTTCATCGAGCTAATGTTCCCTCACGTCGTTTTACATTTCAAGCCAGTGTTTTTCCTATTGGGGGCTTCCAGCGTGCTGCCGATAATTCCATTTGGTCTACTTCGAGGAGACAGCGAGACTTTGGTACTGTGCGTCGCGAAGAATTTATTTTGGTCGATTATGATGAGCAAGTGACCGTTCTGCGGCTAGAAGAAGCTCTTCGCACACTCTACGGACCGGATATCTATGCTGACTATCGTCGGGCCGAGTCTATTTAGGGCTTGCTGAAAAAGTCTAATCGGTCTTTTTCGGGGCTGAAACAACGCAAATAGGTTACTTTTTCAGGCTGCTTCGATAGATCGGTGCAAGGGTGAATCGGCTGAAACCCTTGAAAACTCGTTAAATGACCTTGCACTTAACTTCGATTTTATTAGCTGAAATCACCATATACCAGTGTTTCTGAGTTATTCAGCAAGCCCTATTTATAGCTATGCTACTGAGGTTGGTACAGTTCAAGGTGAAGTACGTTCAGGTAACGCCTATGCATACTGGGTTGAAGTGACTCCCGATGCTTATGGCAATTTCACCACAGGTAAATTCAACGTCTTGCTCCCTGAAGATATCAATTCTTTGCAGCGCTACCTTGAGCGGCAAGCACCTTTTAGATAGCTGCAAAGGTGAGTCGTGAGCCAGCTGAATTGACTTTATTGTGATGGAGCAGGCCAAAATCTTAACAGTCGTCTAACATTTCGCTGCATCATAAACAATGGACTGATCAGGCTTGATATGTATAGAGTAAGTTCACAGGCTGCAACATCATCGTAAATAACCTCTTGGCGATAGCGCAAAAAATGACGCACTATTTTTCGAATATCGTTGGCGATATATAGCGATAGCATTAGCGGTCTTTGCCAGGAACGGACGCCTAACATACGTGTGTGACAGCGGCTGAACCCGATGCCTCTACACAGGGTTTGGAGATAGCGTCGAGTCAACCGGGAGCTGGGAATTTGGTGCTGCAAACGCATTTGAGGGTTGTACCAAACTTCCCATCCTGCTTGCTGAATATGCAAAATTGATTCCGTATCTTCTCCGGTGAGCATGCTAGTGCTAGTACGCCCTGTGAGGACGAGATTTTTAGGAACGTTGTCTATCCATGCTTGTCTTCTGACTACTATTCCAGCTGATGGTGGAATTACTCTTTGGCTTGGGAAATACATCAGTGGTTGGGATCCACGCTCAGTCAGTGCCAACAAGGCTGCTATGCGTTCAAAGTTTTTTGGCGGCACTGTTTCGAACTCACCTCGAATACGACTGGCAATAGCACCCACCTGTGGATGCTCTTTGGCAAACCGATAGGCCGACATTAGCCAAGTCATGCCGGGTAGGGTGTCGTCATCTAAAAAGCCAATCAGTGGACTTGCCGCAATATTAATTGCATTTTGCCGAGCATAGGCGGCACCCTGTCTGGGCTCAAATGAATAGCGAAGAGGGGCTTGCTTGCACCATCCCTGCTGATATTTTTGGACTACGGCAGCCGTATTATCAGTGCTGTTATTGGCGATAACAATGACTTCCCAGCTCAGCTGATGAGCATTTAACTGCCAGCGTAAGCATTGCAATACCGAGACCAGGCGCTGCTCTCCGTTATAGGTAGGAATTGCGATTGAAAAATCTAACTGAACTTTTTCCGGAAAGATTTGACTAAATATAGGTCGTAATCCGGCTAGCCGTTCGACAGGTTCTAAGACGCTGATCATTTTACGGTCGTTGATGGTGTTTCTAGCCTTCCCACAGATAGGTATGAACCAGCAGGCTGAATTGAGTCTTCTAGCTTTAGAGTGAACGCTGTATGCCTTGATACCAGGCGATCCCCGTTGACAGCCTCAATCTGTTTAGCTATATTGTTTTGCCACACTACAGATTGACCTCACAATGAAAGCGTCTGACTGGCTAGAAAACCTACCCGATAAATTGATCGCTGCTAGGAAGCTTGTATTCCCAAAGATGACTGATGCTGCTAATGCTCTTGGGGTCAGTAAGCAGGCGCTTGAGCAACGTGAACGTAAACGCTACAAAGGCGCAAAGATAGAGACTTTAATAACTATGCTCAAATTATTGGAGGAGCAGGCGATTATTAGCTCACCTACTGAAGGTAATCAACCGTCAGACTGAGCTATAAAAGTCAACGGACCCTACTGGATTCGAACCAGTGACCGACCGCTTAGAAGGCGGTTGCTCTATCCACTGAGCTAAGGGTCCCCAATTGAGAACTATCAGGTTTGCCAGTTTTTGTAAGGCGACTGACGCACCGTGTCAGCTTAGATTCCAGTCTATAAGTTTAGGCGACATTGGCCCCAATCTACCACGGTCGAAAAGCAGCCGGGATGCTAACGCTGTCATGGCAGAAAAGGGAACTGGGTAAGCTGGGGTCACAAAATGGTTTTAGTCAACGGTTTTCTACTATCGTAATAATTTAGGCTGAACTCGTTTGTAGGGGTAAAGGAGCAGGTTGACAGACTGATTGGTTTGAGCGCTCAAAAGCGTTGGGCCATGTCCTAGGGTTAGCATTTATCAGCGACGCTATGTTCATCTTAAAGCGCCAGGATGTGGAAATTGGCAGTTTTCAACATCCCTCTAAAGAACAAAAGATTCCCATTCTGCTTTATCAAGGGCAAACGTTTCGCCTGCTGAGTGTGTTTAATGCGGCTCAAGAAGAAGAGGCACGCCTATTTTGGCGTGAGTTGACAGATAATCGAGGCAAAGCGTGTGTCCTGCTTGAAGAGCCAGAGCGCTTTAGCGTATGGGGAAAGATTCAGTTAGAGCAGTCATCAGGGGAGGCAGCGCCTAAGGCCTCAACCAATGGAAGCGATAGCGTTTTTATTAAGTCAGGATTGCTGATTATTCAGACAATGTACGCGGACATTGCGGATTTGATGGGAGATAAGCAGGCTAAACGCTTTGAGGAAGACTTGGCCGTCGTTGGGAAGAAAATGGGTCTACCCCAGATGACCTCTACAGAAGTTGTAAATACCCTATTGAGGCTGGATCCATTTTCAGGGGTGCTACCGCCGTGGCAGACGAGTCATCTCAACATAATTTTTAAGGAATTGCATCGTATCGGCAGAACCTATTTTGGCCGTTCCAACTTTACGGAGCGTACCCTAGAAGCCTTAGATGAGCTATCTGCAACGGAGCGTGATACTTTTCTAACCTGGTTAAAACAGCTATCGAGTGGCGAGCTCTGGCTATAGTGCGCTGCGCTTACTCCGGCGGCATTGCTTTTTCTTGCAAACCGCCATCTCTACCCTGCATTGTGGGTATGCTGCGGATGCAGAAAGTTTATCCCTAGTCCCAGGTGGATGATTCTAGTTATCCCCAGGTACTATCTTTGGTGTCATCTCATAAAGGAGTAGAGCATTGACTCAGTCCTCCAGTGCTTCTAAAGCCAGCTCAAGCCAGTCCACTTTGATTCTTTGCATTGGCTGGGGCGTGTTATCTGTCCTTTTCTTTTTACTGTTTGGAGCGCTCGCACCCGGAGAAGAATCGCGCCCGGACTGGTTTTTGATATCGATTACTTTTTTGGAGATTTTTGCTTTTCTCCTAGCAGCTTTTCTATGTTTTCGCAATTCTGGGAGTTCACAGATTATTAGTGGACGAACCGTCTGGCTGGCGTTGGGAATTGGGATGGTGGCTTTTGCTGCCGGTAATGTTTTCTTTTTTTTGTGGGGCACCGTTTGGGGTTTAGATCCATCTGTGTCAATGGGGGATGGATTTTATTTTATTAGCTACATCGCTATGATCGTGGGCATGCTGCTAGCGGCCCTGCCGCGACGCATCGATTTGAGCATGCCCCAGTGGATCATGATCTTTGCGATTGGCATAGCGGGTGTTGTAATCGCTTGCGTTCTTAACTATGGCTGGCCGTCAGTGGCGGCTCAGCTATCGCCAAGACCGGCCATGGCGGCTGCACCGCAGTTGGCCCAAGCCCCCCCCGCAGCTGAACCGCCGGTGGCCCCGGTAGAAGTCCCGGTTGAGACTGAAGAGACCGCTGAACCTGAGGAAGAACTCGTGGCAGGGCTACTACCGGCTCCCAGATGGGCTTTGACGCTCGATAGTCGGCTTGCGCGGGTTGCTGATCCGGTGGCGCTGATGTACGTTATTGCGGATTGTTTTTTGGTGGTGATTGCCGCTGCGCTGCTAGTCGCATTTTGGGGCGGACGTTTTTCCCAATCGTGGAAGCTGATTGCGATCGCAACCTTCTGCCTATACATTGCCGACATGGCCTTTGCTGCGGTTGGTGATAGCTATACTGAGGGGGCTTTGTGGGAAGTTTTTTGGACCCTATCAGCGCTTTTCTT
>ERZ1740059.982-NODE-982-length-14500-cov-7.890273_pt1 | contig 14500 bp, 15 predicted proteins | sample MGYA00581744_ERZ1740059 | MGnify/ENA primary metagenome ERZ1740059 (study PRJEB43018, sample SAMN04849738) | marine metagenome | isolation source: floating plastic debris | place: Pacific Ocean | collected 2008-08-28 | study: EMG produced TPA metagenomics assembly... | reverse complement strand
ATACAAGTGAAGTGGTTTGTTTCACATGGGTGGATCAGAGGAAGCATCAATGACAAGACAACACTGCTATGTGCATCGGGAAATTTTCAGCAACAACTGAATAAAAATGTTGTATGGCAAGAGTTTTCCTATTCTTTACTATAATTTCATCTCACGATAGTGAATAGATGGAATAGTCAAATTTGAGGTTTTTTTCAGCAGTATCCATCAACAGCAGAGATAGGAGTAGAGATAGGTGAAACTTCTACAACCAAACACGCATTTACATGTATGTATCTGACAAAAATGTTTACCTGCAGTTTGGAGGGATAACTCCTGATATCGGTGATACAGTCAGTTTATCTTTATAACCTGCTGAGAAGAATGAAGTATCTTCGAAGCTGAAACTGAATGGTTGAGTCTCATTGTTAACCATATAGACAGTCTCACAGGCCTCGTGGCCAATCAGCAATGCTTTGAAGTTGAGATGTGATCTATCAAACATGACTGCAGGATCTTTGGTTTCTCCAACCAGCAAGAACGGTACTGAGATGTTCTGTTCTGGAATTTTAAACATCCAGAACGACTCGGTAATACCTAAGTCATGTGACACAAAGTCAAACTGCACTTCAGTTTTCTTGCCGCTCTTGATGAGGCCTTTAGGAGTGACAGCTGAGAAGGAAGGTGCGGTTTTTAGGTCAGGGTCATCATCGTTGATCCACTGGAAGCTGTAGTTGTCGGCTGTTGGATTTACCAGCGCAAACTTCTTGGTGTTTCTGATGCCGACTCCAATGCTCTGGAACTCGATGACTCGTGTATTAGAGTCGAGAGTTGTACCCGGTGGAGCTCCTCTAGGGCCTCTCATCTCCGGGTTACGTCGAGCACCACTCAGATAATCAGAGTCACACAGCTCAAAGTGACAGTAAGGCAGCAGACTACGACCCTTAACTGAGACAACTGGTCCCTGCTTACCCTGTTCCAAGTTGGGTATGGTGCAGACTAGTCGACCCTCATATTCACATACGTCCAGCGGTGAGAACTTCACCTAAAATACAAGCATGCAAAGATAGAAAAAATAAGCTAATCACTAGTAAGTGAACGAGGTAAATTACAGTATAGGGACGAAACTTGCTAAGGCACTACTGTGTGATGGAACTTTAATCATGCCATCCAATAGCCAGCAACGCTTGCCAACAATGTAGCAACATAGAATCAAGTCACATTGTCATACAATCAGTGCTTCAGAACATTACTGCCTGTTCAGTGTTGATCGTACCTTGATATCAGCTTTCTTGCCAGGAAGAATTGAGCCGAATGCAGGCTCCACACTGAAGGGCATATGCAGAGTCATGTCACCTACTACACTGGGGGTGATGGATCCAGCCCTGCTGCCAGCTACAGTCTCAGCAGCAAACGTTACCGACCTGGAAGCCTGCATAAACTCCTCCATAACTACCTGCCAGTTATAATCCATGCGCACTGTGCCCTTGTTCTGAAGTTGAATTCTATAAAAATTGAAAATAGACGAAATAGTTTACTTGATAATTATGTCAATAGGCTTTTAAATGAAAGCATGTATATTGGTTCAAAAGCTTCAAATCAAATCCAAACATTAAAAGTTTGATGTAATTTTCTCAGGCTACTGAAAACTGGTATAATTTAACTGTCAAGGTGCGAATAACATTGTTGTAAAGAGTTAAGTGAGTATACTTACTCGAACACTCTAGTCTGGAACATGAGCGTATCTCTGAATTTGATCTGCTCAGTTTTACATTTGAACTTTGAGTAATCAGCATTAGCAGTCACGAGCAGCTCCACATTACGTTGTGATTCAGATATCTCTGTGTTTACTGGCTCGGGTTCTACCTCAACTACCTTCTTCTTAGCGGGTCGGTTGTTAGGGCCCACAACATCCGTCCATTTAACGGTTCTCATCCTATCATCCCAGTCTGGAACCTAAATATATTATGGTTATTGCAATAAAAGTAGTTCTCATTTGCCTTACTCACTACATAAAAGTATTCAAAGCAATCATAAAATAAGACAATATTGGAAGCTCAATCAACAATACAGAATTAGTTACCCTCCCTTTGACAAAAACAAGACAACTCCTATATAAAACACTGACATAATTCTCACCTCACTAGCATCCTTCTCAAATGTAATTCTTGTCACGGAGCACATGACACTTTCTTCGTTTAGATTCTGCACTTCGTCAGCTTTGAATGTGACAGTCATGTCTTTGTGTAATCCGCTGTGAATGTGTCCTGTGTTAGGAGAGAACTTCAGAGCTGGATGCTCTGGCCATACAAACTTTATACAATCAGTAGTCGAGTGGTTGGTCATTGTGAAACTCAGAGTCTTGCTTTCGCCTATAGCACTGTCTCCAAATTTGATGAGGTTCGATTTGGCAGCTAAAATAACAGATTTTGAATAGCTATTACTTCATGTAACATAATGTAAAACTGCTGCGTAGAGATTGAGAGGTTAGAATTAGAAAACACATAGCTGAAAACTTTCCCTGATACATAACGAATGGTTATAAAATTATGAAGCAAACAATTTAATTCAAATTATATCGTAAAGATTTGTTCCTCAACTCATACCAATCAGTGGAACATCTTTTGTTGTGTCCTCATATGAACCCTGGGCTGCAATGGAAGACATTATCATAGATTGGCTTCTGTTACATGCTACAATTTCCGAGACTAATCATCTCATATGATACCATAGGATAGTCCCAAAACCAACAATTATATAGGCATGCATTCAACATGCATAAATGCAAAGCAGCTAAATCGAGCACCGCTCAATGAATATTCAGAAAAGCTTCCAAGATAGCAGCAAAGGCAGAAATTAAAACTTTACCTTTGTCCGAGTAGTAGAGGCCCAATGCTTCAGACATACAGCCAAAACATTTAGCTCAGTACGACCAAGGATTTCTGGGAAAAGTCCTTGATAAGACATTCACACAATCCTGTGGAGTTATGTTCTCACATCCAAGGAGAAGATAAAGACACATATACCCATAAAGAGTCGATTTGCGACTGCCAACAATTAATCAATTTTGGACCCTCCCCCCATCTTAACTGTAATGTGTGAGGTGTGATTTCTGAAAGATTCTGCAAATTCAACATTTTACTCTACACACTAATGTTAGTAATGTCAAGATGTGAATTAAGTGGGAGCATACCTGAAATATCATCATCAGCCATTGATCCATCTTCATACTGTAGATCTGATTCCTGAACGACACTATGTAGGTTATCTAATGTAACATCATCCATATAACCCTCACCGACCAGCTGTAAATATGTTAAGGGTAGTAATTCTTGAACTTATCATCTAAAGATCTGAGTTGATTACAGATTACTTTAGATGATGGCAACCAGTAAACTACACTGTATATGTACAAATATATTTGTTTACAAGTAACATCACTTTGAATTCAAATACTTTTTCCATTTGCAAGTTTGAGCTTAGCCATTTAAAACATACTATAAAAATAGCTTCGATATTGATGTCAAAGAAAATTTTCAATCCTCATACAGTTCTTAGCCCTCCAAACTGTTACAGGAAAAAATGTTGCAAAGAAATCTGCTCGTTGTCAAGAGCATACATGAGTAAAAGTAAGGATGGGAAGAACAAACCTGAATAACAGAGTCTTCATATTGGTTATCCTCAACACTGAGCTGTACTGTAGCCTGTGTTCTAACTGCTTCTTTGGGTTGGTACGTCACATCGAATGTAGCCTTCTCTCCAACATTAACCAGAACTGAACATGTGTGTGGTTTCTTCATGCCACCTGCAAGAGGAGAATACAAATTATTACCAGCACGCAAGGAGCCATCCTGGCTTGGCCTCACACACACCGCTAAACACGTTCAGAAAGCAACCTGCATACCTATCTTTGACAAGTAGCACCATACTTGATTCTACCTCAACCTACAGGAGATCCAGCAGAAAATACCGAGATCAGGTGTATCTCACTCATACAGTATTGAGACTACGACACAAAAATATGGACTCACTAGCATCATCATATCCATCAGTGATGAAGGCTCTACTTTCTCCAGTAGGCACCAGAGTGAATGATCCGTCTGAATCCATCAGATCTATGTATACTTTACTAATGAGTGAACCTTCATTAGCTATAACCAGTGGTAATGTCTCTCTTCTGTTCACCAGGTTCTTCTTGAATAGGAGCAGAGGCTGACCCTTCTTGTTTCTATAATCATGACACATAATCCTATGAACCACTCAAGAACCTTGGTCGTAGTCATTGTATGAAATAATAACATTATTTCACTCAGGTTACTATTGATTTAATCATAAAGACATTCTCTAGGAGCTGCTGTGATAATTGTGAAACACACCCTACCCAGGTAAACCCTCTCTGAACTGATAATGTACCTGAATCATGAAGCATAGCCAAGTCTGCAGTAATACTATTGATTAGAGGAAGTTAGGAGTAGTAAGACAGACTGACTGACCTGATGCTTGGTTTGAGAATAGAGATTCTGGGTAGATTACCATCACCAGCAATTTCAAATGTCAGGTTCCTAGTCCTGGCCTGAGCTGCAGGTACTCCATCGATTGAGGCTTCAAAAATTGCGCTGTAATGCTGCATGGCTGAAAACATAAACAAATTCGCATAACGATACGCATTCTGGTATCCTTGAATCACACTTGATTTATGAAAAAAATTTGAATACATATCTTGTCATGGATATTTGTACCAATTTTGTTAAACGTTTGGTGTTGCTCTCTTCCATGATTCAGGAAACATATAGAGCAGTGGATGATTCGTACCTTGTGGAGTGAAGAGAATGGTAGCGTATGTGTGACTATGTGCTGGTATCTGAAGCTTAAGAGGATGCTCCACATCAAAACACTCCACAGTCTTTGAGCTGTATTTGGCTTGTATAGGTTTGATTGATAGAGTTACATCACATGGTACCTTCTGTGAATTGGACAGTTTGAACCTAGCCTTTGCTTTACGGCCAACCACCACATTGTTGAAGAGGAATTTGTTCTCTTCTTCTCCAAACACGCTGTTTACATCAACCTGCAAAATTACCAAACACCAATCATTACTCCATTGCATAGATAGAGCGAATGACCTAGCTGGCCCCTTGCTTGTATATTCAGTTCAGATTCAAAGCTTTGTGGTCACAAATGAAACTCTGCTACCATTAAATGACTATAGAAGTTGAATCATAGCTGAATTCTTCATCAACACTTACGGCAGTTGTCTGCTGCCACAGACTGAGACTTCGGCAGATTCTGTGTTCCTCAAATATAGCACCAATGTCGGATATATTTATACCAGGTATGCACGCCTCAGCAATCAGTTTGTAAGGAATACCACCCTGCTGATCATTAGGGTCTCGCTCTGTGATATCAACACTCAGGTCCTGTAACAATTAATGATAGAACATTGCCATGTCATAAAGCTAAAAGTTAATTAGAATTGGTGCCCAACATAGAGTGATCTTGGGGGACAAAAATATTCTGAGCCAATATGAGAGTTATCTGCCTAATGGTTGTGATTGGACAACTCCGATTGAAATGCAAGGAAGTGTAAATAATTATGACCATCATTGTTATAGTCAGCAAACCAGTGAAACAGAAAGATAGTGGGACAGTGAGACATTATACCTCTTCACATTTGCCAGTGTTCTCAGGTGCACAGTCTACAGTAATAGTAGCGTGACCGTTAGGTAGGACGATACCAAACGCTGGGAATATAGTAAACATTCCGAGCTGAAGTCGTGACTGACCACCTCCACCTGCTGCAGGAGCTCCTGGTGCTCCGACATCCTGTCTGTAAACACCCATGCAACAATAATCTAAATGAATTCTTTTACTTTAAATAGGTACATGCCTGTCGCTTAATGAATTAAAATGGGTTCAAGAGGAGGGCTATATGCTCATTTATCACTTAATGACATGGCAATACTGACTGCAACATTCAGAATATCAAGATATTCACGAAACGTAGAAGAAAACGGCAAAAGAATTTCACAGCTTGGCAGCGGTTTATCTATCAGAGTAGTAGTTGACATTTAAGAATGTCACAGATGAGCAGAAGGATGACTTAACAACAACAACAAGATACCTGAATTGGGGAGAATTGCGAGGCATTCGTGCATGAGGGACTGAAAGTGAGACATGCACACTGCTGTAAAAATGTCAAAACTTGAAACATTCAACTTATCAACATGGCGAGGGTAGCAAGGTAATCTGAAAGGCATTATAACTTATAGAATTTGGGATTAGTATAAGTTGAACAAATATAATTCATAATCGATCGTATATAGCGAAAGAATGGGGGATACCGTTTTTGATGAAATAAAACAACTTGAACTGGTCTAAGTTAGGACTAACCGCATCTTGCTATTCATATTCATAGCAATGGTACTGAGAAACAAGTAAAAAAGAAGCTTTGTTTCATGTGCTGCCAAAGAGGTTCATCAGCAACCGGCAGCAAAAGAGCATCAGAAATGCTAAATTAAGAGCCGCAGTAAGTGTGTCTGATAAGGTTTTAGAAATCATGCGTAATGTTAAATCTCCAACGTTCTTGTCAGAGTTTTCACAAATTATGATCATTGGAAACTTGAAGGCAAGCGCGTAGAACTATATTTAAGGGGAGCTGTCCAGTACATGCATTCTACTATGAGACTGACCGCTGCCTAGTACACTAAGTATGCGGACCATGTGTCACTTATATATCGGCTGTCAGTCAAAAGGAGAGTCAAAACTTTTTATACTTTTAGCTCCATTTGAATACATCAGTAATATCACAAAGTTGTTGTGGGCAGTTTTTCATTTTTAGCCAATCCATTTCAAAAGCATAGAAAGTTTTTACAATATAATGGAAACCAATTTATGCATGCAAACTCAAAGCCGTAACAACCCGTGAAATGAACTGATCTGGCACCCTATTTTTTTAAAGACTGTTCCACTTTTCCATTAAACCCAGAAAAATAGGCGGTCAGTCTCAGCTAAAACTACAGCACTGGTAATTTATATCGGAGTTTACCTTCGCAGATTCATTCTACTGCCATGATGGGCTGCACCCCTCTTACTGGTCGTTGCGGCAGAATTTATTGAACTGCATGTATACATAAATGGGAATGAAAGCAAGCAGTGAAGATACATGTAGGTTAGGAAGTGCTTTAAAAACACAAGCACAATGTAATTTTAGTTTTAGTTTTCAGTTACCGTAGCTATATAAGTAATTACTGGTCAGGGCTCAGGATAAATGAAAGGGTAGTAAGCAAGGTTGTGGTATTTAATGGTATTCACCCAACAAAACGGCATCTTTGATAAAAACATTAGGTATGAGTTAGCACATTGAACTTTAGATTCATCTAACCTTTAGTAGAGTGTGACCCCACGTTGTATATCCCAAGAAAACCAATCTAAATACTCAAAGCTCTATACACGCTATAAACCATTTACCTGATAGAGTCAGCTCGTCGTGGGGGACGACTACCTGGCTGAGCTGAGGCTTTACCTGAGCTCGACCCGTCACGTGACATCTGGTTACCAGCTTTTCGTAATGCCCTAAAATATCCATCCAGTGTTATATACAACATTACGTCACACTACTACATTCATGTCAGTACAACACATCCCAGCTCAGACGTGTACTGTGTTAATCATTAATAGCATTGGTAGGATAGAGACAGGACATTGATACTTTATTCAGCAGCATTAGCTCAGACGGGCTCCATGAATAGATAGCGGGAGGTAGCACTCGGTAATATTTAGCAGCCCTATATCATTAGCTGGTTCGGTTTAGTAGTATTGACTGGATTATACTATTCACATAAAAAATTAGACTCACGGTCTGGCTCTAGGCTCTGGTTTCTTGGGTATGTTAGCTGCTCTGACTATTGAGTATTTGAAGTCAAACTGTCCATTATTCTCAATGGTGAAAGTTCTTGTCTTCTTGAAGTTGACGAGGAGAGATCCAAAATTAATGTCTGCTTTGGGAGCGATAGTGTATCTGAAAACAAAATGAGGCATGTTTTAAAGACAAATTAATAAGAAAAAGCATTGTGATTCTCTTTCCTTTTCTTTAATCCACCTGCAAGTAAAGAACCCAGCCCTATTCATTTCATATGTAAATTGATAATCATGGGCACACCTTTAATTCAAAGTGAGGAGAGAGCGATCAAAATTGCACACCTATGGTCTCAAGATGTTATTGCAATTAATAAATAGACAAAAGTTACTAACTTGCTGAACACAGATTTGACAGTGAGCTTGACAGGGATGCTGGCGATTGTTTCTCCACCCTCTGCTACATTCGGTTCAATGACTTGACATCGCAGTATTGGTAGATCTTTGATTGATATCTCAGAGGCAGATTTGAATGATATCTGTACAGTACTGGGCCTGTCTGTCGAGGTCAGTGTTCCTTTCTGTGGTGTGATTGCAAACAATGAGTTTACATCAGGCAGAGACACTCCACTGATGTTCTCAAGGGTGAAACTGGAAAAAGAAAAGTATAGTTAAGTTATCACCTCCTGCTTGGCCGTACTGTTTCAAAGATGAAGCCTAGGCACATAACATGAGTTCAATACACATATTGTACACCGCGATATATGGCCCGGATCTCAGATGAACACACATTTTGATTTGTAACTCCACGCTTTATTCTTACCTGTACGCGATTTCATATTTGCCTTTGTTCTTCAACGTAAGTTGATTTTTGCCCTCCTCCCCTACTCTCACAGTACCAAAGTCTATACCACCATCTGTGCCTTTGGGGAAGCTCATGTCTAGCGCAACGTCATAAGCCTCAGCATGTACATGAACAGTGATAGCATCAACAATACCATACTGATCATCACAATCTAATATCTACAATTTATAACGTTAATCAGAATTAACATTCTGTCTGAACACAGATTGATAAGCTCCTTAAACATCTTGCTAATATAGAATGCTGATGTATGCATATGGATGAAACTCATCAACACAGTGTACGATTGATATATTATGTAAGCACTTTTTTCTGGCTAAAATATCACTTTCTGTTTTGTAAGATCAAAAACAAACTTTGCATGGTTTCAACAGAACAGACACCTAACTTATATCAGGAGTTACATGTACACTATGTATATCATGTAGAAGATAGCTCCCTTTTCAAGCAACAACGCTTTACCTCAATTCTGATAGTTTTTCTGTTTGTAATAACAGGTTTTGTGGCCCTGAAGTGAGCTTGAAGGGCAAACTCTGTGTTTGGCTCCACAATACCACTATCCTGTGTGACGGAGAAATCATCGCCTAAGTTCTCAAGTCCAGAGAGACGCCATCCAACCGGGATCAGAGTACGATTACGCAGGAACAACGTCTTAGTATCCTTCCTGTAGATTAATTGATTGATTAAAATGATATTCAGATGATTTTGAACATTTATAAAAGATCATTATTCATAGAAAACAGTGGTCATGAAATCACGATGTTTGCAAGATAGAAAATAATATACATCAACAGTAAGGCTTTCATCAAGTTCCACATATCCTATACTACATGATCCAAATATACACTGAGTTTAGAATGGTCAAGCATATTGATTTTGATATTAGCAACTCTGTTTTTGAAATTTCATTATATAAGCTATCATTGCAAAGTTTGCAAAAACTTAAGGAGAATTGAAATTCAGCGAACCATTCTTAAGAGAAATAGTGAATTTTAAATTCCAATGAAAGTTTTCTTCCTGTAGGGTGGTAGTACAAGCAGCGCCCTACCTAGCATACTATATATACAGCTAATTGAATGCAAAAATAAATGTGTAACAAAACTTTATCAAATTGGAGAGTTTTCTTATCGACCTCTAGCTCAGGTCTGCAGCCGTGACAGCTGACCTCAAATATTACTGGCTCTGGATTCTCTTTAATGCAGCAGATAAGAGAGTCTTTGTAATACTCTTTCGACCTTGGGAAGGCATAGATATTCAACTCCTGAAAGATTCCAAATTTGAACATTGCATTATTTCAAGGTACAGTGAACATTGTAACTACCCGTACATGTAGTTAGCAAATAAAAACTGAAAACTGATTCGGTTTAATTCTGGTTTGGCTTTCAAATTTGTCAGATTATGAGAAGTCAGGATATTAATTTGTGTGGATATTTCTGAGTGAAAACTGCTTTCCAACCATTTGTCAGAAATAAATACCAGCACTGATATTGTTATTGGTGCCCGGTGTACAACACACAGTACTACTTTATAGAGACTGACAGACTGACTGACCTGTTGTTCCCCAGGTTTGAGGTTCATCATCGGAGGATCTAACATGAAGCAATCACCCTTACTATCATCTAGATAACAGAAACTCATCTCAGCTTCTATAGGTGATGTGTTCAGTATAGTCAGCTTCTCATTGTGCTCCGGAAATCTATTCGCCTTCATCCTTCAACACGAATAAAATATGTAGAGGAGTAATAAATTATCCTGATTTGTCGTTATTTATTGAATGAAAGTCAAAAATAGCGTACTTTAATGAAATGATTTTTAATTGCGTTAATAATAATGTAGGGCTATTCTAAAAAATATCATCCAAAGTGTATCATCCAAAAGATACGGCATCTTGACTTACGTTTCTCTGTTCTGGCCGGCGAGAAGAGGACCGAACTCGAACATGTCCTGAGAGAGAACATACTGTTTGTGTAGTATATCGTCTGCTTTCTTTGATTTCACACGCACAGGGAAGACAATTCTGGGCTCTCGGCTTATAGTAGGGAAGGCACAAACTCCACGGCAGTACATCTGATATCTTCGTCTAGTACCCACGATCTCAAAGTTCATAGTCTGATCATACTGACCGAGATCTTCACTGAAGAATCTCAGTCTAAGTGTAACCTCTCCATTAGCAGGCACTGTCCATCTGAACGAATTCAACCTTCAAGTAATAATCAATAACAAATTAATGCAAGTTTATAGGTGAGTCTCAACAAAATTTTCAAAACATTGGTTGAACAAAACAAAGCAATGTTGAGATTATAGAAGCATCATCATCAATTAAAGATGTGATCAGATCAGCTGCCCTAACAAACCATTCTCACTATCACTACTTTTTTGTCCCGTATAAACAAACAAACGCACCAATATCTGCACAGTAACAACTTGTAAAATTGCTGAGAATACTGTAAACAGCAAACTAAAAGAAGCTGAAAAAATGAAAATAAAAGTACATGACAGTGAAAAAAAAGCCTACATGTATTTTCTTATTCAACCCATCCCCTTACAGGCAATCATGCATACATGCATGAGTGATCTTTAATCGGCCTACACACCAAGCTACAGGCAGAAATGATAAAAATTAAAACCACAGCGGTGCTATTGAGTTAAAACTCATAATTATCCACTCTAAAGCAATATTACTGAGTTAGTGTGAGGAAAGAAATTAATTTTCGCAGACCAAATTCATGCATTGGCTAGTGTTATTGCTTTTCAACAAATCCAAGAGCCCTACGTGCATAATAATGTGTTGTGGGATTTTATTGTGACAATTTCATCAACTACAGTTCCCAATGAAACAGTGAAGATGAGTCCACTAAACATTTCATTTTCCTTTAAAACAAGACATATCGTGTTTTACTGTTATTAGTAAAGGACACTGCAATACTCTAAAGATCATTCATACTTAGGCCAGCGTCCGTCGAATGTTTCACCAGAGGTGCTGTAAAATAATGTCAACATAAAAGTAAGCCTAGACAGATCAGGGAGGGTGGGACCCTCCCTGGACAGATAGAGCACTAGAGAGCATTAGAAGAAAAAGCATTGCATCAAATTATCTCCCCTGTGTCAAACTGAAAAGGCGTGATCAATTTCTTAAACTAATACCAGCCGGCTTATATTAGCAGACTTAAAACAGAAGATGAGTACGTTAAGATAAAAGAAACTGAAGAACCATTAAATTGGTTGAGTTGAGTGCATATAAGTCATAGCTAACCTACTAATTGATTACAGACGTAATAAGTTGTCTCACCTCTGCCCATCAATCTCTGAGCCAGGTGTCTGAGCCCCGCCAGGGGGCGGTGTTGTCATTACAGTCGACCCTCTTCTTCCTACTTGTTTACTTTTACCAGCACTCGTCCGCCTGTTCTTATCTTTATCCTCTTTAGATGAGGATAATTTCTCTTTCTTATCTTTTCGTTTACCAGTGGGTGTAGATGCTTCGGCTTTACCATCTGGTGTTCCAGCTTTCTCCTCCTCATCTTCTCGAGATTTGTCATCAATCTGCAGATTCCTAAAGCGATAATCAGCTCACACATTACTTTACTTCATAAGTGACAAAATAGCAAAATGGCACAAAAATGTAAAGCCATTAAATTCTACATTACAGTGTATGTGTCACTAATATAGGATATATCCGAATTATAATCACTAGAGCCTTTTCCCAATTAGCAGCAGTTCCTGGATAGTTTGACACTCACCTAGCCATTGTCAGGCTAGTCGTGCTAGCAGCAGAATCATAAGATGTTTATAATGGAGAAATTCATCGGCTACATATAAGATGTGAGAGGTTTCACTGGAATCGTTGTTCCGCTGGGCCTGAGTGCCACAAGGAAACTAGCTTGTGAGTTAAGTGCACTGGTTCACTGGATGATACTTACGGGTCATCAGGTCCAGAGGCTATAAATAGATAGTGACTGGCAGCCTCACTGACAGGCGCTTTACGTTTTACAGGATATGGTATGACTGAAAATGATGCCATCGGAGGTATGGGTGGCCCCTTCTCTCCCAGTCCCAATCCATCTAACACCTCATTCATAGCTGGCAGCTTGGGCGACTGCAGCACAGCCTGTAAAAAATGGTGTGAAAAACTTTCTCCTTTGACTCAGGAACTTCTATCGAGCCTACACATACAGAGAACAAAAAATGTCTATAGAAACTAGGGTTTTCTTCCCTGAAGTAGAAATAGAACAACTCCCTATATGAGCTGAGTTGGCCCTATGTTATATCAGGGAGTTTACTGGTTACATGTACATGGATTTAGGTGATATATGTACACAGTCAGAGCTGTAGAACCACTCACACATTGTTGGCCCCAGGAGATCTGGACAAATTTCAATAAAAATAAATACCTGGGATGGTTGGACAGATTTATCAGCGACTTCAACTACAATGGTTGATACTCCGATTCCGTCTCCCTCAGACTCAGCAGGGGAGCCATCCTCTCCTTCAGCATGCTCACTCTCTGCCACCTGCAAACATTACCATATTCATGTACATTATATCACAGTATGCAAACATGATGAAGACAAAATGATCACCGAACCAGGGGCGGTTTACCTGCTGTTGTTCTTTGGGGTGAGATGGGAGGGATCAAGGACACTCTTGTTGTGCAAGAAGATATGGAGCATGTAAGTTCATAGCAGCTTTGGCACTCCTTGCAACATCTCATATATACATCATATCTAGTGTGCAGCCTACAAGCTTAACCCTTCATCTCTATAATTAAACAACATGAGCAGCCAGATCCAGCTCAGTAGCACACAGATTGGTAACAGGTAAACTTGTAACACAGAAAACTGAACAATAAAACAATTAAGCAAAGCAATACAAGTACACGACTAGTCATAAATGAGAACAATCATCTTCACTTTTATATGTCTCATGTTGAGCAAGCTTGGTTTTGTAGATGGACCACCTCGCCTATGTCGACTAACATTGGAAAGTTTATCCTGAAAATGAGAAGAGTGGCATGTTTGAAATTCAATACGAGGGCTTTATGGATGGTTCAGCCAACCACGCTGAGGCTTCAGCGAAAGGTTGCATTGAAGAGCAACAATAGGTCTACAAAGTTGTTTTCTGAAATAATTGGGATAATTTATTATTTTTAAAAATCGAAAACTCATATACTAGTCCTAAAACCGATCTTTCCTGATAATTCAACCAAAATGTGTCGAATAATATAGTTGTAATTATGTTCGATGATTGTAGCATTACCGTGTCTGCTTTGAGCATAGCAGACGCAAAGACATATGTAAACTTCAACCAAGCAAAAAGAGTAGAAAGAATTGAATCGAACCATGGAGTTTACACCCTGTAGCTCAAATTAAATTTTCCCAACACACATAATATACACAAACATTTAAGGAATATCAATGAAGGCAATATGACAATAAGTAGGCCTGCATTATTTTCTAAATATCATATTTGGTTCAAAACGAGGCTATAAAAGAACAATTAAACTTCTGGGACTGGTGCAAAGAAATAGCTAGTTACCAGTAAAGAAAACATATTGAAAAAATGACCACAGAACTTCTCCATTTCTTAGTGATTCATAGACATGTGCGTTTTGCGTTTTAAATGAATTTTGATTGGAGCCGCAGCCGTAATGATCAGTTAATTTGCAATATCCATCAGGGCTAACCAGACTGTACTCATAAACCAAAAGACATATTGTACAGAACTACAGCAGTATGTAATAATACCATAGACTTATTAGTCATACAACTTCAGTTGGTATGACTCTTATTTTAGTTAGTTTTTTTC
>ERZ1740059.980-NODE-980-length-14541-cov-8.945465_pt1 | contig 14541 bp, 14 predicted proteins | sample MGYA00581744_ERZ1740059 | MGnify/ENA primary metagenome ERZ1740059 (study PRJEB43018, sample SAMN04849738) | marine metagenome | isolation source: floating plastic debris | place: Pacific Ocean | collected 2008-08-28 | study: EMG produced TPA metagenomics assembly... | reverse complement strand
GGTCAACTTTACTGAGCCACGAACAGAGCTTACTTGTATCGCATGAAGTGTAATCTGCATGCAACTTCAATTCTATCAGACGTCTCCATAATCTGACAGAAAGTAAGGAAATCTTGGACTACGAGTTGATGCTATTTTACCTTCTTTTCAAGAGTGAGTCACAAGTTTTCAATCCGAAATTTGATTGGTCAATGCTACCCTACGGTTCTGGAAATGATGATATACATGTAGTATGCATATTTGGCTGGGTGATATTTTTAGCTGGTGGTTTTTATTGGTTTATGTTCAATCATCAAATGACCTTATGGAGCTAATGATACAAAATTTACCAATATTCAATGACTATTGCCTCTATTATATTATATTCCATTTTATATTATCTGATGAACCGATCACTTACTATTTATGTACACAAATCTTGCGCTGGTCTAAGTTTGCACTTGTTTCACAAATGTTGTATGTACATGTATTTACCTTTGACGATCTATTCCGTTATGTATGCCCAGGTCATCTCTGAGTCGTTGTGGTGTAAGAGAAAGCAGGATGTCTCCATCAACATTCAACTTGAAAAATTTATCTGCGAACTCATCAAATCCTATCTGCAAAAAGCGATAATTATTTTGAACTCCTAGCCAATCCTAGCAATATATGTATGTGAATAATAAGAAACATTCCTATTGCACTCATTATTTTTATACACATAAATTTATCCACACTTTTCTCACCATTTACAAAGGCTTCCCCCATCATGCATATCCCTGGAATATACTTGCACTCGCTTTTATATTCATCTTGCAAGTTACACTACTTCAAACTTTGTATTTTAATGGCAAAAACTTGTACAAAATATGGAAGGATAAAGGAGGAGAGACAATAATGGATATTTAGGTGCTTGTCATATACATACACATCACTGTGCACATAAGGAACGCATATTTTCCTGGTTTATTTATTTTTTCTAATCGATGACTCAGGCCATTCGATAACTTAAGCCGTAATAGGCTAGATTGCGATAATGCGAGTAGGTAGGAACAAATAAAATCAACATTCTTGTTAAGCAGGAATTTGACTTTACTTCATACAGGTGTCTTTGGCAATTTTGGAATTCCTATTGATACTCATTGGAGACAAATTTCTCCAATTTTTCTCCAAGTTTACAAATTTTTGGGATTGACTTATCAAAATTGCAAAAGGATATTTCCAAGGGGTAATACTTTTCATTTTATCGGTAGAAAATTTTTGAATGCCTGATACATGTAGCTAGTTGCCTAACACAATTTTCCTTTGAATGTCATTATTAGCTAGATATGATATTCGACAAGTAAGCATGTACCTGCTTCAGCCAGTTTTGTACATCGGTTTTGCTCCATAGAGGTGGGGAGTGAGAGCTAAGCGTGTATGGTATCTGTTCACCGAGTATCTTGAGAGCTTCACAGGCAAACTGAGAAGCCAATTTATTGGGGCTTGATGCAACTTCTTTCAATGGCTGAACCGCACCAACATCATAAAGAATCTAAAATGCAAAAAATAAATTTTTTTGTTTTTTCAATACACAAATTATAAAGATAGTGGGAAACTACACGTTTTTTACTATAATCATATCAATATTGCTACAAAGAACGTTTTATCTATAGTACCACTAAGTTAAAACCGTAAGAAGTTATCTGCCCAGCCAGCTCAAGCAATAACTGCAAGATGACTTGGCTTGGAAACATGCCATGATCTGCGAGCAGCAACCTCCAAAGGTTTTTTATGATAATGCATAACCATGACACCTCACTTTTGCAATACCTACGTTTTAAGTCATAAACCAACGGAAGGCAAGTAAAATGAGAGTCACATGCAGTTCAGCCCTCAGCTATACGAGTTTGATTAAGCCATGAGTATAGTGTATCTTGCATAAGTTTGTACCTTGAGGTTTTTCTGTTCATTTTTCACTGCTGCTTCCATAGCAAAGTGGAAAGCAGCCAGAGATTGAGATTGCCTGATCTCACTTTTCAGCATAGGTACCAGTCTCTTTAGCCAGTCATCAGCTTTACCTTGGAAGTGAACTGCAGTGCTGTGTGCAAAGGCAGCAGGTGAATGACTGAGAATAAACGGCTCAACCTGACAGAAGTAAATAAATCAGTTAGCTGCTGGATCACCGTCAATGAAATCAGCCTGTGATTGAGGAATGACTGGAATAATGGATTAAATGTGCACGGAGGAGCAACACCATAATAGTTTTGCAGAGAAGTTCGAGTACACAATGAAGCAGTAATTTGAGAGGTGGATTTGGTGGAAGACTACTCTCGCTCAAAAAGAGTCTCATTTGAGGTCAATTACCAAAACCTGCTTCATCGTACCTGTCGAGAGTTTATTTTGGTTTAATCGGCAGTTTTGGATTTGTCTTCTTGCTTGGACACAGCTCGCGAGTTCTGTGACATGCGGTTTGCTAATTCTACCCTTGATTTATTTAAATCGGTACTTACTAGAGCCATGGTTCCTGACTTCTCAATGAGGGGAGCGAACTCCCGACTGACAGTCAGAGCACATATAGCCATTGATGAGTAATATCGGACCACATCATCGCCAGAGAAAGCCATCGGAAAGAGCCACTCAGGTATCCTAGCTCTCATCATCGCAGCATGCATCTCTTTGCTTCCATATAAAGCTAGGTTTGCTAGTCCCATAGCACAGTTTCTAAGGGTACACTGATCAAAGCTTCGGCAAGAAAATGACATCAAATCGAGACTGCCAAGCTCAACCAATCGCCTGCATGTGTTCTCTGAGTGTTTGAACAGTCCCTCTAAGATACCAGTGGAGGCAGCAAGCATGGCACCGTCAGTTTTGTGTACATTAGACATACGGACAACAATGTTTAGACCCTTATCAGTGGTGACAAGGTATTCACGGTTCGGGCTTGTGAGACACTGAGATAACACTCGAGCTGAACCCAGCAAAATCTCATAGACTTCTGAGGCACAGTTGTTGATAATCGTACAGAGACCACCCTCTGTTCTAAGAGCATCACAGAGAGTATAAGCTAGATTACGTCCATATTGTGGAGTTGTCCATGCTGACTTAATTGAGTGTAATATATCATCAAGAGCAGTTGTTTGCTCCATCATCGACTCGCTGGTCAACTTGGATATACATGACTTCAGTTTCATGACTTCAACTTCAAACATCTGTAAACGAGATGGGTATGGCATTAATAGCATTGTGTGGTCAATAGTTTGCCGAATTTGTGTAAACCAGGACGAAAGCATCTCCTCAGCCAGACCTTATCAACTTTGAGCTTTAAATTTAAAGTAATTAATAAATCAAACAAAATGAAGTTGTTTTTTGACTGTTGAGAAGATTTTTGTAATAGATCGTTATTCGTACCTGTGAGTAAACAGCGTCCCACCGATAGGTTATCAGATTAGGGTTAGCTTGTATAGAAATTTGCTTGTTAAATACCATGTTCATAGATACGGGATCTTACGCCTCAGACTGTTCTTTTTCAAATGATTATGTTGTCACTTTTGCAAGCTGATTTATATTCACAGATGTGGTTTTCCCAAAGAAAGTATACTTTAGCGTGATGACATGGCACCATGGTACACTGTAGTTGTTGATGCGTCTTTTCATTTCCTGAATGCCAAATGATACAGGCCGTATCAAATGACAATTTACCCACTATGACTAAAATAATTTGATTAGATTCTAGGGTAACTGCGCCAACTTCATGAAAAATGATCAGATGAAAGTTACGTTAGCTGGTGTATTTTTAGTGTAAATACAGTACTCTTGAGCATCACAAGGAAATGACAATAGTGAGCCACATGGTGTCACAAATACAATGATTGCATCCCTGCACCTTTAAAAAATCAACATTTTTCTATCACAAAAGCCACTGTAGTAGCAAAGAACTGAACTGAGGTTATGACTAACCTGTATTATAACTACATGTATTAGTAGAGACGGGAGGTATCCCCACCCTATCAGCACCCCAAAAAATAAAATAAAGGTACACACCACTTAATACAGTGGTACCATTTCTTAAAAAGGCGGAATGGCGGAATGATGCATTCCGCCACTTTCCGCCTTCCCGTCTTTTCCAGGACCCGCAGTGGTACATACACACGTATTGAAGGCATCGGCTGCCTCTCAATACTAATTTCCATGAAATTATTTAGCTACTTATGATTGATCAATGAGTCACCAAAATAAGTTATGCTATGAACAAAATATTCAATAAAAAGTTTTCCTCAAGTATGGTTGAGCCGAAAATAATAGCCTGATAACAGCATATCTTGAATGTTTTCATATCACAGTATTTATTGAGGCTCTACTTCTACTCACAAGGAAATCCGGTCACCAACAAGATATTTAAAATTCACTTAACCAAAAGTTTATAAATAAATAAAACATCACTTTCAGAGAAAATTGGAGTGTTGTACCATCATCGGGTTGACGTGCTTAGTTTTAAGTTATCTTAATGAGCAGGAACAGACCTAAATATATTAATCCTGCAGTTTTTCTAAAAAATTAGTGTACTTGATCGCAGTATCAATATTTATGACTTGAGTATGCTGATAATGAAGGAAAAGACACATTTTTGGGGAGAGGAAATCTTCACAAACCCGCTTTGTCATCAGTAAAAATTGTACTTCGGCCACAAAGTGCAAACATTGGTAAGCCAATCAGCACAAGGCGCTTGTGGAACAGTGATATAGGGTATATGTTGTGTGATACTTGCAGGAGGTTGCTCTTACCTGATTCGTTTTACCAGGAGGCATGGTGATTGGAGGTGGCATATCAAGCTCTGGAGGATAGTTAGTCTCGTATGAACTCTGTCTCTTAGTGATGCGTATGGTACCAGGTCCACTCTGCTGTTCGTAGACTGAATATATCGTGTTACCAGCTGTTCAAAATATACCAGCAAAATCAATACTATAAGCCTGTCAATAGGGACATCGCCATCACCAATAAGACAAAATACTGGCACTGTGGCCATTTGACTAAGATAATTATTCATACGAGTATCAGATAAATGCTTGATTTGAGCCTAAATAAACCATCGTTGTCCTGCTGCCATGTGCCAGTCTATTGCAGTGGCAGCTGTTGCTTGTGCACATAATTATCAGTACGCAAAATGCTCCATAGGCTAATAAAAAACGCCCTCAGTTTTTGTGCAACTTGACTTTCCAATTTCAACTTTTTTTCTGGATCATCATTTATTATCATTTGCAATAAAGGAGAACTATAGAATTTTCCTCCATTTTCTCTCATTTGTTCATGTTATTAATTAATAGTGCAAAAGCGTTAGTGGTGGGTCAAGGCCTCCATTCTTCTATTTTATAGTTTTAAAAAATGTTCTGAAGAGAATAATGACAAGATTTTAATCAGGGTCGAAGTTTGGGTGGTCGGGTGGGTTTGAGGGGCTCGGCATCGTGTCCCTCGATACTTTGATTGCATATCGTGTCCCTTGATACTTTGATTGCATTGGTGGATCGCTACATCAAACAATGAGCAGATTATCTTGAATACCATGTGCAGGTCCATATCCTCCAGCAGATGTTGACTCATAACTACTGCTTGTGCTGCTACTGTTCTTTGATGTAGCTGTGGGAGGTTTAACTTGTCTGTACTGCCCAAATCCCACTGATGGGAAAGGGTCATTTGTTAACTCCTCCTGAATTAATGAGAGAAATTTTTTCTTTGTATCATGGCAAAATCAGGGTGTAAAACAAAGCAGAGCTCTAACAACATAGAGATATTAAAGAAATTATTTGGTAAGACTACGTCATGATAATTCTCATATTGACAAAAATAACCTAAGTTTCCATGGTACATCCCAATTCGCAGACAAACCATCCTTCCTTACGGTACACACACGTATTTTAATTTAGAATCTCACAATTGCTGTTGTTCAGATAGAACTTTTGTATCAGACAGTCAAAGCCATACAAGCAAAATAATGAAATGAGCATATGTAAGACAGGGTAGGCAGGGTCGGCAGATATATACACGCAATTAAATACGAGTACAAGTAATTATAACCCCTTAATTAGTGATTTACATAGCACATTTGTGCATTAGTTATGTTAGTGAAAGCATGATGCCTATTCTATATAGTTCAATGATGTTTTGAACAGCAGCTGCCTACATCAGAGGGGGAGGAGACTTGAAATATTTCACTAATCGCTAGATTCTAATTTTGAGGAACTTATATGAAGAGCATTGTGTCCCCATGATTATATATATCCATGTGCTAGGTCTATATATACACAAGCAGCGACGGCAGCCTCTTTTTGTTAACATTGAAAGCATTGATGACCTCGCAGACATAGCATTAGAATCTGTTATTCTCACTCCACAAGACGCCACCTCTATTGGCCATTTACTCATTGCCTTACTAATATCTGATGGTCGGTGAAAGGTACCTTCTGATGTATTGTCTGCAGGGTGAACTTCATATTGCCTCCCCCTGGACGACCTTGACCTGGTCGAGCAGTCATTCCTCCACCAGGTCCAGTGGTCTCCTCCACTGCTCCAGGCAAATCCCAATATACCTAAAAATGAAACTTACTGAATAGAAATTTTTGTTTTCACACATTTCCAGTTTCCAGCAGGTTCAAACTTGCACTTTTCGGTGGCTCTGATCAAATTTTGGAAATGTGTACTGCATTGAATGTGTTTTGAATATACTGGAAGAGAGCGACACACCCAAATGCACTTTCAATTTCAGTTCTCAGACCATTATTGATATTGAAGCACTATTATCGGGCGCAGTTTGTACATGTATACCAAGAAGTCAAACACTATCGTATTTACCAAAGTTCAGCACAATTACCAGATTGGCAAAGTCCTATCACATACGCAAATTTTGGTCAAGGCACCATAACCCAACTGGGTTTTCACCACTGGGTTTGCCTACAACTAGCACTGTTCTTTTTACACTGACGATGCCTCAAACGAGAATTTTGGGAACTGAGGTTTTACTGTAATGGTTATCGTTGTTAGGTATCCAGGTGAAAAATGGATTCATAGGTCTTTTATATGTCCACACCAAGATTATCCAGTTTTTAGATCTTGAAGTCCACTCTTAATGACATTCCATGGTTGAAACCTGAATCTGCACTCCAATTAATACCGACAATAAAAAGAAAATGGGAGTCCGCTTACAAGAACCAGAGATGGGATAATGGGATATTGGAAGCTGAAATCTCTTCCCGGATTCAATGTTCAAACATCGATTTCAGGCCAAATCACAAATTAGAAATCATAAAATCAGTAGTAAAATATTTGTTATATGTTATTCTAACCCATCTGTAATAGCTAATAATAGGTGTATGAATTATGTTATAATATTATAATGTGCATTTAAAATCATGCCAACTGTAATCATAAGTTCACATTCCTGTTTGATGTCATGGCAGCATCCACTTCAAGGAAGAGTCTGGATGTCTCATAGGAAGCCATTGTTCTGTTAGAGAACTTCGAATTAATATGACTGGTAAAGGTAAGGAAGGACCGCCAATAGCATATTCTCTCCAAAAGGAAATAGAAGTTGGAAAAGACAAATTGTAATCTTGGTATGCAATTAAGCATCATTCGCAACATTTTACCAGGTTGAGATAGTTACGAAGGACAGAGGGGATCATTATTAGGCCTATTGATGTTACACTTCTGTAATCTTTTAATACAGAACCGAAACTTTCCCCATCAACTACAGTCAAATTAAATGGAACTGGTTACATCCAGCTGTGTTGTGGACTGCAGAGGTGAGAATGACAATTGCTAAATGCCAGGAATTTAACAATGCGAGTTGTCTTCTCTTGAAAAAGAGGATGACAACTAAACAGCCAAAAATTAGAGGGTCAAACCCCCTTATTTCCTGGATCTGGCCTCTATTTAGGGCTGACCACAACACTGCAGGGAATTTTTGCCACCTTCTCAAAACTCTTCAGACTTCAGTGAAGCACCAGTCCATGTGAAACTAGACAGCCAGATTTTCAGGAATAATCGCCCCGGTTAGACTAGCCAATTGATACATTTTCTCAACACCTTATCATCAGTTTGCCTTGATCAAAACTGCATATAACATCACTCTAATGCAGTATGTTTATGTTTTATATCTATTCACCACTGAATTCAGTGCCATTCACAATTTTCTTTCTGGTCGTCAATAGTTGATTCAATTCATGTGCCCAATTTTTATCTCTATTTCTTTTCGCATGTCTATACTTTCTATGGAATTTCGTGATAAACTTGAGCATTTTTTAAGAATGAATCCTTCAAAATAGTGTAAATTGATCCTCTGTCTCGCAGATGTGATTTCTCTCCAATAATCTCCAACAGGATTTATGGTAAAAATAGGAGAATTTAAAAGAAAGCCCTTCTCCTACTCCAACATGCAAATAGTCTATTGAATGCCTTTGCACACTACTAATGAAACTGGTACTGCCATGACTGCTATTGCCTGAACATAAAACCAACGAAAAATTCTTGTAGCAGTAGAAAATCGTTTGAGACTCATTGTAGTGCGTCTAGTTGTTATTTGCTGTTTTTGCATTTCAATTTCTAATGTGAAAAGGTCCACCCTCGGTTTGAATCCCATACAGATCATTGGGCTTTATTGAAAGCCATCCTATTTACATAACAAATGATGATCTTCAAAACACTTGGTCTCAGAGTCAGCAGACACAACCTCAATACGTAAGAAGAGAGAAGAATGATCAGATAATAAATAATATGTTAAATAAAGCATATGTCTTCCTTTGCTGCAACACAGAATAATATAAAGACATACAGCAGTAGGAGTTCCGTCTCCAGCAGTAGTAGCAGTGACACCCCGCAGTCGAGCTCGAACAGATGCTAGATCAGTCGTATCCCCCGACATTACAGAAAATAGACAGTATTCTCTATGCGGAAGCCACTATGAGCAGCTTGGATACTGCCAAGCCAGATCACAACACTGGGTGAGGCTCTCAGAGCGACACATAAGGACTGCTTACAACCAAAACAGCTCTAGAAGTGACTACTAGCAAACCTGATTAAGATCAGCATTTAAGAGTTCTGCGCAAGTCATAAAACCAGGTTAACAATCAGTGACGAAATGGAAAAAATCATAAAATATGATCGATAGTCATAACAGCGGCCATAAAAAAATTGATACAGGCAGCACACTTTCTACTCCACTTCCGACTCACCAGATGACGCATAACTTATATATAAAAAACTGATTACGAACGCGTACACTGTTTACAAAAAAGACTGACTCACTTTTATGACGTGCTGACGTTGAAATAGATATGCAACTTCTTAATTCTAGAACATGGGATGTTGTGTTTGGTAGTACACCAAAAATCCAATAAACTTGTTGCCATAGACATGTGCAGTTATGTAGTTGGATTCAAACTGATCTTCAACATCAGAAAGAGCAGCACATAAGCAGTATCCAGGACAAAAAACTAGATCCCCTCACCAACCCATGACAACCAAGATTAGTTGAAAGTCAAAAGGCAACAAATTGACCGCTTTTGACCATCTCAAGTTTTCGACTGACTATCAAGTGAACTCTATCCAAACGTGGAGAACTGAACAAAATTCAGTTACTTGGCATGAATCCGATGAATTGCAGCGCATTGTATGAGCAGAAATAAATGATAAAAGAATTACCTGGGGATGTGGTGCATGCATTATATATAAGATACTGCTTCTGCTGCTGCTGCCTTTGTGCTGATCAAGAGCGTAAAAGCGATTTCAATTCAAAACACACGTAAGAATCACAGAGCGGTTTCTGCTCAAAGCGCCAACTTGATTGTTTTTCAGATTGATATAAATTGGAAATTGTGTAAGGTAGATACAATTTTATAATTAGATACTGCTAGATACTTCAACATTTCAGTAATCACGTTGTGGAAAACGCCTAGAAGCTTCGTTAGTGTACATCAGCATGCAGCTAATAGCTGCCCATAAATCATCAAAAACACTACACACTCATCTAACTTTTTCTGACATTTATAACATTAACAAGGGCAATAAGGCCTTCCCTTTATTAATGCTGGCATCACCTCCTACGTTTGCACACATCTTCCAACATTTGCACACATCTTCCAACGTAACAGAATACAAACCACAAATACTTACAAGAAAATCAATGTACTGAAATAATTTATGTAGCTAGCAAACCTTGAAGCATTTCCCTGTTGCTATAGCCTGAGGCTTTGGTTGCGGCTTAGGGTTGTCACCCATATCCAGAGCGTATCCAGAGGATGTTCACATAGCGTTGAGAAAGCGTCACTGGAACCCAATTCTAGTTTTTAAAGAAGCGTTTCCTATTCATAAGTTAAGAACTGAGATGACTTTAGCTAACAGGAGTCTAGTATACAGATAACTTCCTGGCATACACAGGATGCAGTTAAAACTGCCTTTGAATGCACAGTATTAGGATAATTACCCTGAATATTTACTTCATTACGTACCTAGCATACTTCACTCAAACATATACAGAGCGGTGAGGGAGTTAAATACAATGAGCTTAATGTTATTAATATAATATCTGCACAAAAAAGATCATTGCAAGTTTTCTCATGATTCAGCATGATAACATGTAACGGAAGTCAAAATGATGGAAAAGATGTAAATAATAAAATATAATATTGCAATTGTATTTTGTAATTGTAAGTGTGCTACACCCATATATCTGTCACAAGTAACAACAATATCAAACTTGGTCCGCTCAGCCATGTTGAAGTTGAACCTCACATAGACTTGCAACCCATCGAAGGCGATACGATCAGCTAGGGATGATAACTCATAAATTATTGGAATCATAGTTTTCTTCTGAGAGAGGGTGCTTAAAACGTAGAGTAAGTAATATATCTACCTTCATTAAGGAATTGTGACAGATATAATAGTAAGCTTAGTGCATAGACATTGAGGTTTCCTCTATGTCTATGGCTTAGTGCCATGCAGCAACTTGTGACTAATGATATAAGTAAATAAGTCCTTTGAATAAATATATGCTTGCGGAGTAGAAACATGGCATGTGTCTGTCAAGTGGAAGAAAAGGGAATAAAATTGGGTGAACATTCCGATGAAATACCCCTCCCTATTTCATTGAACATACAGCCTCCAGCTAAATTCTCCGCTGTCTTGAGCAATAAACCTTGACAACCCCGGCCATGTACTGGCAACACCAACATCTTTATCTAAGCCAAAGGCTACTAGCCTCCCACAGCTAAAGGAAGGTACTCATAAGATAATCTATATATTCTACTCTACATAACAAATGCACAGGCTTGTCTTTTCAACGAGATAAATCTCATTGTTAGTTTTGTCCATATATAAAAGGACTTATCCTCCCAGTGTGCACATGGGGACAACTCCAAAAATTGTTTTCTCGCCTTATTAGGTTAGATTTTGTATAGCTCAAACAATAAGAATACCATGTCCATGATACACTAGACCAACTAGTATCGACAGAGATGAAAACTTTCACACACTTTTAGTCCTGCTAACTAATCTGTAGAGTGACTAAGTGGAACTCCTGTGGTGTCTCCATTGGTGTTTTCATGTGGTTCTTACACCTTATCTTGGAAAGAATGACTATACTGCAATGTGGGATAGTTTAGTGTAGTAAGCCCATATTTGTAGTGGCATAATAGAGTGAAGTTCCATGGTATGTCATTAGACTGGGATGTCGATATAATTTGCCAGGAATAGACTGATGGGTCAGTCTACTACGATGTGGAGAACACAGATAAACAGCATATTTTGCCTGAACTTAGCTGGCCAGATGATTTTAAACAAATTTTGCAGTTTAAAAGCAGTTGACTGTGTGATCAGAAGTTAATTATAAGTGGTGGTTCTACAGCAGAAACAAGGGGGGTCGTATAGGAGAAAGAAATAAAACATAGAAAATAATGCCACTGCGACGGTATAAGGGTACCAATCAAATGATGCCGGAATTTAATTTCAAATCCATGATCAAACATATCGCAGCCTCACAGAATCTTAGTTGTGGTCTGACCACAGTGTTTTGTCTATGGGTCTGACAATCACATCACATACATATGGGTTAGTATTACGAAATATCCCTCACCTTTGTATGTTCAGACACTTTGTTGTCAGTGAGTGAATCATCAGAGTCGGAAGACAAGCGATCATTGAACATTATAGCCGAGTCGATGATGTTGACAGCAGGTGCTCTACCCTTCAAATATACCTCTGATTGTGTTCTCTCCCAACGCTTCGGTGTAGATGAAGATCCTGCTGCAACATTGTTTTAAAGCTCTAGTGGATATTTATAATATAATGACACTTTGCCTGCTATGCGATACCAGTCACAATTAGAGTTGAGCGACTTTTTGCCCAAATACAGGTTGACGTATGAAAGGCCTAGAAAGCTACACGAAAATTTTTCAATGTCATGGAAATTTGTATAAAAAATAAAATTTGATGGTTAATTAGGATGGTTTGTAGCAGAGATCACCAGTTTCAGCATTTTGATTATTGACTTGATAATAGCAATTCATTTTTGAGTTAAAGTCAATGATCCAATTTGTGCAGGCCTAGTCACAATGCTATCTATAACATCATAATTATGAAAATGAGTGAGACACCAGAGAAAACATTCATTGCATATCCTCAAAGCTATATCAATCTGAAGTGGAGGATAGATCGGGTTATTTTATTTGCCTAAGATGTTCGGGAAGGGACAGAACGGAATCTGATCACCAGTCAAAGTATGAACCGCTACGCTACCAGGTCATGTTTTCTATAATTGTTAATTTGGTCAAAAGTGGACAGGAAGTACAGTTTGTCACTTTAAACAAGATAAGTTACACGCGTTATAAACTGCAAGCTACCACTATAAAGGTTTGCAAAAAAAGACCGCCCATGTCTGGGAATGCTAGCCACAGCTGCAAGTGTTCACATTGTATGCATATGTCAGCTCCAGTTTGTGCCATATATGCATGTGTATTGTTGTGCGCGTGTACATCAAAATTCAGACTGACAATGACACACAATAAAGCCCTCTCCTATTTTCGTAACACCAGCTCGTCAAAAACTTGAAGGTAACCCTTTGGCATTTAATATATGCCTATGAAGGTAGCATAACTCACCAAACATTAGAGTGGAGTAAAATCAAAGGTTCAGCTAACAGTAAAATATCGAGTAAGTTTGCAACTGTGGAGCATGAAGATAACAACATCTCATGGAAGGCCTCAGCCCAGCAGTGGCCACTGCAAACCTCAAGTAGACTAGACACATTGCAGTCATTAATTAGCAAAGATTAATGTTCACTAGGACAAACATTGCCATTTCCATGATGAGTTAAGGGTGTATTACACATCGGTGAGTAACTTGTTACCCCTCAAAGCAATCTAGGACATTTTGCTTAAACTGGAGTTACCCCAGTCTGAATAAATGTCAAACCTTATCATGAACCCCCTTTTCAGCAATGCGACACTACGCTGTATATCTTACCGCTTTTTATGGTGACAGTAAGGTCATCTTGTCCACTATGCTGGTAACTTGTACTGTCCGAGTTAGTTCTGGAGGCAGCCATTTTATTATAGCCTGCTGTTTGATTCAGCTCTGAACTCATAGTGATGTAGACTAAACCGGGTTCAAAGTCAATCAAATCCGCTCAGGCTCTCTGCAATATACACAAATAATAAGCAGGATAAAATGTTATCTTACATAATACATTCTACTATGCTTAGATAATATCATTACCATAATAATAGCAACACATATACCAAAATATATTTATCCAGGAAATTGCTACCAAAGACTTGTAGAGATGGCAATAGCATACATACCTGTCACCAACAGACTTAGTCAAGAAGTGTTCAATGCCAACTTCATGTGCTGATGCTGCTGCCATGTTATTAATTGTCAGTAAATTAGCACCTTTTTGACCATTATTATTATTCCACTGGAAGTTTGTTACAAAAACTCATGATTGTAGTGGTATAGAAAAATGCTGGCAGCTATAACTCACCAAGTTTTAGCAAGTGCTCTCAACATGAGAAGTGGCAGCTATATATATGCAATTTACTACATATTCGTAGGTAATTATTTGTAATAGGAATTGACTTTAAGGGCATTGATTGAGTCAATAATAATGTAGCAGCAAGACACGCAAAGAGCAAATGTAATTTGAGTTGAATTTCTGTCTCTTATGAACTGTTGTACGCTGACAGTGAAGTTGACTAGCAAACCAGTGTACGAGCAGTCGTTAGCCTCTGTCGAATCTTCCTATCATACAAACGATAAGTTCCATGTAAGGGATGAATTTGATTTATATCTGGCATTTTACAAAAGGGGGGAAACAAGGGAGCTACCGGCAGAGAATATCCAGGGGGCCCTTATTCAATCAAAATCTATTGGTTGACATTAATTTCTTGTCATACTTATTGTAAAATTAATCCAGTGTACAATGTGGGGCTTGCAGAGAGTTCCCTGCCATCATTAATTAGCCCGATTGCAAAGAGCAAGAATGATGGAGACTTCCACAAAGCAGTGATCATCAAGTCCACATCATTCATATTAATG
>ERZ1740059.979-NODE-979-length-14549-cov-4.904788_pt1 | contig 14549 bp, 12 predicted proteins | sample MGYA00581744_ERZ1740059 | MGnify/ENA primary metagenome ERZ1740059 (study PRJEB43018, sample SAMN04849738) | marine metagenome | isolation source: floating plastic debris | place: Pacific Ocean | collected 2008-08-28 | study: EMG produced TPA metagenomics assembly... | reverse complement strand
ATTACCAATTACCAATTACCAATTACCAATTACCAATTACCAATTACCAATTACATCATGAACAAAAAACAAGAGTTACATCGGGATTTACGCTCTGTTTTCGATTCATTACAAAAGTTCAGGAAGAGTCATCCAGAAGCTTGGAGAGTTATCAATAAGCATCTTACTAAAGACGGGGTTACTACTCTTACCGATGCGGATGCAGCAATTTTTTATGCACTGGAAATGATTGAAGAGACAGACTTTGAAAATTAAGACAAGGAACAATTAGAAATTAGGAGTTAGAAATTAGGAATTAGGAATTAGGAATTAGGAATTAGGAATTAGGAATTAGGAATTAGGAACTAGGAATTAGGAGATTTTGATTTGAAGTTGAATGTTAACATTTAAGATTGTTTGAGTTTTTTCTACCCCTCACTGTTCCCTCTCTTGGAAAGTTGCTCCACTTGGGGAGACCCCAAGACCGCACTTTCCGCTGTTCCCTGTTCCCTGTTCCCTATTCCCTATTAATAACTGATAACTGAAATGTTGCCAACTGATTTACTGATTTTTCGTCAAAATGGCGAACAAATTATTCCTAAAAAATTAAGTATTGATAAGTTTCATTTAAAGTTAGCGGTTGATTTAATTAACTGCTATAAAAAAGCTGCTGGAGAACGGTACGGTGAACTTGAACGTCGGCTTTCGGAAATGGAAGGAGACAATACAGATTATAAAATTAAACGGGGTTTAGCTTATATTTTAAAAAGCAGTTTTTCTACTTTTGAAGTAGTAAGTCCTTTAGAACCTCCGATGTTAAGAGAAAGGGTATTTGCAAGTGCAGCAAAAACTGTTGCTAGTCGCGATACTGCTAAGTTTACTTTGAAAAAAGTTGCTGATGAATTAACTCACGAACTTGATAAGGAAGTTTTACCGGAACAGGTTAGTAAGGGTCTGTATGCTGACTTAACGGAAAACAAAATTCTAACTGCTTTTGATGCTCCTACAACTGAAGCTTTATTACATAGATATAACCTTTCGCAAGTTCAAGGTATTTTCTATAAAGCCAGTCAGTTAATTATAAATGCTCACCGTAATACTCCTGGTGAATATAAGATTTTGTTTCGCTATCTAAAGTTATTTCAATTAATGTCTTATATCGAAGGAGATGCCGCCCACGGGTTTACAATTACGGTTGATGGTCCCACGAGTTTGTTTAGTCCCAGTACTCGATATGGTTTAGCGATCGCGAAATTAATTCCGGCTTTACTTCATGTCACAAGATGGAGTTTAGCTGCTACACTGCAAATCCGCGATGTTTATTCTGGTAATTGGAAAACCGGACGTTTCACGCTGAATTCGGAATGCGGTTTAATATCTCACTATCCACCGGGGAAAGAATACGATAGCATGTTGGAAGCGTCTTTTGTTGATAAATGGAATTCAGCAAAAACCGAATGGATATTAGAGCGTGAAGTTGATTTAATTCCCATTCCTGGTAGCGTGATGATTCCCGATTTTCGATTAGTTCACCCCGATGGTAAAACATATTTATTAGAAATAGTTGGATATTGGCGACCTGAATATTTACAAAAGAAATTTTATCAAGTTAGAAAAGCCGAACGCGATGATTTAATTTTAGCAATTTCCGAGCGTTTAAACTTAGATAAAGCCGGAGTTAAACTAGATAATGTCCCCGCGAAAATCGTTTGGTTTAAAGATAAATTATTACCGAAACAGGTTTTAGCTGTTTTAGATTGAAGCAGCAGAAAATAGGGAAAATGAATTCAAATTATCAACATAATGTAGAGACGTAGCAGTGCTACGTCTCCAACAATGTCAAAACACCAGATAATTTTTGATTCAGCCATACCAAATTATATGTGTAATTATTAATTTATAATTACCCATTCCCCAATTCCTAATTCCCTAACTATAAATACTACCATCAGGCATAATCGCCCCAGTAAAAACAGCCCGATTCAAATTAGTTCCGGTTAAATTAGCCCCTTTTAAATTAGCTTCCACTAAACAAGCTCCCTCCAAATTTACTCCGCTTAAATCTGCTCCTATCAACTCCGCATTCATCAAATTCACTTGCTGTAAATTAGCTTGATATAGAACAGCATGACTGAGATTGGCTTCTCTCATAAATGCTCTCTGTAAAATAGTCTGACTCAAATTAGCTCCCTGCAATTGAGCTTTCCTTAAAGAAGTCTGATATAGTAATGCTTCGCTGAGATTGACTTCTCTTAAATCAGCTTCCGTTAAGACTGCTTGACTCAGATTAGCTAATTGCATAGAAGCTTGATATAAATTGGCTTTTTCTAAACTAGCTTCCGTTAGGTCAGCTTCAATCAACAATGCTTGAATGAGGTTAATGCTTTGTAAATTGGCTTGAGTTAATATGGCTTGAGATAAATTTATTTGTGGTAGGTTTTCTCGACAAAGAATTACTTGGGACAAATCAATTTGTCTAAAATCCCTTTCTCCACACTGGTATTGTCTCAATATGTCCTCTTTTTTCATCACCTCTGACTATTTACATTGTTTTGAAAAGAGTGATTTGCTGCTCTATGTTAATAAAAGTTAACACAAGTTTTTAAGCAAAAATGCTCAGTTAATCATTTGTTAATGATTCATCTCTGTCTAATTTCTTCAAAAATGGAAATAATTGTTAAGCTAAGTGTTAAAATAGTGAAGAAAAGATTAATTTTTTCGATTAAATTGTCACAATAGATTGCGGATAGAGTATTTTTTGTCTGAACTAATCTCAGAAGGTCACAACAAAATATCTGCATCTCAGGTTGAGCGGGAAAGATTGCTTGCAGCAATTACCCTGCGAATTCGGCAATCGTTGGATTTAGATTCAATCATTAACCAGACGGTGCAAGAAGTTCGACTCTTTCTTCAGACGGATAGAGTGTTAGTTTACCGTTTTGAACCGGATTGGAGCGGACTTATGGCTGCTGAATCAGTTATTGCTCCATATCAAGCTGTTATTGGTTCCAAGATTAAAGACCCTTGTCTTACAGAAAAACATATTCAAAAATATCGGAAAGGTGGAATCCGAATAATAGAAAATGTTGAAACTGCTCCTTTACCTTGGTGTTACAAAGATTTACTGGCAAGTTTTGAGGTTAAAGCTAATTTAGTTGTCCCGATTATCGCAGGGGAAAAATTATGGGGACTTCTGATTGCTCAACACTGTGAATGTCCTCGTCAATGGAAATCATCAGAAATAGAATTACTCAAACTCTTAGCAAATCATGTAGGAATTGCAGTTCAACAAGCCGAACTTTATCAGCAAGTACAAAGTCTCAATACTTATTTAGAAAAAAAGGTTAAAAATAGAACTGCAAAATTAGAACAAGCAGTTCAGTTTGAAGCTTTAATAAGACGTATTACTGAGAGAGTAAGAGATAGTTTGGATGAAACTCAGATATTAGAAAATGTAACCCAGGAATTAGGTGAAGTTTTAGATATTGAAAGCTGCAAAATTGAACTTTACGATAAATCTCAGACAGCAGCAAATATAGTTTATGAATATACAATAAAGCAGCCTGTTTTCCAGAGAATAACCAAGCAAGTTGTAGATTTTCCCAAACTTTATGAACAACTATTACAGAAACAATCTTTTCAATTTGTAGAAATAATTCCCCAAATAAGTCCGCAAAACAATCAAATTACTAGATTAGCTTGTCCAATTTTTGATAATCAAGGTATTTTAGGAATTATTTGGTTGCTCAAAATCAAAGAAGAAGCATTTGATGAATTAGAGATTAGTTTGGTAGAACAAGTAGCAACTCAATGTGCAATTGCTATTCGTCAAGCGCGACTTTATGAGAAGTCTCAAGCCCAAGTAAAAGAATTGGAAAAACTTAATACTCTCAAAGATGACTTTCTTAAAACAATTTCTCACGAATTGCGTACTCCTATGACTAGTATATTATTGGCTTCTCAAACCTTAGAAAAACTAATTAAAACTCAGGGAATAAGAGGGATTAAATCAGAAAAATTTCAGCGCGTTTTTCAGATATTCAAAGGTTCTTGTCAGCAACAAAATAAATCGGTTAATGATTTGCTGACACTTTGCTATCTTGACGCTGAAAATGCGACTTTAATTCCTGAAATTATTGATTTACGAAAATTTGTGATTGAATTAGTAGAGCCTTTTAAAGAGCAAATTCAACAGCAACAGCAACAACTGAATATTAATATTCCAGAAGAAATATCTCCACTGCAGTCAGATATTACTCTTTTAGAACGAGTAATCAACGAACTACTTACTAATGCTTGTAAATATACTCCAGCCAAAGAGACAATTACCGTTACTGCTGGGGAAAAAGATAATAAACTTTATTTAAGCGTTAGTAATTCCGGAATAGAAATACCCCTAGAAGAACAAGAATACATTTTTGAAAAGTTTTATCGGATTCCGTCTCATGACCCTTGGAAGCATGGAGGAAGCGGTATTGGATTAGCTTTGGTAAAAAAATTAGTCACGCTTTTAAATGCGAGCGTCACACTAAATAGTCAAGTAGGTAAAACTACTTTCACCGTTAAATTTAAAATTGACAGTTAAATCAAAAAAGCTAATTAAAAGCTTAATAATATTGCTTTTTCTCATAGTAAATACTAAGCTAAAAAGCAGCTAACTTGTATATTCGTGCGGGCAGGGATGCCCACCCTACAAGAATTACAATCTAAATGATTATATGATTTAAATGCTCAACAGCTTATTTTCACTCCCTAATCCCTACTCGCTTTTTTACTAATTTTTTCACATCCTAAGTAAGGATAAGCCAATATTTTAATTTACTCAAAGTTTTAAATAAAACATTATTTTCATCAAAAGTCCTATCTCCATAAGAGGATATCTATTAAAAAATCTTATTCCTATTAGTGGATAGAAGGCTAATAAATCTTAACTAACATTGCTAGTAAGTTACATATCGAAAACATTTGCAATCAAACGCAATCATTATTATGAGTATTACAACTTTGAGTAAACTGTTGAAAAACCTTGCTGTAATTGCTGGTATATTTAGCGTTAGCGCTTTCGCAGCAGTTCCAGTAAGAGCGGATAATTACGGTGAAATGAAGATGTCAACTAGTAACAAAAACCTAGTTGAAGTTGCAGTAGGTAGCGATTCCTTTGATACTCTTGTAAAAGCAGTTCAAGCAGCAGGTTTAGTCGATACACTTGCGAGCGGTTCTTATACAGTATTTGCTCCTACCGACCAAGCATTTGAACAGTCTTTACCTAACGGAGCATTAGAATTTCTACTCAAACCAGAAAATAAGCATTTATTACGTCAGGTTCTTTCTTACCACGTTGTACAAGGAAAAGTAACTTCTAACCAATTATCAACCGGTACTGTAGATACATTAAACGGTGGAGTAGCAGTAAGGGTGACTCCTCAACGGGTAATAGTTAATAATGCTTCTGTTACTAACGCTAACATTGGAGCTAGTAACGGAGTTATTCACGCAGTTAATCGAGTTCTACTTCCACAACAATTACGTCAAAGAATTGCTTCTGAACTAGCAATGCAATAGTTCATATTTAGATTACTTAATCAATCAATCGAATTTTTGAGTAAGAGTAAGAAGTTAAACAATGTCACGATTATTTGACTTCTTGCTGCTTTTATTTAGCTAATTTAACAAATATGAAATAAAAAATCTAAAATTTAAAATAAAACTTAGGATATATCGGGAAATCGAGAATTTCTAGTTTGAAATAATCATAACTTGATAAGATACGTATATTAACTAGGGTATTCTAATATAGACTCGCATATAATAATGGCGACTGAATCTTTTATAAGCAATTTATTGCAGAGATATAACGGAGTGTGGACAAGAATGTTAAGACTTAAGTTTTTAGCTGCTTTGGGAATAGCAGCAGTTGTCGCAAATATTGCAAATCCTGTCAGCGCACAGACTTCAAGAAATGTAGAAGGAAAAGGCTATAGTTTATCAGGTGATTCGCTGATGGGAATTAGTGAAAGAACAGCCAATCAAGATTTTCCTACCTTCTTCATTATTCAACCTTCTAATGCAACCCCGGCTGATAATATCAGAAACACAGGTAATTTTCGGAAAACTAGAGAACAAGTTCAAATCAATAATACACCAGTTTACTTAGAACCAGGAGAAGAAAACCTTAATGGTAATGACGGATTGCAGGTACAGTTTGATTTGACTAATACCGATAACAGAAGGAATGTTAGATAAAGGAATTGCAGTCAATTACTTGCTCAAATATCTTGTAAAAATCCATTTCTAGCAATTCTTTTAGATTATTTTTCTCAGGTAAACTTTTAAAATTAGATACAAGTGATGTAAACCCGTTTTCACGGGTTTTATTTTGTTTAATTTTTAAGTATTACTAAATTTAGCTATCAAATATATCTACCTATATTTTGTTTTAAACATGAAACTGATGTAGAGACGTAGCAATGCTACGTCTCCTTCAATGTGAAATCGCATTTTCATATTTTTATTCAGCAAGACCAATTATTAAGCAAGACCAATTATTCAGCAAGACCAATTTTATTTAATGTGATTTAAATTTCCAATTCCCTATATCCTATGCCCAATTCCCAAATATTACCCACTTTCAAGTAAAATTATTTCTTGAGAGAAAGGAGGGGGAATTTTGACGCGAGTAATTATAGTACGCCACGGTCAAAGCACTTATAATACCGTTAGACGCATTCAGGGACATCTAGACAAATCGGTATTAACCGAAAAAGGTTGTAATGATGCGGTAAAAGTAGGAGAAGCTCTTAAGAATATTTCATTTGACGCTATTTATTGCAGTCCTCTCAAAAGAGCTAAGCAAACAGCAGAGATTATCCATCGTGAAATTAAAGCTAATTTAGATAATATTCCCGCTTTAGAAGAGAATCAAAATATCAAGGAGATTCACCTACCTTTATGGGAAGGAATGCTTGCGACAGAGGTACAAGAAAAGTATCCCAAAGACCATAAGATTTGGAAAGAAAATCCTGATAAATTAATGATGTTGGTCAAAGATGGGGAGAAAAATGTCGAATATTTTCCCATTTTGGCATTATACGAACAAGCAAAAAAATTTTGGAAAGAAATTTTTCACAAACATCCTAATCAAACTATACTTGTAGTCGCTCATAGCTGTATAATTCGTTGGTTAATTCAGACTGCAAATTATATTTCTCCTGGTTATATGCAGCATATTCAGCAATCCAATTGTTGTATTAATGTACTTAATTTTTTTGGTATTAGTAATGGTAATTTGGATGAAGATAAAGTTCAGATAGAATCATTCAATCAAACTCAGCATATGGGGGAAACTTTACCTTCATTGCGTCCCAACCATCGAGGAGTCAGATTATTATTAGTACGTCATGGTGAAACGGAATGGAATCAGCAAAGTAAATATCAAGGACAAGTTGATATTTCACTCAATGAAAATGGTAAATTGCAGTCCGAGAAAGTAGCTGATTTTCTCAAAGATATTTCTATTGATAAGGTATATAGTAGTTCGATGTTGCGTGCAAAAGAAACGGCAGAAATTATATTACAGCAGCATCAAGGTGTAAATTTAGAATTAAACGATGGATTTAAAGAAATAATTCATGGAGTTTGGGAAGGAAAATTAGAAACAGAAATTGAGCAAGAATTTCCCGGAGAATTGCAGCGCTGGCACGAAAATCCAGGACAGTTCCAAATGCCTTCAGGAGAAAGCTTGCAGGAAGTTTGGTCGCGTACTGTTGAAGTTTACGAATCAATTATTCAAACAGCATTAGATAACCAATTGAAAACTATATTAATAGTTGCTCATGGAGGCACAAATCAAATTTTGCTTTGTCATATTTTAGGATTATCAGCAGAATATTTCTGGAATTTTCGGCAGAGTAATTGTTGCTTAAATGTTATAGATTATCCCAAAGGTTTTGATAGTTTTCCCGTACTCCAAGCAACTAATATTACTTCTTACTTAACAGAAAGCGTATTGGATGAAACTGTAACTGGAGCATTGTAAACTGGAAATTATCAATTTTAAATTAAGCATTCATAAACTAGGAATTTAGGGATTGGTCATGAAACATGAAGAAAAATAAATAATTATCAACAACTAACAACTAACAACTAACAACTAACAACTATCTACTAACAACTAACAACTAACAACTAACAACCAACAACTAACCACTAATAAAATGTCAACCGAACTGCTACAACAAGTAAGGATTGTTAATCCTGTAACTACAACTGACCAAGTTGCTGATGTGTTGATTGAGGATGGTTATATTAAGTCAGTTAATGAGAAAATTTCTGATATTCCTAGTAACGCTTCTATTCACGATTGCCATTCTTTAATTTTAGGTCCGGGATTAGTCGATTTATATAGTCATTGTGGAGAACCGGGTTTTGAAGAAAGAGAAACTGTTGCATCTTTCCTCAAAGCTGCTTGTGCTGGTGGTTTTACTCGCGTCACTCTTTTACCCGATACATCCCCAAGTATTGATAATCCCGCAGTTGTGGCACAATTACAACAGCTTCACAAAAACTCAAATTTAAATTCTTCATCTCTTCCTCTCCTTAATATTTGGGGTGCGATTACCAAAGATGTGAAAGGGGAAAAAATGACGGAATTAGCAGATTTGAAAAATGCGGGAATTATTGGCTTTGCTGATGGTGACGCTTTAAACAATTTAGCTTTAGTACGTAGAGTGCTGGAATATCTGCAACCTTTGAGGAAACCTGCTGCTTTTTGGTGTTGCGATCGCGGTATTTCTGCAGATGGAATCATGCGTGAAGGTGCAAATTCGATCCAATGGGGTTTACCGGGAAACCCTTCTGCTTCGGAGACTTCAGCAATCGCTGCTTTACTGGAATTAGTCGCTAGTACTTTCACCCCTACCCATATTATGCGGGTTTCGACTGCTAGAAGTGTGGAATTAATAGAAGATGCAAAAGCCAAGGGTTTACCCATAACAGCCAGCACTACTTGGATGCATTTGTTACTTGATACCTTTGCAATTAAAAGTTATCACACTGGATTAAACTTAGAGCCACCTTTAGGTAATCCAGAAGATATGATGGCATTGCGTCGGGGAGTACGTCAAGGAATTTTAGATGTTATAGCTATAGACCATTCACCATTTACCTACGAAGAAAAAACCGTAGCATTTGCTCAAGCACCTCCAGGAGCAATAGGTTTGGAATTAGCGTTACCTTTGTTGTGGGAAAATTTGGTAGAAACAGGTGAATTTACAGCTTTAGAATTATGGAAAGCGCTTTCTAGCAATCCAGCAGAATGTTTAAAACAAAGTCCGAGTAAAATTGAGAGTGGAGAAAAAGCGGAATTAACTTTATTTAATCCCTTGGAAAAATGGAAAGTTGAAAGCAAGAATTTACATAGTTTATCCAGTAATACACCGTGGTTAGGAAAAGAATTGACTGGGAAAGTTGTGGGGATTTGGTGTTAGTTGAAAATAAATAAACAACAGAAAATCATTAGTTTTAGGTTATTACAAATATTTTCTCCAGTCCTATTGATAGGACTTTCTCTATTAGCCTTGGGTTTGTAACCCAAGGTTGCTGTGAAAGCAATCGACAACAGTTTAAATAAAAACAACAATGGATACCGTATTATTTCAAAATATTATCAAAGAAACGTTGATTGCTTATACAAAAATTCCATATTCTTAGGTCGAAATTGAATGTAGAACGGTTTTTGATAAGCTGTTGTGCATTTTTAATGCACAATAGCAAGGAAGAAGGAAGAAGGAAGAGGGAAGAAGGAACAAGAGTTTTAGCCATTAACAATGCCAAATCAATATATAAGTTAAATACGTAGCAGCTTAACGAAAATGATAGTTATTGTATAGTAACTTTAGGATGGCAAGATTCAAAGCGAATCTACGGTTGTTTAATTCCTACACCGAAATTATTGATGGAAAAATATGGGTGCAGCGAGATGATACAGAAGACGGTGTAACTTATGATTTAGAAGAAGCTGGAATTCCTAAAGATAAAATTGTTTTAGATTTTCATCCACTTCATCTAAGACCACATACAGGATACGCTGTTGCTTGATTAAAAGGTTTTTCTGAAAAAATATCATAAACAATATAATTATGACACTTCTTAATGCACGTAATTTATCTTTAGAAGATGTTCAGCGTCTTTTGGGATTTCAAGAAATTTACAATGACTCGTTCAGTTCGTTATTGTCTCTCGAACCCTTAACAGAAGTAGAACAACAGGAACTTTTACAAGTTAGGAATGATTTTCGTCGCTACCTTACTGCTGGTAAGATTTCTGAAGGACAAGTAAAATTCTTGGTCATTGCTCCTTTAATGCGATTAGCTGGTTTTTATAGCTACCCAATTCAGATAAAGTTAGAAGAAGATATTGCTGAAATAAAAATAGAAGACGAAGATACAATAATTACTGGTAGATTAGATATTTTAGCTATAAATAAAGTTAAAAAATTAATAGAGAAAACGTTTTTCTGGGTTTTGTTGATTGAGTCGAAAAATAGCAGTATTTCTCCATTTGAAGGTTTACCCCAACTTTTAACCTACGCTTATGAAAGTTTACAGCAACAAACATCAGTTTGGGGATTAGTAACAAACGGACAATATTACCAATTTGTGTATATTCAACAAGGAAATCCTACTACTTATTATTTAATGCCATTATTAAACTTAATGGAATCTAACCGTGCAGTTGAATTATTACAAGTTTTAAAAGCAATTTGTCAGCTTTGATTTTGTATTTTATCGATTTGTAGAATCAGTATCTTCCTCAACGGGTATTCAGAAGACCATAATTATATAAGGGTAAATCCTATTTTCTCAGTTATCTAATATATTACAGTTAAAATCAAAAACCCGGCTTTTCCAAAAAACCGGGTTTCTCAATACTTAGAATGTTAACTTCAAGAAAATAAAAAACTTTACTTTAATCAACTTTTTCCATAGCCTTAGCAGCCAAATAAGGCTTATTTGTGTAACGTTTAACTACATCTTGATTTAAATCCAAACCGTAATCTTTTTTGATTGTTGCTGCGTCAAAACTCTCCATTACTCCAGTTACTTCGATATTTGTACCAACAGCAGGAGCATCTTGATTACTAACAACTAAAACCTCTTGTCCTCGTAGAGATTCTATATCGTAAACTATAAATGCTTTTGGGCTGATAATTTCTTTGATTTTGGTACTAACAGTAACAGTCTTTCCAATCAGTTCTGCGTTAGGAAATTCTGCACCTTCAGGTTTCTCAGAAGTAGCATCTGGAACATTTGGTGTAGCTGCTTCTGTATTTGCAGGTAATGTAGCTGTATCTCCTGTATTTGTTACTTCAGAACCTTGTTCTGTGGATTCTACAGTACCTATTGTGTCGTTTGCATCGCAAGCAGGAAGAATTAAAGCAAAAAATGCTATTGCAATTGCACCATAGACTTAAACAATCTTTTTTATAAAATTAGTAGTTTGTAAACCTTTTTTAGAAGTTAAGCTATTATTTTTAATTCTATTCATAGTCTTGCAATTTCCTTAATAAAATAAGCAAGTATATCCAAATTAATGAAGAATTCAATCTGCATCGAAAATACTCTTTCTTTCGATAGCTTGAATCAATAGAAGTAAAGAAATTGTGGATATAATTAGTTGTTAATAATTAGCTTAAATTAATTTAAGTTGGTATAACTTCTACCTGTAGAAATAAAAAAAAATTAATGCTATCGAATCCAATGTCTGATTCTTCCCTTCCTTTCGGTAGATGTGATAGTGTAAATAATTAATATTTACTAGCAAAAAATATTAATTGCTCTCAACGAATTATGTTAATGAAGCGTTTTCTAATGGTCGTATTAAACAGGAATGGCCGCAATTGTCTGGTGGACTCGGCTGGTGCGTGACACTATAAACCCTATTACTCCGTTGAAAATTAGTCAAAGTGTCACAGCAACGGCAATAAAGGGGGAAGAAAATCTACACCCGGACACTTGCTACGTACTGCGGGAACCTCCGCAACGCAGTGTCCTCCCTTTTTGCCTCCCCTACAAGGAAAATGTGCCGGTTGCGTAAGTCCTATTAAATTTTCTAGCAGGACTAAAACCTTCAAAATATAAATTCATAACCGGATTCAATCACGCCAAAAATAATTTTTGTTCGTTGGAATATCATATATTCAGGCAGTAATCATGATTGTAAAAAGCTTTATCTAACTAGCTCTCAAAGTATGATGTACTTAACATAGCTTTACTAAATAATATGTTTAGCAATAGCTTGCGCTAATATTAGATATTATTATTTACGAAGCAATATGACTAATTACGATTCCCGTATCCCTGACGATATGGCAGCAGAAGTAATGGCTGAAGCAACCCGATTACATGCTGAAGCTAACAAAGGTTATTCATTTGCAGATTTAGAACAAGCTTGTTTAGAAGCAAATATTCCCACAGAAATAATTAGAAAAGCGATTAAGAACGTCAAAGATAAGCAGGTCAAAGAGCAGATAGGAAATATCGTTGCACAAAATCGCATCAAAGAACAGTTACAAAAAGCTTTGGGTGTGGGAATTGCGTTTGTTATTCCTGTCGTTGCACTATATGGTGTTAGGTCTACATTTTCTGTATTTATGGAAGATAAAACCGTTGAATCAAGTAAGGTATCTCCTCAGCAACTGGCAAATTCTCCATTCAAAACGCTTACAGTTAAATCAAAAAAATTAGAATATCTCAACGACCCTACAGGACTTTCAATTGCTGTTAGAAATGTCGGATACGGTAACGTGGAAGCTATCGTTGGTACGGATAATTATGAATCGCTTGCAATTGAATCGGGAAAAGTCGGCGATTTTTACGAATTCAAAGTAATTCACGACTATAGAATTAAGATAATCGAATTTGGGCAAGATAGTAGCGTCACGTTTCAGATTGAACAGCAAGAAAAAAAATCTTATAGTCCTGTAAAGCGACTGGAAAAGAAGGTCGAGCAGCTTGAACAAGAATCTCAAGAAATTAAAAACCAGAAACTAAAGGTCGAAAGCGAACGGGATGATAATCAAAGACAATTAAAGTGGAAAGATAGCACTATCGAACGACTTCAAGAAGAAATAAAGCAGCTACAACAAAAGTCAAAAGAACTTAAAACTCAAGCAAAAGAACTTCAGACACAAAAAAAACGACTTGAAGCTCAGCGAGGTGGAAATTTACTACAGTTTGATAGTAAAAATAGTGTTATTAAGCGACTCGAAGAACAAGTTTTGCAGCTACAACAAAAATCTGGAGAACTTAATGCTCAGATTAAAATATTAGAGCGGGAATGAAGCAATAACCAGCTAAATTTAGACCGGTAAAATCGTACTATCAGCGACCTTGAAAATAAAATAAGTGTGCTTCAAAATACTCTTGATACTTTCAAACTCAGATAAATGCGAGTTGATAGATTATCAAAATTTTGGTTCTTCAGCACATAGAGCTTGCTAAATCTAATCAAAAACCTTAAAACGTTGCTATGTAAAGATTATTTTGTTAAATAACTAAAATTATTTACTAACATTCTGTTCCCTATTCTCTGTTCCCTTTTTTTATTTTTCTAGTACAATTCGGCTCCAATTAAGACAACCATTAAAAATGGCTAAAAAGCCTATAAAATCAAACTTGTTACTTGTTACTTGTTACTTGTTACTTGTTACGAACGCGAAGCGGTACTAGCATCGCTTTATATGGATGAGCCAAAGTTTTTCATTCTAACAAATCTAAAAGTTCCATCACTTGGGAAGGTTTCACTAACGAATTCGCACACAAAATACCGCTAGCAGCGACAGCAGGAACACCAATTCCCGGCATGGTGCTATCACCAACGCGATACAATCCTTTTATCGGAGTGCTTTGACCGGGAAACATTCCTTTACCAGCAGGAATTGCTGGGCCATAAGTTCCTTGATATCTTCTTAAATAACCAGCATGAGTTAATGGTGTACCAATTAGTTCCAAAACTACACGCTCTCTAATATCCGGAATTACTTTTTCTATAGCGCTATATAAAGTTTGTGCTTTCTGCTTTTTCTTCTCTTCGTAACCTTGATTTTTTTTCCATCCTGTAAATGGTTCCAAGGTATAAGCGTGAACCACATGATGATTTTCTGGAGCTAAGGAATTATCCCAGATAGTAGGAATCGATATCATACAGGTGTTTCCCGGTACAGTAATATCTTGTTGAGCATCGTGAACAACAACATGATGTCCCGTCAAATTTTCCAACCCTTCACCGCGAAAACCTAAGTGTAAATGCATAAAGCTTTCCACAGCAGGAGTATCTAAAGCTGCTTGACGATAAGATGAGGGTAAATCTTTGGGTTGTAATAATTGAGTGTAAGTATCCCAGACTGTAGCATTAGAAATTACCACGGTCGCTGGCAATATTTCATCATTTTGCAACTGCACTCCTACCGCTTTACCATTGTCTACAATAATTTTTTCTACATGACATCCCAAGCGTAATTCTCCACCATATTTTTTCAAACCACGCACTAAAGCATCTACAATTGCACCGCT
>ERZ1740059.977-NODE-977-length-14576-cov-5.328145_pt1 | contig 14576 bp, 14 predicted proteins | sample MGYA00581744_ERZ1740059 | MGnify/ENA primary metagenome ERZ1740059 (study PRJEB43018, sample SAMN04849738) | marine metagenome | isolation source: floating plastic debris | place: Pacific Ocean | collected 2008-08-28 | study: EMG produced TPA metagenomics assembly... | reverse complement strand
GAACTTGGAATGCTCTCTGGATGATCGTCTTTTTTGATGATGTTTTTTGCCTGACGTCAGCGCTACGGGTCTGGAGATGGTCATTTATTCAGAGAGAGCTTCTTGCCTGATTCAATCAATAGCGAGGAGTAAGTGCGGCAACTCGTTTGCTCAATGCATTGACCTTGGAAACTTCTAAAATCACCTCAGCTCACGCGCACACCATCAGGGTCAAACGCATAGGCGCTTTCTGGTGCGAAGCCCAGACGGAGATCCTCCCCTTCCGCCACCTGATGCTGCCCGAACAGACGCGCGGTGATCTGGTGGTCCTTCGCGTGTGCGATAACGTTCGTGTCCCCGCCCAAATGCTCGACATGGCTGACGCGGACCGACAAAGGACCATCATCCGCGACGAAAAGGTCTTCGGGACGGATGCCGACCGTGTGCCTATCGTTCGATTTCAGCAGGTCGCCCGGGAAAAAGTTCATCGAAGGTGATCCGAGGAACCCGGCGACAAACTGGTTTGCCGGGTTGTTGTACAACTCCATCGGGCTCCCGATTTGCTCGACACGGCCGTCGCGAAGGACCACGATCTTGTCAGCCAGCGTCATGGCTTCGGTCTGGTCGTGCGTGACATAGATCATCGACGCACCAAGCTGGCGGTGAAGGTTTGCGATTTCGATGCGCGTGTTCATCCGGAGCGCTGCATCGAGGTTGGACAAGGGCTCGTCGAAGAGAAAGAGCTTTGGTTCACGCACAATCGCGCGACCGATGGCGACACGCTGACGCTGACCGCCAGACAGTTCTGACGGGTACCGGTCAAGATAGGGACCGAGGTCCAGCATGCTGGAGGCCTTCGCAACGCGCTCTTCGATGACCGCCTTCGACTGCCCTTCTTGTTTCAGAGCGAGGGTCATGTTCCCGCGGACATTCAAATGCGGATAAAGCGCGTAGCTTTGGAAAACCATGGCAATGCCACGCTTTGACGGCGGCGTCAGATTGACGTGATCCCCGGCGATATGGATGTCGCCCGAAGTCGCGTCTTCGAGCCCGGCAATGACGCGCAACAACGTGGACTTGCCACACCCTGATGGGCCAACGAAAACGACGAACTCGCCCTCTTCGACTTCGAGGTTGATGTCCTTCAAGACATGGACTTCACCAAAAGACTTGTTCACGTTTTTCAGGGACAGCGCGGTCATTTCTGAGCCTCCTCAAGCGTAATGGGCTGGCCGGTGCGGATGCTTTCATCTGCGGCCAGGCAAATGGCGAGCGATGTCACTGCGTCGCTCATGTGGCGGGTTAAGTCGATGCCTTCGGCAATGGCGCGCAGCATGAATGCCTGCTCCGCATCGCAAAGTTCCTGGTGTCCCGGCTCTTTAGGCATGTCGATCCGGCGATCGCCTTCTGGCGTGTGCACAAGAATGCCGCCGACCCTGATGTGCCCGTCGATGTCTGACGACGCACCCTTGTTACCTTCGGTGATCGACACCGACCCCTTCGGAGAGACGATGTCTTTCACGAAGAACGCGGTCTCCGACATCATCGGTCCCCAACCTGCTTCGTACCAGCCCACCGAGCCGTCCGCGAAGACAACCTGAAACTGGCCATAGTTGTACATGTCCTCGGCAATTTCTTCGCTCAGTCGCAGCCCCATTCCGTGCACCCGAACAGGCACGGCATCGGTGATCTGACACATGACGTCGACATAGTGGACACCACAATCGACGATGGGCGACGTCGTCTCCATCAGCGCCTTGTGGGTGTCCCACTCGGTCCCAGACGACTGTTGGTTCAGGTTGAGACGGAACACGAACGGTCCACCAAGGTCGCGGGATTCTTCGATGAGCCGCACCCAAGACGGATGGTGGCGCAGGATGTATCCAACGACCAGCTTCCGATCCGTTTCTACAGCTTTCGCAACGACCCGCTTTGCCTCGGCAACTGTAAGGGCCAACGGCTTTTCAACAAAAACAAGAGCGCCGGCGTCCATTGCGAGGCAAGCGTAGTCGGCGTGGCTGTCGGTGTAAGTCGCGATCACGACGAGGTCGGGATGCGTTTCGCCCAGAGCGGTCTCGAAATCGTCAAAGGCCGGATATCGGGCCAGTTCAGGATGATCGACGCGGCCCGACCGATTGACGAGCCCGACAATCTCGGCGTCCGGGTTAGCATGATGCGCCAAAGCGTGACTCAGCCCCATATTGCCCAGACCTGCAATCAGAACACGGGTCATTTCACGGCTCCAGAGGTCAGCCCGCGGATCAGTTGCCGCGAAAAGATCACATAGAGGATCAGGACCGGCAGGATCGCCATCGACAAGGCGGACAGGACCGCGTTCCAGTCCGTGACGAATTGCCCAATGAAGACCTGTGAACCAAGCGTCAGAGTTTTCGTCTCTTCAGCCGGCGCAAGGATCAGCGGAAACCAAAGGTCGTTCCAGATCGGGATCATATTGAACACGGCAACCGTGGCCATCGCAGGTCGGACCAGCGGAAGGACAAGGCGGAAGAAGATCGTGTACTCCGAGAGCCCATCAATCCGCCCGGCGTTCTTCAGGTCGTCCGAGACCTGTCGCATGAACTCGGACAGGATGAACACGGCAAGCGGCAAGCCTTGGGCGGTATAGACCAGGAGCAACGCCCAGAGCGTGTTCACCAACCCGGTCGACACCATCATCTCGAGGATCGCCACTGTTCCGATCCGGATCGGGATCATGATGCCAAGCGCCAGGTACAGCCCCATCAGCATATTGCCGCGAAACCGGTATTCCGACAGCGCATATGCCGCCATCGCACCGAACAGCAACACAAAGAAAAGCGAAGCGATGGTCACGATCATCGAGTTTTGGAAGTAGAGAAAGAAGTCGCCCTGATTCATGACTGTTTCGTAACCGATCGTGGAAAAGCTCTCCGCATTCGGTAGAGCCATCGGCTCGCGGAAGATCGCGCGGCGCTCCTTGAAGCTGTTGATCAGGATGATGAAGACCGGGAAGAGCGCGATGAGCGTGTAAAGGATCAGCGCCCCGTGCATCATTGCCGAATTAAGCGGATTGGATCGTGCCTTGTTCATGGATCAAGTCCTCACAGCTGATAGCGGCGCATCCGGGTCTGGATGCCGAAGAGGTAAATGCAGACACCCACAAGGATGATCGCGAACATGGCCCCGGCAATCGCCGATCCCATGTGCGGGTCGCCCAACTGAAGCTGGAAGCCGAAGAACGTGCGGTACATGAAGGTGCCAAGAATATCGGTCGAGAAATCAGGCCCCGCCAGCGCGCCCTGTGCTGCATAGATCAGGTCGAACGCATTGAAGTTGCCAACGAACGTCAGGATCGAGATGATGCCAATCGAGGGCAGGATGAGCGGAAGCCTGATCTTCCAAAAAGCGGACCAGCCAGTGATACCGTCAACTTCGCCCGCTTCTAGGATTTCTTCAGGGATCGTCAAAAGCGCCGCATAGATCAGCATCATCGGGATACCGACAAACTGCCAGACCGAGACAAGCGCCAATGTCGTCAGTGCGTACTCTTCCTTGCCGAGCCATGGCGCATAGAGAAACTTCAGGCCCACAGCATCCAGCATACCCGGCGCGATGCCCCAAATGGGCGACAGGATCAGTTTCCAGGCAAAACCCACGATCACGAAGGACAGGATTGTCGGAATAAACATGGCGCTGCGATAGAGCGCAGCGAACCTCAGGCGCGGATGGCTCAGAAGCGCCGCCAGCGCAATGCCGATCGGGTTTTGCACAAGCATGTGGATGATAAAAAACCAGAAATTGTTGCCAAGCGCATTCCAGAACTGTTCCGCCCAAATCGGGTCCAAGAACAGGGTCCGAAAGTTCTCCAGACCGACGAACACCCGCTCTTGATCCACACGCGAGTAAAGCGCGAGGCGCAGCGTGTTGAACAACGGAAAGATCATCACTGCAGTGTATACGACGACGGCTGGCGCAAGAAACACGAGGATATGCCAGCGGATGCGGCCTGAAGTCATTGCTCTATCTCCGGGTGAAGTGTCCCTGGGCGTCAGATGCGCCCAGGGTAAGTTGCAGCGTTTGGGAGGTTACTGCTGCGGTGCGTACCAGCTGGCCAGTCCGTCCTGGAGCTTCTGGCCAAGGTCTTCGGGAGTTTCCGTGCCCTTGATTGCGGCAACGGAGGCACCCCAAGTGTCGTTCTCAAGGTTCGGCGTGCCGCGCGACAGGATCTGGTAGGTCGAGCGGATAGTGCTTTCACACTCGCCGCGCCAGCTTACGAACTCGGCTGCAAGCGGGTCAGAAATTTCGACGGGAGCCGACGAAAGCGGGAAGAACCCTGGAAGGGCGTTCGCGAAAATCTCGGCAAACTCCGGGCTGGCCACCCAAGACAGGAACGTCTGCGCGGCCTCTGGGTTATCGGTCGCGGCGTTCATGCCGATGCCGATGTCCGTGTGGTCCGAGATGTAGCAAGTGTCGCCCGCGTTCTGAACCGGAGGCTTGAAGGCGCCCATTTCGAAGTCCGCGAGGTTGTTGAAACCCGACACTTCCCACGAACCGGCGGGATAGATCGCCGCACGGCCAAGCGTGAAGATATTCTGGCTGTCGGGATAGGTCTGCGCTTCATACCCGTCGCCAAGATATGCACCCCAACGCGCCAGCGTTGCGTAAGGCGCTGTCCAAGCCTCGTCCGTCAGCTTCTGGTCACCTGCGATCAACGCAAGACGCCCCTCTTCGCCTTTCCAGTAGTTCGGGCCGATGTTGTTGTAACCCATCGTCGCAGCTTCCCACTGGTCGTTGGTGCCCATCGCCATCGGGATATAGCTGCCATCTTCTTTGATTGCGTCGAGCGCCGCAAAGAACTCCTCTTCGGTCTCTGGCACGTCGATGCCAAGTTCCGCGAAAGCGTCCTTGTTGTAGATGAAGCCGTGGATGACCGATGCCATTGGCACGCAAAACGTCGCAGAACCGTCGTCCGTCTGCCAAGCGGATTTTGCCACGTCCGAGAAGTTGGACATCGCATCAAGACCGTTAAGATCGGAAAGGTGACCAGCATCGTAGAGCGCGAGCGAGGCGTCAAACGGACGGCACGTGATCAAATCACCCGCCGATCCAGCGTCCAACTTCGAGTTGAGAACGGCGTTGTATTCTGCAGGCGCAGACGGCGTGAAGTTCACCTTGATACCAGGGTTGGCCGCCTCGAACGCCGGAATGATCTGCTCTTGCCATAGTTTCAGGTCGTCGTTCCGCCAGCTTTCAATCGTAAGCGTGGCGTCCTGTGCGTAGGCTCCCGATGCCACAAGCGCTGTGGTCATCATGGCCAATTTTAGGGCTGTGTTTTTCATGGTTCTCTCCCAGTTTGATTGGTTATGCGAGCCGCGCCAGAGCGACGCGAAGATTTCCTTCGGTTTCCCGAAGAAGAATTTCTGCGGCTGCGGGCTCCTGCCCTGCAGCAACGAGAATGGCGGGTTTGACGGCGCCGTTTGTGGACTCCAGCGCTGCGTCCGCGGCGGCGGTATCGACGTCTGCAATTCTTGCAATCATGCCCACGGCACGCGCACGAAGCTTCAGGTTGTCCACTCTCAAGTTAACCATCATCCCCTCGTGAATGTGGCCCAATTCGACAGCCATCAACGTGGACATCATATTCAATGCGATTTTCTGCGCGGTACCGGCCCCCATGCGAGTTGACCCGGAAAGAACCTCCGGCGGCGTGGGCAAAACGATGGGATGATCGGCGCCATCAAACAGACGCGCTCCGGGGTTGTTCGCGATCGCCACGATCACCGCTCCTTTTGCCTTCGCGATATCACAGGCGGCCACCGTGTATGGCGTCGAACCGCTCGCAGAAACCGCGATGACGCAATCGTCCTTGGACAGACCGGAAAGAGCCTCCGCGAGACCTGCGGTTTCGTCTTCGGTGTCGCCCGGCATTTCAACGCCGGTTGGCAAGCCGCCGGCCATGTGAATGCGAAGCTGCGAAGCGGGGATCGAAAAAGTCCCGCCGAGCTCTTGCGCATCTGCCGCAGCCATAAGGCCCGATGACCCTGCCGCGACATAATGGATTGTCCCGCCCACACGGATGGCTTGCGCCAGAGCAACAGCGGCCTTCGCGATACTCGGCGCGGCGTCACGCACAACAGACGCAGCCGCGATCTGACCCTCTGCCAGAAGCAAAGCGGCCTGTGCGATTGGAAGATCGGTGATCTCCTTCGCCTGACTGTGCAGCGCTTCTGTTTGAGTGTCCATGGTGCGATTCTCCCCCACTTCCGGGTAAGATACCTTTTTAATACCTTTTGTCCAGAAGTTTCTTTCCTGAGCTAATTTCGCCAGAAAACTATAGTATTCCTCGCAAGTGGACGTATTTTGGTCTGAAATACCCTTTCCATTCCAATATAGGTATTGTAAAGGTATCTCTATGGATAGTCCAAAACATACCACTGCTCTGGCCATTGATGGCGGCGGTACGCGCTGTCGCATCGCCGTTCAACGCAATGGCGCAATGTCCTCTGTTGAGACCGGATCCGCGAATATATCGACCGACTTCGATGGCGCAGTTTCGCAGGTTCTGAACGGCCTGACAGACATCGCCACGAAAATGGCGATTGGCATGGATGACCTCGTCGGCCTTCCTGCGTTCGTCGGATTGGCAGGCGTCACGGATCCCCAAATCGCGGAGAGACTTAGGGCCGCCCTGCCCCTGACAAACGTGAGAATTGAAGACGACCGTCCAGCCGCCCTGCGTGGAGCGCTCGGCGACAAGGATGGCGTGATCGCACATTGTGGGACCGGGTCGTTCTTTGGCCTCAAACTTGGGAGCGATATGCGATTCTCGGGGGGATGGGGTCCGGTCCTTGGAGATGAGGCCTCCGCGCAATGGGTTGGCCGCGCCGCCCTGCGGGAGACGCTGGAAACGGTGGACGGACGGCGCACTGCATCCGAGCTATCAAAAGATCTGCTCGACGAATTGGAGGGCGCGGCCGGCATCGTGCGTTTTGCCGGATCGGCGCGTCCATCCGACTTCGGCGCAATTGCCCCCAAAGTGACCGACTTTGCCGCGCAAGGCGACACGCTCGCCGAACGCATCATGTCCGCTGGGGCTTCCGAAATTGAACGGGGCCTGACGCATATCGGCTGGACGCCTGGTCGCGCGATCTGCCTCACGGGTGGGATCGGCCCACAGTTCGAACCGTACCTACCCACACAAATGCAAACCGAGATCGTTCCGGCAAGCGGCGAGCCGCTCTCCGGCGCTCTTCTCTTGGCCAGCGAGTTGGAAAGTGAGTCCCCGACATGACCGCCGCAGAGTTTCTCCATCCGAAAGACTGGCTCGGCTCCAACGGTGGGCCGCGCTACGTACAGCTTCGCCAACGTTTGGAAGCTGGAATTGAGAGCGGCGTCCTGGCGCCAAACTCATCCTTGCCGCCCGAACGCGAGATCGCCGAAATCACCGAACTCTCACGCGTGACCGTGCGCAAAGCGATCCAAGAGCTCGTGCGCGAAGGCCTGATCGAACAGCGTCAAGGCTCCGGTTCGTTTATCCGGGAACGGATCAATCGCATGGAGCAATCCCTGTCACACCTAACCTCGTTCACCGAGGACATGGCCCGGCGGGGAATGGGCACAACATCGCGGTGGCTTGAACGCGGAGTCTTTCTCGCGCCGCAAAAAGAGGTAGCTGCTCTAGACCATCCTGACGGTACGGAGGTCGCCCGGATCTATCGTTTGCGGGAAGCCGGCGGTCGCCCAATGGCCCTCGAACGCGCGGCGCTTCCGCTCGACATCCTGCCCAACCCGCTCGAAGTGACGGCCTCTCTCTACGAAGTTCTCGAGCGGTTGGGTCATCGACCCGTTCGCGCTGTGCAAAAAATCTTTGCAATCAACCTCGAAGCTCCCGAGGCGGAACTTCTGAATGTCGCCGAAGGATCCGCCGGGCTATCAATTGAGCGCACGTCCTTTTTGGCAAGCGGGAGGGTCGCAGAACTCACCCAATCACTCTATCGCGGCGACGCCTACGACTTCGTAGCCGAGCTGCGCCTCTGATCGAAAGGCTGAAGAAATGGCAAGTGAACCGACACACATGTATCAGGAAGTTCGGGAAATCCCGGCTGCCGTTGACAGACTCCTCTCCGCAGGAAGCACCAGCATCAAGTCCGCCGCCGCCCTCGCACGAGAAGCGAACCCGAATTACTTTATCTCCATTGCCCGTGGCTCATCCGATCATGCGGCCTCGTTTCTGAAGTATGCCAGCGAACTTGTTCTCCAACGGCCAATGGCCTCCGTCGGCCCCTCGGTAAGCTCGATCTATGGCGTAAATCTTGACGCGCGGGGCGCCGTTGGCATCGCGGTTTCACAGTCCGGTCAAAGCCCTGACATCGTACGGCTGACAGAGTCGCTTCGCGAAAACGGTGCGCTGACGGTGGCCATCACGAACGACGGACGCTCCCGCTTGGCCGGCGTTTCAAACGCTACGCTGGAACTACACGCCGGCGCGGAGTTGAGCGTCGCCGCGACGAAAACCTTCGTCACGTCTCTCGTGGCGGGCCTTTGGTTTCTCGCCGAGTTGCAGCAGGATGAAGACCTCATCGCCGCCATCCGAAAGCTCCCGCACGCGCTGGACCGCGCGACGCGATGCGATTGGTCAGCGGCGGCAAACGCCATTGACGGGCGTTCGCTGTTCACAATCGGCCGCGGTCCGTCGTGGGCGATCTCCAACGAAGCTGCGCTGAAATTCAAAGAGACCTGTTTGATCCATGCCGAAAGCTACTCCGCCGCAGAGGTGTTGCACGGCCCCGTTTCAATCGTTGAAAAAGGCTTCCCGGTCATCGCGTTTGCGGCACAAGACAAAGCCGAAACAAGCGTGGCCGAGACGGCGGACGCACTCACCGAAAAGGGAGCATGCGTTTTTGCGGTGACAGACAAAGTCAAAAAGGCGAAAGTCCTGCCGCATGTTCGGACGGACCATTGGCTCTGTGACCCGATCCCGGCAATCGTCTCGTTCTACGGCATGGTCGAGGCTGTTGCCCTTAAACGAGGCATCAATCCCGACAAACCGCGCCACCTGAACAAGGTCACAGAAACGGTATGACCCACATCGTTACATACAGGAACGGACGCTTCTTCGACGGGACGAACGTCCTAGACGGACATGCTTTGGCTCTGGAAGACAAGTGCGTCGCCTTTTTTGGGCCAGAAGATCAGGCGCCGCGGGCTGGTATGACAATCGACCTTGAAGGGGACATTCTCTTTCCCGGTTTTGTCGACCTTCAGGTCAACGGCGGGGATGGCATTCTTCTGAACACCGATCCATCGGTCTCCACCATAGAACGCATCGCAACAGCGCACCGAAGCCTCGGCGTCACAGCGCTGCTCCCGACGCTCATCACCGACACGCCGGACAAGGTGCACGCAGCCATCGCTGCAACAATGGATGCTGTTCGGGCCGGTGTTCCCGGCATCGCGGGACTGCATCTTGAAGGTCCTCACCTGTCGGTAGCGCGGAAAGGTGCGCACGATCCCGCTTTGATCCGACCCATGGAGGCAGAGGACCTTTCGGGACTGTTGAATGCCGCAGAAACGCTTCCTCTGTTGAAGCTCACGGTGGCCCCGGAAAACGTGACCGAGGAACAAGTGCACACGCTGAACCGCGCGGGTGTTCTGGTCTCGCTCGGCCATACCGACGCAAGTTACGAAACGTGCCGCCGCTATTTCGCTTCGGGCGCCCGCTGCGTCACTCACCTGTTCAACGCAATGAGCCAACTTGGCAATCGCGAACCGGGCCTTGTCGGCGCGGCTTTGGCGAGCGGCGAAGCCTGCGCGGGATTGATTGCCGACACGGTTCACGTCCATCCCGAAGTGATCCGCACGGCATGGAACGCAAAGACCGGACCCGGGCGCATCTTCCTCGTCAGCGATGCGATGGCCGTTGCTGGCGCTGACATGACCGAGTTCAAATTGGGCGACCGCCTCATCAATCGACAGGACGGCGTTCTGACGCTATCCGACGGCACGCTGGCAGGTGCGGATTTGGACCTCGCCACAGCCGTTAATACGATGGTGCGGAAAGTCGGCGTCGACCTTTCGTCGGCGCTGCAAATGGCAACAAGCGTCCCAGCAAGTCTAATCGGACTCGACTACGGCTTCGGATCGCCCCTCGGCCCATTCCGCTTGCGTTCCGATCTTTCGGGTGTGCGTTCAAACTACTTGCGCGTTGGGCTAGAAAAATCTGCTTGATTCCAGCGATATGCGAATGGCCTGTATGTAGGCCAGACACAAACGAGCAAGGTTGTGACATCTTAAGTATGATTACTTGACCGAACACTTGGCTGAAACGCGACCTGAGACGCCCGCGGCCTCGCAGAAAATACAAAATTGTAGGGGTTTCGGCCCTGACCGGACGTTGGCCCATCTCTCTCAATGCTGCGGCGCGACCCGCTAAAGCCGCCGTTCGCTGCAATTGGCGACTACAATATCGGCAACAAGCTTTCTGAACCAAATCTGCATAGCTGACCGATCTGCGGCCCGCCCCCAAATCAGCTTCGACTGAACTGTTGGCACATCAAACGGCAGCTCAAACATTGTAACCGGAAGCTCCTTGTCCGCCTTCGCTGCTAAACGCCGCGGCAAGACCGCAATTACATTTGTCTCCACAACAAGTGGTGGGAGCGTCGCAAAGTTGGACACGCTGACGGCCACATCGCGGGTCAGGCCTTTGGATGCCAACACCTCATCAACGATGCCCTTTCCATCCGATCGGTGCGAAAGAAGAGCATGTTTATGCGCTAAGAAACCGTCGAGTGTAACAGGTCCATCCACGATGGGATGATCGAACCTTGCGATACCTGCAAAGGACTCCTCACACAGGACCTGATGATTAAATCGCGCTGGAATGTTGGAGATCGGGGAAAGCGCCAAGTCCGCGTGGCCAGCATCCAAGTCGTCGGCAATCTGACCTCGAACCAGTCCCAGAGTCTTAAGACGGATGCTTGGCGCCAGATTGCGCAGCGCGCGGACAATATCCGGCACCACCGTTAATTCCATCAAATCGCTCGTAAGAAGCGTGATCCTACCTTCGTGTGTCCGAGGATCGAAAGCCGTCGCAACGCTGATAGCATCTTCCGCTGCAATGATTGCGGCTCGTACGTGTTCTGCGGCATCTAGCGCGACCTGCGTCGGCATCATGCCGCTGGGTGTTCGCACAAAGAGATCATCGCCAAAAAGGGCGCGGAGCCGAGAAAGTGCATTGCTCATCGAGGGTTGCGCCAGGCCAATCCGCTCTCCGGCTTTGGTGACGCTGCGCTCAGCCATGACGGCGTCAAAGACGACAAGCAGGTTCAAATCGGTATTCCGAACATTCCTCATAGCAATGGAGCTTATGGGAAATATCAATTGGATCAATTCCTTGAGTCGCCGCTAACTAGATTGTGTCCATCCCAAAGCAAGGAGCCGATCAATGTCCGCAAACTACCGATCTTTTAGACAAACACTGTCGGGAACAGCTGTTGCCCTGCTTATGAGCCTCTCAGTCGCAAGCCCTGCCATCGCTGAAGGTGATGAGCCGACGTGGGAAGAGTTTTCATACGAACCCTATCCCCTGGCGCGGATTTCCGATGAGACGAGCCGCTATGCTGAAGCCATCCCGCAAACCCTGAAGGTAAGCCAACATGGCGAAATCGAGTACCTCGGGTTTGGCGCGTTTGGCACGCATTGGTTTGTGGAAGCGGATGGACCGGTCTGGCACTTCGTGACTGCAGGTGACCCGGCAGATGAAGTCGTGCTGATGGTCCACGGCTACCCCGACACATGGTGGGCCAACGCCGAGGTTATGGCTCTTCTATCGGACGAGTATTACGTGATCGCGGTTGATGTCCTTGGCTATGGTCAGTCCGACAAGGGCCCTGAGGTCGACGTGAGCTACGCAGGCGCAGCAGGAAGCTTGGCTGCTCTGCTCGACAAAATTGGGGTCGATGCCTTCAATCTGATAAGCCATGATCGCGGCACGATCGTCAGCGAAAACCTCCTCGCGATTGACGGCATGGGTGACCGCGTTTCGGCCTATGTGCGCATGCAGCAGTCCTTCGATAAGCCGCACGGTTTGCCGCGTCCCCCTCACGCCGCGATGGCCTCCGTCGAGTTTCAAAGCCAAGAAAACCTCGCTGGCACAGCCTATTCGAGCAATTACGGATCGGTTCACTTTCCAGAGCGTTTTCTTCAGCGCCTGAATTGGGAGTTTAGCTTTCCAGGCACCCCAGAGGCGGCCGCGCGGACATTTCAAGGCACCAGCTTTGACATCGAGCTCGCGTTCAGGATGGAAAACGTCATTCCAAAGATGACGATGCCTGTCCTTTTGATCCAAGGCACAGACGATCCCGGGCAAAAGGCGGAAGAGTACATGACCTCGGCTGATTTGCTGCCGGATGCCCGTGTTGCCTTGGTCGCGGCGAACCACTTCCTGCACGCAGAAGATCCCCACATGGTCGCAGACCTTGCCCGAGAGCTTTTCACCAACGGCAACGCCAACCGACCAGACATGGTCGTCTCGCACCCGGTGAACATCCAGTTTCCCGCGAAGATCTGAGGCCGCCTATGCCCTACGTTTTCATGGCACTTCGGGTGCTTCTCACCGTGATCTTTGTTGCCGCCGGCGGCGCAAAATTGATCGGCGTCGGCATGATGGTCGAGACCTTTGACGCGATTGGGTGGGGCCAGTGGTTCCGCTACCTCACGGCCTTCGTGGAATTGGGTGCCGCGGCAATGCTCTGGATCCCGGTCCTAAGTATTCTGGGGAGCAGCATGCTTTTTGCCACGATGATCTGCGGGGCGATGTTCCACATCTTTGTCATCGGGCCATCGGCTGTTCCTGCGCTCGTCCTGGCTGTTCTTTGCGGCGTCATGTTTTGGATCGACCGCGCAAGGCTTGAACTCTTTATGGCCCGGTTGGGCTTTGCCTGAGGTCAAACGCCTGAATGCCTGCGTCTCTAAACGCGCATCCGCTGCGCGTTTGGAACGGTTGCCTCGCCGGCGCGCGGCGTCTCTCATCTCTGTACCGCAACTCGCCAATTGCGACCTCCACCCCATTACATAAGGAGCCTTTTATGTCCGCACGCAAATCCCTTACTGCCGTTGCTGCCCTAGCGTTAACTGCAGGTGCCGCGGCGGCTGACATGCCCCAATCCTTCGGCATTCTTGAGTTCGGCCCAAACAATACCCTGTTTGTGGCAGATTCCGCCGGTGGTGCGATCCACGCCTACGCTTTGCCCGGCGGCGGTGATGCGCCCGAACAGGATGCTGCCTTCAACCTACTGGATGTCGATCAACTGGTAACCGAAGCCTTGGGGGCCACCGGTCGCGTGATCTACAGCGATTTGGTCGTCCACCCGGTTACGCGTGAGGCGTTCGTATCTGCGACCACCACTGTGGACGGCGTCGAAACCGGCGCAATTGTCGCCATCTCGCGCGATGGCAGCGTGCGGACATTGGACCTGGACGCGTATCCGTCTTCCAAGTTCACACTCCAGGACACCGCAGATGCCGGCGTTACCTTCTGGCGCGATATTCCAGCGCCTTCGCTAACGGTCACCGACCTCGACTACGCCAATGGCGAGCTTTTCGTGTCGGGCGTTTCAACAGGGGAGTTTGCGTCTACCCTGCGCCGCGTGCCGTTTCCATTTGAAGGCAGCGCCACGTCGACAAGCATCGAAATCTATCACGCCGCACACAATCAAAACGAAACGCGCGCCCCAATCAGGGCTATGGCGGTTGTCGATATCGACGGGACGTCCACAGCTGTTGCGGCCTATACCTGCACGCCGCTTGTAACGATCCCTGTGGGCGACTTGACCGATGGAGCGCACGTCACCGGTAAAACGATCGCAGAACTTGGGTACGGCAACACGCCCCTTGATGTGATCTCGTTCTCGGCCGCCAACTTTCAGGGTGAGGTGTCGAACTACGTCCTGGTGGTGAACCGGGAAATGGATGCAGACCTCATCACTCTAGAAAACCTGACAGCCGCCGCCGCTGGTCCGGGGATCACCGAGCCTGTACCGTATCTGGGGGCAACTTCGGGTGTGCAAACCGTGCCACTGCCGCTGTCAGGTGTCGTGCATATGGCGGACCAAGATGGTCAGTTCCTACTCGCTCTGCGCCGGGATCTGGACACCGGCGCCATGGAGCTTGTGTCCTTCCGCAAGGGATCGTTCTTCCGCCTGAGCGATTTCATCAGCGAGTACAACTTCCCGGACTACGCCTATGCCGACGATGAAATGTCGACCGGCATCCGCATGTTCCAGAACATGCTAAAAGCCGACGAGGGCTTCCCAGGACAAATTCGCCAATGACGTTTCGCTTTGGCCTCATCGTCGCCCTGCTTGGCGGGGCGCCGACAGCAGTCGCGGCAAACCCAACACCAGAGGGAGGGCAAGTGGACGTTTACCCCACCGCGCAGGTTTTGCCGGAAAACCTACTTCGCTTTTACGTATATTATCCCCGCGCCATGGCTCCTTCCGTCGGGTTGTCAGACATTCTTTTGCTCGACGCCGATGGAACGCCAATGGACGGGGTATTTCTGCCCACGAGAGAAGACCTTTGGTCCCAGGATCGCCGCCGCCTGACGGTGTTGATGG
>ERZ1740059.976-NODE-976-length-14581-cov-6.085640_pt1 | contig 14581 bp, 10 predicted proteins | sample MGYA00581744_ERZ1740059 | MGnify/ENA primary metagenome ERZ1740059 (study PRJEB43018, sample SAMN04849738) | marine metagenome | isolation source: floating plastic debris | place: Pacific Ocean | collected 2008-08-28 | study: EMG produced TPA metagenomics assembly... | reverse complement strand
TCAAATAAGCTGAAATAAACCTGCCCAGAAAAAAGCGCTTCTGATCGACAGGGGTGGCGTAGATAATCCCAGAGGTTTTGTGTTGAATATCTTTATAGAGGACCGTACCGGTAATCAGTGCCAGGATGATACATAGTAGCATACCTCCACCAGCCAGCGTCTTGTAAAAGATGGCAGAACCATTCATTAAAGTAGCGTCATTTACATAATACTTATAGCTCCCCTGGGTGTACCAAATGCCTTGAAACACCAACATGAGAAAATAGATAATGGTCAACGGCTGGGTAAAACGAGCCTTAAGTTCGAATTTTAATATTTTACGGATCATAATTTCTGATAGCTAGTGAGTTCCAACTTTGATCTCATTGATTTTCATTCCTAGAAATAGTGTGAGTAAATTTTAAGAAAGCGGGCTGATTTAAATCAGCCCGCTCTCGGTAGTTTCAAATACCTTCACCCACTGCTCGCGAGATTCATCGGATAAATGGTTGATCAAGATCTCGTAAAGGGATTTGAATACAACTTTCTCTCCTTGATTAGACGCAGCCCATTTCAGTACTATAGAAATAAATTTTTCGTATCCTATCTCAGTAACTAGATTACTAAGCGCAGTGGCTCCTTTATTAATCTCAAGGTAGTCAGCCCCATCGGCGTAGAGTAAGGGAGGTTCCTGATTTGGTTCATTGTGACGATCTTTCGCGTACTGCTCCATTTTCTTTTCAGTCAATAATTGAACCCCTTCTTTACCAAATACCTCCATTACAAATTGTAGACCGATGGCCTCAGGCAAAGCTTCAGCAAGCATCTGTGCGCCTTGCACGTTGGCGACTTGAACATTGTCCTGTAGCCAAAGGCTGGCCAAACCGCTACCTATCTTGAGATAGAGATATGCTTTCTCTTGCAATCCTCTTGTGTCAGCTACCCATCCCTCTTTTTCGGAGATAACCAAGGTGTTGGCGAAAGTATAGAATGGGTCTTGCCAGCGATGCATCTCTAACACTTGCAACTTATCCCGAACCGCGTTTGCTCCAAATTGCTTCTGCATATAGGATATTCCTTTGTCCATTGCATCTCGATATAAGTCGATGTTAAAGCTATGCTCACGCTTGTGGAAAAGGGTATAGTCCAGCCCACTTGCCACACCTTGAACAAGTGCATATTCGGAGGATCCCAAATGCCAATTAAAAGCGGATGGATCATCGATCTGATAAGTGGCTATAGTACGTCCTTCCCGTTCTTCCTTTTTCATCAAGGTTCCTGCCGTAAAAGGTACCTGGCCTGTTTCGGTACTTATGGTAATGCTACCAGTAACCAGTCCCGCATCCGGAGCAAAGAAATCCTGACCTTTAGCCAACGGATCTCCAATTTCAGCCATCCGTGAGGACAGTCTGGTCAATTCGAGCGCTTCCCGCGTACGGTTTTCTGACAGTTCATGGTCACTATCATATCCGATTACGGGCAAGAATTCGTGGATACTGGCAAAGCTGCCAACCCTAGTTAAGTCTCCCTGAAAATCACCTTGGACAAAACCTACGTACTGCTTTTTACCCTCAATAGACACACTTAACAAGCTGTCTCCTTTAGCCTCTTTTGGAATAAGATAGGCTGTAAGGTTCTGACCTTCATCTTCTTTCACAGGTTTAAGCTCTTGCTGATTCAGCTTCAGGCTGGTTATCACTACAAAATCTTTCCAATTCAGAAAGAGTGTGTCAATATCCAATGCATTAGCTAATACAATTTCAGCCTCATAAGTCGCCTTTCTTTCCGAAGGGAAAAGATCAATTTCCAGATCAACTTTTAAATACTTCGGTTGTGGGTAGGCCTCTAAATGTTTGTATTTATATTCATACTCCGCATCTAGCCGTTCTTGCTCGTCTTCCGGAACAAAATTTCCATTATCATACACATTCTTCGTAATGAAAGACATCAAGAAAAAGAATACACCGATGCATCCTACCATCGCTAACTTCGAGGTATGCGCCAGTTGTACATTTTTCAGTGAGAGTCGATGACGCCATTTTTTATCAGAGCCTCGTTTCCAAAGCCATATACCAGCCATGATCAACGTAATTGCCAAAGATGTCCAAAGCAGGAAAAACCAATTAGCGGAGGTTTGGAAAATTCCGTAGCTACTGATTTCTGAAAAGTCTTCTATACCCGGTACAAATCCGTAACCAATACGCAGGTCCTCTACGATCCCCATGTCAAAAGAGACCACCAGGAATAAAAATAAGCCAACACTGAGGATATGGGTAATGATGCGATTAGAGGTAAGCCCTGCTACGAAAAAAACAAGGGCAGCATACATTACAAAGTTCATAAACGCCCAGCGATACAAGAGTAAGTCCTCCGCAAAACGGGCTAAATCGATGTACGAAGCCCCGCCTAGCAGAATCTGCGTGAAAATGGAAACCGCGATGAAGCTAAGGCTCAACACGAATGAAAGTCCAATAACCGCAACGAAACGAGAAAGCTGCGTCACCCACACGGGGACGGGTAGTGAATCGGTGATCTGCCAGATATTGACGGTCTTATCTTTGAAAAAGAGCTCACCTGCCCAAATCATGATCAACATATTGACAAAAACCCCCCACTGCAAACGGAAGAAGGTCATATTACTACTGATAGGTACCTCCTTGCCGATGTAATACGTAGCATTCCAAGTCACGTTTTGTAAGAAAACCATTAACAGAATGATCCCCAGAATGATCTTGAAGGATGTCGGCCGAACGATATTCAAAAACTCCAGTTTGGATAGTGTCCCGAGCTTTTTCAAAAAATCGGCAATCCCAAATTGTTTTGCAATCTTAGGAACTCGTACAGTCGCACCACTGAAAAGGTTACTGCGCTCTTCCTTGATCTTCTTCGACTTATCAACTCCGGCTTGAATGAAGTACTTGAACGAAAACTTGAAATAAGCAGCTACAGCCAGAAGTAAAGCAATTCCAGCCCATAGCAGTCTATTTTGTAATAGATAACCATTCAATTGAAAGTAGGCTGTATTTTTTTCTAGAGGGGACTGTAAATCTGCGTAATACTGAGCGGCGACATAGCCTCCCGGATCCACTAAGAGGTATGCTAACAAGTTGTTTCCACCTCCGGTTTCGTAAGAAGTTTGAGCGATCAAAAAGGTAATAACTACCGCAAAAACCGCAAGATAGCTTGTGGCAATTCGTCTGGAGAACACAATGGAGAAAAACACAAGTGCTACGTATACAAATAGATTTGGAACAGTAAACATGAGCCATCCATGAAACAATTGCCCCCAAGGTTGAGGGCCAAATTGGTTAGCCTCACCAATACCAGAAAAAGGAAGCAAAAAGTGCCCTAGAATTAAGCCCGTACTGATGATGACGAGGTACAAAAAAGCCGCTAAGAAACGTCCTACGAAAAATTCTTTTTCATTGATCGGCATTGCGTAAGTCCACTCAGACGATTTGTACTGAATGTCCTTGTACAATACACCTCCGGTAGAGATCGCGATGATGATGATCATCAACATACCCATTGCGGCATAGTTTCGATAAATGATACTAGGAGCATTCATCAGCACATTTTCATTAGCAAAATATTCGAAGCCACCTTTGGTATACCATATGGCCTGGAATACCAGCATCAAGAAGAAGATGACGGTAACCCAGCTGAACAGGCGTTGCTTGAGCTCGCTTTTGATGATGGAAAGAATCGTTTGCATATTTAGTGTTCGCTCAGTATTTTGAAATAAGCATCCTCCAGAGTCGGCGCTTTTGTATCGAACCCATTGGATGGCATCTCATCAGAAAGAATTGTGATCATCATTCTGCCGGCGAAAAAACGCTGGGAAATCACGTTGTACTTTTCCTGGTACTTACCAATTTCGTCTTTGGATACGGGCATTTCGTATAGTTTACCCCGTAGCGCTTCCTCTATCTCATCGGGCTTGCCAGTAAGTACTACCTCACCTTTACCTATAATGGCCATATCCGTACAAAGTGTACTTACATCCTCCACAATGTGGGTAGAAAGAATGACTACTGCGTTTTCACCTAGTTCCGAAAGCAGGTTGTAAAAGCGGTTCCTTTCCATGGGATCCAGGCCGGCGGTAGGCTCATCCACTATGATCAAGTCCGGATTGCCTACTAAAGCCTGGGCAATGCCAAATCTCTGCTTCATTCCGCCGGAGTAGCCGTCTAGTTTTTTGTTTCGAGCATCATAAAGGTTGACTTTTTGAAGTAGCGCCTCTACGGTATCTTTTCGTTCCCCTTTCTGTACAATGCCTTTCATATCGGCAATATGGGATAGTAATTCCTCTGCCGTAACGTTAGGATAAACGCCGAATTCCTGGGGTAAATATCCAAGCGTCTTTCTCAGTTTCTCGGGTTCTTTGGCCACATCAATCCCGTTGAAATGTATGGTGCCACTATCGGCATCCTGTAGCGTGGCAATGGTGCGCATCAACGTGGATTTACCCGCTCCGTTTTGACCTAAGAGCCCAAACATCCCTTTACCGATGCTAAGGCTTACATCTTTAAGCGCTTGTACTCCATTAGAGTAGGTTTTTGATAGGTTTTTTATTTCTAATTCCATGATTGAATGATTTATGTGTTGGCTTTTATAATTTCTTGGTTGCTCTTGAGTTATGGTTCGACTTTTTCAAATACATTTTTTAATTCCTGGATTTCTGGTTTGGAAAGCATGGTAATTTGTTCGCTGCCGAGCAGTGTTAAATACAAATCGTAGAAGGTTCCTTTCGCTTCCAAACCTTGAGCCCAGTTTTTGACATTTTTATTAAAGTGACTGAAACCCATTAATTGACTTAGTTCATATAGTGCAAGGGTTCCTTTATTACTTTCTAAGTACTCTATCCCATCAGCCGCTATTAGTGTAGGTTCTGAGTTAGGTTCGGTTCCTCTTTCCCGGGCATACAGGCCTTGCTTTTTGGTGATCAGCCCATCAAGTCCTTCTTTACCAAATTGAGCTTCAACAATCTGCATAGCCAGGGCTTCAGGAAGTGCTTGACGTAGCATATCTGCCCCTTGTACATTGGCAACAGGAATATTTTGCATAATCCAATGGGCAATCAAATTTGAGGCTACCGTGAACTCCATATATACGCGATTTTCGAGCGATGTAGTATCAGCATACCAACCTTCGTTTTCCGAAATAGCGATGGTATTTGGAAAGGCGTAATGAGGTTCCTGATAAAACGGAATCTCCAATAGTCTCACCTCGCTATAAGGGTATGCACCCAACTTGGATTCGATAAAGTTGAGAGCATTGCTAAATGATTTTTTGAAGAATGGTAGGTTGTAGACGTGTTCAGGTTTATGGTAAATATGACACCGCACATCATTGAAGTCGAAAGATTGCTGATCGTAACTAGCGGATCCAAAGTACCACTCAAAGGGAGCTAAATATTCTAACGAATACTGATAGTAGTTTCTACCGTCTGACTCCCATGAGTTAACAAGTTTACCCGGACCTATGGCTACCTGGTCAGATGAAGTGCTGACCTCGATCGTTCCCTTCACCCAGGTAGCATCAGGCGAATACGCATCTTCACCAAGTGCAGTAGAATCAGAAACAGGAGACATTCTCGGCCCTAGCTCTTGAAGGCCCCAGTCGGATCGATACCGATTCTCCATAAGTTCTAAATCATCATTGTAACCGATGACAGGGAGAAGATCCTGAGCACGTAGGAATGACCCATTGTAAGTTACTTCAGGCTGTTGTGTTTCACTATCCTGTGTAAACCCGATATGAACTCGGGAACCCTTTATCGCTAGCATGCCCGTCGTATCTTGAGGCATTTTAACAGCGAGCGCCATCACATTGAGCTCTGAATCAGTCCATGCCGGCTCTACGCCTTTACCGTTCCAACTAATATTCTTATACTTTGTGAAATCAGGAAAGTTCAGGTATAGTGTATCAATCCATCGACCGGTTGAGTTAATAAGTTGGTAAGTAGTCTCGAAGTCTGCAGATCGATTATCCGGGTGGAAATCTAACTTCAGGTTGATACCATTAATTTTTGGTTGGGGGTGGGCTTCGAGTTTTTTATACGTTTTCTCGTAAGCAGCATTCTTTTCCTGTTCTTGTTGCTTCGATTCAAAGTTTCCCTTCGCATTGACATGGTTCACAATGAAAGTTTGTAGATAAAAGAACCCGGCCAAAGAAGCAGCTACAACGACCTTTCCTGCCCAATTCAATTGGTCGCCTCTCAAAGAAAATTTCTTTTTGAATTTGTGACTGGCTCCTCTTTTCCAGAAATAAATCCCTAGCGCTACAAATGCTGTGGCAAGAGATGTCCATAACAGGAAAAACCATGGGATAGAGGTATTCCAAATTCCATACCCATTCATTTCTGAGTAGTCATTCACACCGGGTACCGCAAGGTAAATAAAACGTGTCTCTTGAATAATTCCCAGGTCAAGGCTGATCAGGTTGAAGAAGTATATACCCACTGATAGCATGTGTGTAGCAAACCGATTAGCAGTTAATCCAGCGATCAGGCAAACAAAAGCGAGCATCTGCAAGTAATTCAACCACCCTAAATTGTAACCGAGTAGCTCTGTGATGTAAAACCATAAATCGATTTCGGCTGAAGCTCCTTTGATCAGCTGAACGAGAATTCCAAATACAATAAACATGCATGAAATGATGAAGGTCACTACCGCCATCGCCAGGAACTTTGATAAGACATTGACCCAGGTGGGCACAGGTAAGGCATCATTGACTTGCCAAAAACCGACTACACGATCCTTAAACAGGAGTTCCCCCGTCCAAATCATCAATATAAAGGAGACCCAAATTCCCATGGAAATCCGTGTCAAGGTCATGGTGGAGGTGAGCGCATAGCTAGATCCGATAAAAAAGGACGAATTCCATAAAAGGTTGAATAAGAAAAAGACAATACATAAAATAAAGATCAGGATTCGAAAACCGGGTGTACGAACCAGATTTTTAACCTCCAATGAAGCCAATCGAAAGAGCTTACTTAAAAAGTCGGTAAACCGATAACTCTCATGTACTTTAGGGATAACAAGCGACGGTCTGGATACCGAAACTGTAGCTTGACTTTCTTCGACTTTCTGAGTGTTTTTAGCTTTTTTACCGTAAGAAACGAATTTCTTAAAGGAGAAAGATTTATAGGCAATCCCCAGCATAAGCATAGAAAATCCTAACCACACGACCCTATTCAACAGAAAAATCTTAGTCAGTGGTAAAAAAGCCAGGTTTCGCTCGGCCACTGGAATAGTCTCAACCGTGATTGTAGTATACACAAATGCGGAAGGGTCACAAATTTGCAATAGGCCAATATTGGAAGACTCGGGTCGTAACGTTTCACAAACAAAAAATATAAGTGTAATGAAGAAGATACTGAGGTAGCTGGATGCAATACGTCTGGTTAACACCAAAAAAGAGATGCTTAGGGCCGTATAGATAAATAAATTACTGGCAGTGAGAATAAAGTATCCAAAGAACAACTGTGCCCATGGAGTTGGGCCAAACTTATCAGGTGTTCCAATACCCGAATAGGGAGCTAACGCTAATCCAACCAACATTCCAAATCCGAGGATTAAGTTGATGGTATAAGCCGACAAAAATCTTCCTGCGAAAAAGGTTTTTTCGTTAGTGGAAGTCGTGTAAATAAGACCCGTTGCCTTGTACTGAATGTCCTTCCAAAGCACCGAACCGGTAATCAGGGCTATGAGTATGGTCATGATGATGCTGGTGCCTGCGAATATTTGATAGAACAGGATGGCCCCGTTCATATTAGTAGCATCGTTGACATAAATATCGTACGCACCTTGAAGGTACCAGATAGACTGCAATGCCATCAAAACAAAGAATATTATAAACAGTGGTTGCCTTATTCTGCTTCTAAGTTCAAATTGAAAAATCTTTAAAATCATAGGCTTTAAGCGGTAACCATCTTTTCATTTTCAATTTCTGTCTTGGGAGACATCGCCTTGAAGAGCTTCATGACTACCATTAATATCCAGCCCGTTACGATTACATCGATCAATGTGCTGCCGTAATACACCCATTCTACTCCCAAAAATCTGGGCAGTAAGAGCATTGCAGGAACATAGAAGACCAACTGTCTTGCTAATCCAATGATGCTCGCATGTTTCTCTTCTTTGATCGCTGGGAAGAAGGTAAGCGCCATAAATACCAGAGGCAGCATGGGAAGTACCAACATATAGATCCTCACGTTCATTAAATCCTGAGTTGAAAAAGATATATCTGGAAGTACCAGTGACATGCTTTCACCAGGAAATACCATCAAAACCAACCAAAATGGCGCTACTAGATAGATACCTGTTCGTGTGAAGAGCCAGAAGCTTTTCTTTACCCTGTCGTACTGTCTCGCACCAAAGTTGATCCCCAAGACGGGCTGCAAGGCACGCATCAGCCCAAAAAGTGGTGTCATTAAAAAGAATAGAAAACGATTAGCTCCGGCGAAGAACGCCAGGTCACTATCGGTTCCATTGTTAACGATAGCATTAAATACCACAATGGCTTGAATCAGACCCATAATAGTCATAATGAATCCAGGGAAACCCATTTTCATAATGGATTGAAAAACGCCCTTATCGTAACTCAATGAATTTACCTCAGAAGAAAAGGAAGCTTTTCCTCTGAGGAAATAGACATACCCGACTATGCAGTAAATGAACATACCCACATTCGTACCCCATGCTGCTCCAGCTACCCCCATATCAAAAATGGTAATAAACAAAGGTGTTAGTACCAGATTGACAGCTTAGCCATAAGTCATCATCAAAGCCGCCGTAGGCATTTTTCCTTCTCCACGAATGATCATATTGAGCGTAAGACCGTAGACCCAAAACGGGGCTGCCAGCATAGTAATCTCGAAATATTCTACTCCCTCTGCGAGAATGGCTCCTTCACCGCCCATCATTCGGATCAAAGGTTGAGCGAAGAAATATGAAGGTATTGCTATAAAAAGCGTGCTAATAATTGCGAAAAGGGTAGCATTGGAAAGGATACTTTCCTGTGTGCTACGATCTTCATCTCCAATTGCAATACTCAGTAGGTTTGCAGCCCCCGTTCCAGCCCAGGATCCCAGACCTAATAAAATACCGGTCAGCGGGTAGGCCAATGCCACACCTGCCAAAGCAGTTTCGTTCATCAACTGACCGATAAAGAAGTTATCCATGAAGTCATTGAGACCTAAATGAACCATGTCTGCTTTGTCATGAATTGAGAGCTTACTCATGATTTTGCTCAATGAGTCATTGAGAATGAATTGTTTCTGTTGATCTTTTGCTTTCATGCTAGTTCAGAATTAGTAGAGGTTTAAGTCGATCTTTTTCAAGAAATACCAAGAAGAAAGTCGTTAGTGACACGAACATGCCCATGGAAAAGAAAAAAGCATGCGCAAATGGCAAATCGTGAAATACATGGATACAGAAAATATTAAAGGCGATCGGAAGATGGATCAGCAACCCTACAAACCAATACTTTTTCGTGAAGAGTAACACTCCAATGACGATGTGTAGCACTCTGATTACGATGCCCATATAACTGAGCATAATGGAATTGTGAAGGTTGCGAAAGATATCTCCATATAGCAAGATACCCACACTCTCCGGATCATACCCATTACTGAGATGATCGAAAGTTCCCATAAGTCCAATAACGAGAAGAACTGTACCCAAAAGCCACCTAATGATTTTCTTAACTAATTCCATAGATTAAAATTTTGGCAGCAATCTTCCAGTCTTGCTTTTGTAGTTCTTGTACTGTTCTCCGAATGTGTTCTCCATCATCTTCTCCTCCGGGCCCACTCGAAGAAGGTACATGAGCCAAAAAGCGACTATCCCGCTTAGGCCGGCAATGTAATTGTGAAGCAGTAGAGACTGTCCAATCACCCAGAACCAAATAGCGGTATACATAGGGTGACGGATTTTGCTGTACACTCCTGAAGAAACCAGCGTGTGTTCATCTCTAATTTCGAGGCTTACGGACCAGTTTTGACCCAGGTCTTTGTGAGAGCGATAGAAAAGCCAGACAAAAAGTGTCATGAACAGTACACCCAGAAATTGGAGGGCCAGTGGTAAGGTATAGTTGGCAAAATCCAGCACCCCGGTAAAAACATAGATCATGGGTAAAATCATCATACCGATGAAAACCAGGAGTAGCAACGTCTTTTCCAAAGCGGTTTTCTGATTGTCCACAATTTTATTGACCTTATTCCTATTTTCGTGTGGTCGGCGGATAATGATACTCGCCAAAATGGAAAGGCCATAAATGATCTTTAGAATGAGGGATTCCATCTTAAGTATATTTTAATTCCATTCAGCTTTTAAATTGAGAAAGTACCGTTGGTGATGGTATAGATAACCTCATCATTTTTATAGGCTTTTAAGCTGAAGATTCCTACTACACTATCGTTCACCTTTTGCTCAATGCGAAACTCGCCCCTACAGACAAACTCTTTCCATGCGCCATTACGATCTTCAAATATGACGGCCTCATAAACTCCTTCGTATTTTTCTAGCGTTACCCTGTTCTTGGAGCTATTTTCACTAAAGGAATATGTGCCGATCGTCATATCTTCGAGCTCTGCGCTGGTTAGAATTGAGATCTTAAATCCGTCGTCTGAAATGCCAACCCACGAACTTTGGATGGAAATAATTTGACCTTGCGACTCCGTTGTAGTGACGGTCTCACCCTCTATCTCGACGGACTCAAAAGGTTGCTGATCAATAGTAGCGGCTATTTGCCGTGGACTAATTGAACAATCAATAAATTGTAACTGATTAGTTTCAACTCTTCCGCTAATTCTCTTGGAACTTTCTTTTTTGTCCAATTCATAAAGTACTCCATCAAAGTCAAAACTTAAAGTTCCTTCAGATTCTGAGTATTCAAAATTGTTGATAAAGAAGACCTCCGAGGAGAGAAAATCCGCTGATCTATAATCTGGAGCAGCGATACCTGACACTGAGAAATCGAGACAATAGACTTCGCTAATTTTCCCGCTTTTTGTAAGCTGGAATCCTAAACGAAACCTTTTGTCATCAACTTGCGCGGTCGCACCGTTAATGAAAATAAAGTTACAATTCTCATTAACCGAAAGATTTTCATCTGCATATGTGAACTCATTCCCGTCGATCTCAACTATCATGTAATTTGAAATAGTGGGAGTATCTTCCGAGTTACATCCCATTATCAAGCTAGACATAACCAAATAGATCCACCGTTGTATAGAAAATTTTGTCAGATCCATCTTGCTTGTGGTTTCAAAAAGGTCGATTTTAATTCCTGATAGTGGCTCAAAACCAGAAAGGCGTTCAAAGAGAATAGCAGGCTGTCGAAAATGATGAAACCAATGTATTTTCCTATGAGTATCTGTGTCATAAGTAAGCATAACATAAGCGGTACCATCATCACTGCCCCTAGTAGATAGGTTCTTTTATAGACCAGTAATAGCCCATTTAGCAACTGAAAAAATCCTACGAAATAGAGGTAGCCAGTACTCATCAAAAAGTCATAGAACTCAAAGAACTTTGGATCAGTCATGGCTACATCCGACTTAAATACGGAAGGATCGTAGGGCAGGAATAGTTTTTCTATTCCTGCCCATACGAAGGGCAATGCCAATAAAAACCGTATGGTATACCGTGCGATATTCATTGGGTGATGTTCGTAAGCTATTCGAGGTCGTAAAGGGCAGGTAGCCCTACGGTTTCGATATGTTGGACAGCATCTAGTGTGGTAAGATCTACTTTCATCACAAAATTTTCACCACTACTTTCAAAAGGAATGTATCCTGAATCCTCATCAAAATAGGAAACGGCAGCTAAGGCACCCCTTGAGTATTCTTCTGTCACTATGGAGGCCGATTGATCGTATAAATCGAAACTCCACCATTGGAAGATAGGATCTACGAAATAAGAAAAAGGATTGTCAGGATCAGCGGCACTAGGATCTTGCACTGCAGCAAGGAATTTGCCGTTTCCATAGTATTCAAAATTCATCACGCCGTTGCCTGTACCTCCGGAAATAGCCTCTACATCGAAGTAGTAGTCCTCATCAAAGTCGGTCTCTCCATTTGCTATTCTAAGAATACAAGCAGGATTGAAACTGGGGCGCAGGAATGGATTAGCCCAAAAATTATGACTCAGTACATAAATGTCATTGTTTTCATCCATTTGCATAAACGAATTTCCTCCTCCTGATCCCCAAGCACCTGTGGACGATCCTCTTTCATCATAAATTCTTTTTACCACTGCATCTGCATTTCCAACGGCATTGAGGTCTACCTGATTTAAATCCACTACAATGATCGAGCAGCCGATTTCTGCAGGCTGAAAAGACTCTATATTAGTAAGTGGCATTAAAGAAGCAAATAGGTAATTGTCTCTAATGATAATCTCAGTAACGCTTTCTGCCTGGTACGTACCTCCTGGCATAGGGAAATCGGTTGATTCTCCCACCTTGGAGAACTCGCTGAAATCAATCGTACCAGTTTTGGTCATGGTGGTAGGATTAAAAATGACAATACTGGTACTTAAGCCACCAACAAAAGCACTATTTTCATCTCGGAAGGCCGTATTTCCTTGAAATCCAAGCTCTACCAGCGACATTTCTGCTTGATTGGAAACATTGTTTGATCCGTCGACACTCCATTTAACCATTTGACCGATGGCGTAATCACTGAAAAAGATGGATCCATTAAAGGCATGAATCATTGCAGAAGTAGCGGGGCTCAGTTCTGTAGCGCCACTATTATCAATAGTTCCTGTAGAATCTACGGATACACGTTGTAGGAAAAAGGCACGGGTTTGTCCGTCCGAATTTAAAGTGGAGGTAACCATCGCAAATTGTGAAGGTTCTGCCGGTTCCGGTTCTATTGCTGTGTCAGGATCATCATCACTACAACTTAAGAAGAGTACGAAAGAAAGAAGTAAGCACCAACTAAAAACGTACCGTTTTATAAAGTAATGTGGTTTTTTCATAATATTAATTGATTATTCTTATAGTTTATCTAAAAAAAGTCTTGCCTTGATGTAAAAACTTCTACCTGGTTTTTGGACATTAAAATTGTCGAAAGCTTGCTCATCTAAGAGATTTCGGCATTCCAGACCTAAGCTCCACCTCTCTTTTGGAGCGCGCCATACCGCGGAGAGATTGTGGATGGTCTGGGTGGGAGTGGTCGCCTGTCCTGTGGCATTATTATCCCAGGAAATCAAGAAGGAATTGACGTAGTTTACACTGTAGCGCAAAGCAATCTCTGCTTTGGTAAACGAAAGTTTAGTAAAAGAATAATCCGAAATAAAATTAGCAAAAAGGTAGGGTTCATTCGGAATTCTAAGCCCAATCGCACTTTGGCTTAAATCACTTTCCTCAGAAATGGATTTTAGTTTAGTGCTGAAATAAGACCCATTTATAAAAAGTTTAAGATTATCTTTTTTGTAGTCAGCACTGACTTCGACCCCCGTTGTTTTGGTTGAAGTCAAGTTAATGTATTGAGATCCAGACCTGGGCACAACTCTTAAGAATAATTTATCCTCTGTGTTGCGATAGAAATAGCCAGAAACTAAACGCAAGTTACCCTGTTGGTTTTTCCATTCCAGGCTTGCATTGAAATTATTACTTAGTTCGGGTTCCAAATAAGGATTAGGTATTACAATACGTCCATCGGCGATGCCCCCGAAAAGCTCTTCCTGATCCGGTTGTCGAATAGTATATTCATAGCCAATATTAGATGTAAAGTTTTGAGAAATTCGATAGCGTATCACGTCCCCATACCCGATTGAATTGGATGAATTTTCAATTAAATCACCGGTTTCAAAAGCATTAAATTCAACTACGTCAGATTCTTGATAATAGTGTTTTGCCGAAATAATGTTGGTAATTCGGTCTTGCATAAAACTGCTCTCGACAGAAAGACCAATATAGTTCTTCAGTAGTTCCTGCGGTTCACCAAGTCCTTCCTGACGTTCCACTGGTAAGGCAGAGTTAGTGATTTTGAAACGATCTTGGGTGAAGAGAGTAGTCAAGTTAACGTAGTGCTTAGGGTGGATAGAATAGATTAAGCTACTTCTTACAAAGAAGCTATTAAGTTCGGTTCTGGGAGAGGTACCATTGTCGTAGTTTCCAGACTCACCAGCTCCCGCGGGTTTGGGTATAAAATTACCATCCCAGTAATAGGTCCTTCTGGCCGTGTCTAAAAAGTCAAGCTTATTTTCAAGATATCCACCGGTAATATTCAGGCTTAGCCTACCGTCATTAGAGGTATTTCTCCAAGTAAGCGCCGAGCTCCAGGAATCTTCTTCTGATGAGGGCTCTCCCCAAGGATTATTTGGGATTATGTCGTGCTGCCATTCACGATTAACCCGTGATAAAGAAGAGAATAGGACAATTTCATCGGCCCATGATAAATCGCGAACCCCTAAATTGATTCGGCCCAGTTTAGAATCGAATGCATCGTTAAAGCGCCTTGCCCTACCTCTTTCCGTAGTAGGAAGCTGGGGAGTCGCACTTTCATCCCAAACTAAAACATCATCCATCCAATAGTCGATGTCTGAATAAGTTTGGAAACCTTCGATACCAATGCTGAATTATC
>ERZ1740059.975-NODE-975-length-14584-cov-4.397550_pt1 | contig 14584 bp, 15 predicted proteins | sample MGYA00581744_ERZ1740059 | MGnify/ENA primary metagenome ERZ1740059 (study PRJEB43018, sample SAMN04849738) | marine metagenome | isolation source: floating plastic debris | place: Pacific Ocean | collected 2008-08-28 | study: EMG produced TPA metagenomics assembly... | reverse complement strand
TAGTAATCCTACAATACGCCAGGATACATCCGTAAGTGCTGCTCTTTGTATTATCAAGGTAAGGACAATAAATAAGATCGCCATCACTCCTTTATACAAATTAAGTCGCAGCGGTGGTATTTTAAGTCCCAAACGGCTATACATCACAGAGGAAATTGCCCACAGTAGGGCAGCACTCAATGCTGAGATTTCTCCCAAATAATTATTAAACAAGGAAAGAGTTATGGAATTAGACATTTACTTTACTTGCGATCGCGATTTGAAGTAATTTTTGTCATTTATTTGGGAATACTTGATTATTAGAGACTTTTGTTTTACTTAAAATATGTTGTTGAACCGATTGCATTTAATTTGATTAACAATAGCTGTGTAAGTACTTCCCCCTATAAATAATTTAAGTATTATATGAAGACAGGTTGTTTTGCTAGCCAAAAACATAAAAATTCAGTGAATTTTCTTAGTTTAAACTATTTTTCCCTAGGCAATTAAAACTATTTATGTCTATATAGTAGAAGTAAGATTTTGATGTTTCAATTCTTATTTACTCAAAGATAATTTTCAGCAATAATTAATGATAATGAAAAATAAATCAGAAAACGATTATATTAATCGAAATGTCATGGAAGTATTGGTTTCAGAAGAAATTGACAGGCAAATTAATCGTCTTCCTAGCAATATTAAAAAATTCATTAGTCCCATTGAGGTAGCTACCTATGCCCTAAATAGACTACCTGCTTTATATGCTTCTTCTCAACAAGGATACAATAAGCAAAAAATTAGGGGACGTTCAGAGTATAGCGTGAAAATTACTCAGGAAGTTCGTAAAGGTTTTGCAGCTATTCAAAAAGACCTATTGCGTAGCTCATCTCCTTTGACCGCAGACTCAGGCAAAGATCTTGATCGCGATATCAAAGAAGCCAAAGCAGCTTTGCAAGAATTGGCTGATTATCTACCCAAAAAAGATCTGACTTGGAAAAATGTTGTTAGACTAGTAAAACCTTTGCTGGCAGAGCTTCAAGATCAAGACGATGCTCAGGCAAATGCTAGAAAAGTTCGCTCTAGATCTAGTACTATGTGGGAAGATTCTGTCCACAAAAAATAGTTTAATTACTAGTAATTAATACTGTAGACTTCGACAATTATACCATAATAAACTATCTTTTTTTCTAGCTTCATTTGAGCTACTTTGATTGAACGCTTATTGTTTGGTTCTATCAGACAAACAAAGCGTTTAAAATTAAATTTTTTTCGACCATATTCGCAAATAGATACTGCTGCTTCTGTAGCTAATCCTTGGCTCCAATATTTAGTAGCTAAACGATAACCAATCTCGACCTCTTTGTGTTCGTTTATTTTTTGCACAAAAAAACCGCAATAGCCAACTAATTCTTGACTTTGCTTATGAACCAAAGCATATAAACCAAAACCAGGCTCTAAATAAGAAAGTAGTCGTTGCTCAACAAACTGTCTGATTTGCTGTTTATTGTGAACTCCAACAATAGAAAACTCCATTACTTGAGCATCAGCCAAAATGGGAACAAGAGCGTCTAAGTCTCTAATAGTGAAGTATCTATCTATTAGTCTAGGGGTATCTTATATCTGCATCAGATTCAATGGACAAATTGATAAATATTTACAAAAATTGTGCGCCTACAGTATCGATTGAAAGCGATCGCACATCCGCATCAATACCTAATTTTGACCATGTTTGAGACATCGAATTAATTACCTGCTGCACGTTGTCAGAATTAGTCAGACTCAATAAAGTAGGTCCTGCACCACTAATAACTGTGCCATAAGCACCAGCAGCCAAAGCAGAAGAGTGTAGCTTTTCGTATCCAATAATTAGCTTTTGACGATAGGGTTGATGTATTTTATCTGTCAAGGCTGCTGTTAGCCATACTGGATTATTAGTCCCTAAAGCCTGGATCAATAAACCCATACGAGAAATATTAAAAATAGCATCACTACGGATATAGCTGTCTGGCAAAACAGATCGTGCTTCTTCTGTAGATAATTCAAAATTAGGAATGGCGACTACGGGAATAATTTTTTGATGCCAAGGAATTTTGCAGATTTGCCACCCTTCTCCATCGGCTACCGATAGCTGGCAACTGCCTAATAATGCGGGCACAACATTATCAGGATGACCTTCAATAGAGATTGCCATTGCCATCACCTCATCCTGGCTTAAAGGGTTTCCCGCTAAACAGTTTGCTCCCAATAACCCCCCTATAATTGCCGTTGCGGAGCTACCCAAACCTCTTGATAGAGGAACACCGAGCTTTATTCCAATCTTCACATTAGGAGGTGCTTGATTGATTTTTTGATAAAGCCGCAAAAAAGACTGATAGATTAGATTAGTTTCACCCCTGCCCACTTTATCAGCTTCATTGCCTTCTACGGTAATTTTAAGTTTGGTATTGGTTTGGGCAACAGTAAATTGAAACTGATTAGCCATAGTCAAAGCTGCGCCAATACAGTCAAAACCAACTCCTAAATTGGCGGTAGTTGCGGGAACACTGATAGTAACTTGATTCATACCATTACGTTCTGTGTATTTTTTAATCGAAAATGTTATTTTTACGGTTTATAAAGATGCGATCGAAATCAGTGAAATAAACTAAGTTTTGATGGTTAATAAAGAAAAACACTTAATCAAAATACTATATACAATTCCATTAAGTCATGATTATTGCCCGTAATACAATCGCTATATTACTAGAAACTAAACCAAGCAATATCAAAAGTCTCAAACAAGTCGATGATGATATTTATATTCAACTTGGAGATTGCGAAGATAGATTATCTATAACTCTTCAAGAGTATCAAAACTGCCTGCATCAGTTACGGCGAAACAACGGACATATCGACCGTACAAGCTTTTTGACAATCGCATTCATAATTGGCATGTTTGTGTTTGTGGCGATCTCTTCTATCAACACTAATGTAGCTAGCAGTGATAGTCAAACTAGCAGTCAATTGGTTATAGAATATTGAGCTAAGATCGATTGTCCATTTTCTATTGTCCCACCAATTCTTGACGTAGACGATACATAATTGTATCTGGTTCAATTTGAGATAAAATATCCTTGATTAAAGTAGAAGCTCCCATTTCTCCCCAAGTGCATCCTTGTTCTAGATATACTTGAGCAACGCGACCAATAACAAACGTGCCATATGCTGCGATCGCACCCTGGGCTGTAGCTGTACCCAAGTAAGCCGTAATTGCCCCTGGAGTAGCAAATCCGCTACTCAAAACAGCTCCACTTTTGCCAACGCTCAAAAATAAACTGCTGCCTACCTCTCCTAACAGTAAACCACCAGAGCTAGCTATGATACGGCGTAATAGATTGCTAGCCTCATAAGTAGTGATTGGCAGGCCATATAGCTTGGATAAAGAGCGAATCAAAGCTAAATCAGCAACAATACCGCCGATTAGATCCAAAAAAATCACAGGATTAGCCGCAACAGCGATCGCTTTATAACGGGCATACTGATTAATAATTTTTTGTGCTTCTTCCTGGCGGAGTTCGATAGTTTTTTGAGCAATATTGACTTCTGCATCTCTTCCTTGCACTAAAGCATTTAAAGCCAGTAATGATTTGCCCTCTTGTTGTAAAATTTGACATATAGCTTGATGCAACTCTTCTATTTGGGGTTCAGGGTTTTCCCAACTATTACTAACCCCACCTTCTGCTGATTCTACTCTGACTTGAATTGGTTGAGGTTTGGCTGCAACCATGACAATTTCTTGAGTTGAAATAATATCTTCTAGGTTGCCCATAGTGCCAGCAGAATTTAACTTCTGTAATTGAAGATAAATTTGCTGGCGATCCAGGTCGGGATAAAGATCGACTTTATTGAAGACTAAGATTAATGGTTTTTGCGTACTTCTAAGGGCGCGTAGTGCTTCATATTCAGTTTTTGTAATATCTCCTGCTACTACAAATAAAATTAGATCGGATTTTTGAGCTATTTCTCGCGCCATGGTCGCTCTGGATTCTCCTCCTACTTCATCTAGCCCAGGAGTATCAATTAATTCTACCTCTAGCCCTTCTTCGGGAAAAGGATTCCAGCGCAAAATAGTTAAAGAAGTTGTCACGCCATGCAAAGCACCAGTTGCTACGGCTTCTTCTTGTAAAAGAGCATTGATCAAAGATGATTTACCACAGCTGACTAAGCCAAAAGTACTAATACGAAGTGCTTGACGATCTAGTTTATCCAGCGCGCCTTGAAGAGATTGTAAATCTTTTTTTACGGTTTTTTGTAGGCGATCGCTTGGCGGACAATTACCATGACGGCGAAAACCAGAATACCAAGAAATAGCCTGTTGCAGGCTTGCACGAGCCTGATTGTAATGAGTTTCTTGTTTTGATGTCTTTTTGCTCACAGTCACACCTGAATGATAAATGCTTCAGCTAATATCTAGTTTTGACGATTGGTTATATTTTTCGAGGGATTAATATCCAATGCACCTTTAGGATAAGCAATACGTTTGTGATTGAATTGCTCCCATACTCGCACAAAAACTTCTGCCACAATTGGTAGCTCATCGTAATTTAGCCCACTATCAAGTAGTTGACCATCTTGCCAACGAGATTTAAAAATTTTTTTGACCGTGGCTAAAGCCTGTTTGGGAGTGGCATCTCTTAGCGATCGCAAAGCAGCTTCACAACCATCAGCCAACATCATAATTCCTGCTTCGCGAGACTGAGGAATAGGCCCAATATAGCGAAAATCTGATTCTGATACTGTTGTACCTTTTTCTTCCGCTTTTTGTTTTGCTTGATAATAAAAATAGGCAATTAACAAAGTACCTTGATGTTCGGGAATAAAATCGCGAATTGCTTTAGGCAAACCATACTTACGCGCCATTGCTAACCCTTCGCTAACGTGTTTTTTAATGATTTCGGCACTTACCCAAGGATCGTCAATTTCATCGTGTTTATTAGGACCCCCCATTTGATTTTCAATAAAGCCCAAAGGATCGTGCATTTTGCCAACATCATGATAGAGAGTCCCTGCTCTAATTAACTCTACATTACAGTTTAATTCTCTAGCGGCAGCCTCCGCTAAAGATGCTACAAACATGGTGTGTTGAAATGTTCCTGGTGCTTCAGTGGCAAGTCTTTTTAATAGGGGCAAATTGGGATTTGATAATTATGCCAAACGAATAGGAGTAATCAGATCGATAAATCTTTCTAAATAAGGAGAAATGCCAATAGCGACAACACTCCACGCAACTCCAAATATGCCACAAATGCTAGCATCAGGTAAAATCGCTGACCTATTTGTAGCAGGACTGTCACTAGCAATCAAATTGCTAATTAAATAGACCGTTGCTTGCGATAGACCCACCATAATACCCAATCTGGCGATCGCTTCTCGCGATCGCAATCTTCCAGCAAAAATAGCGGCAACGAAGCCCCCTGCGCATCCTGACAGTAGATAGGAAGATGCTACGACTTGATTACTAAACATAACCAGCCCTGTCACCAAAGCAACCTGACATACTGCCAAACTAGGAGAATAAAAGCTGCTTACAAGCAACCCAATAGCTGGCAAGCTTGTATGGGGAAAATCAAACACGCTTAATAAAGGCGCACTTAAGCTTAATAAACACAGTAAAAAATAATCACGATGGCGAATGGAAGTATAAACTCTTCTTTGAACCACCAGAAAGATTCCAACCATCAAGCTAACAAAAGCCGCACAAAGTTGTAATCCATTCCAATTGATTCCTCGTTGACTTAATCTAAAACCATCAAGCAACACAAAATCAGATTGTGTTATTCTAGCTCCCTGTTCGACAATAACCTCTCCTTGTTCAATTTCCACTATGACTGTGTTAATAGCCATGGCTGCTTTTTCGGCAATATTTCGCGTGGCATCTTTGTCTTCCTCTAAATTAGGCTCAAGTATTTCTAAAAGTAAACTATGAGCCAGTAATTCAGTATTTTTGGGTATGTTAGGATTTAATTGAGCTGAAATCGCCCGATCTAACAAGTTAGACGGCATTCCCAAGGGAATTCCCTGAGTTAAGATGCGATCTGTAGCCAAGGCAACCGTGTTTTTAGTAGTTTTCCAGTCTTTTTCAGTTAAATCTAAGAGAATTACAATATCTTTGTCATCTAGACGAACAATCTTTTTCTGAGCTAGCTTTTTCCAAGCCTGAGAATATCGATAACGAGTTAAGGTAATTTGAGCAATTAAAGTATTAAATTCGCCTTCAGAGGTTTGCTCCCGATATGTTTGCAATTCTGAAGCAACTTTCTGTAACTTAGGATTGAAATCTGGTCTTTTTTCCAAAGATAAATTATTGTCTGTATCAGAAGACCTAGCCTCAAAATTTTTAGTAACAGATGCCAAAACTGCCTTAAATTCTTCTTCAGGACAGAAACGAATATATTGTTGACTAGACAAAGAAAAGAATTCTGGATTAAAAAAAGGAAAAGGTTCAGTTAGTTTTCTCAATTCGTCTACACTATTAAGATAAATAGCTAACTGACTTTGAATTTCCCTAGTTAAATTCTCATCTTGCTTAAGTATGGGAACAATACCAGTTTGTATTTCTTTGCGCTTTTCTATAGTAGTTTTATTGTCTTCAAATTCTCCTGAATAGGGGGCTTTGATCGTTAGGGGTGAAATTTTTCCGACAGTTAACTGTGGCTGATTATAGAAACGATAGCCCACGACACTAGTTATCGCAATGATGCTGAGGATTAACATTGCCAATAAATCTCTCAAGATATTTTTGCGATCTTTTCTGCGTCTTTGCCTCAAGGAAGTAGATCTTGAAAACTTACTATGCTTAGTTGAGTTTCTGTGACCCAGCAAAATATTTTGATTTAGATACTTTTCTCGCCATCCCTCAAGATATCTTATTAGTGAATGCCAGCTTTTCATCATATGTAAGGACTCTTGGGAGCTATAAAAACACCTGGATCAATTTCAGTTAACTGATGTAACAACTCTGCCACAAGAAACTTCATTTGCCGAGTAAATTTCTAACCGAACAATTGTGTTTGGTGTTATTGTCTGATGACAAGGAAAGATGCTGGCAAGAAGTATTCTAATTTCCATAACACTTTTAATTTAATAATTTTCCTACTTGAAAATAAAATTTACTATCTAGTTGCCTACAATAAACAAAATTCATCAATTGGTATCAAAACTATTTTTAAAGCTTGTATCTGTAGATGGCTTATTTGCTTGCTGTTTCCGCGGTTTTCCAATGTTGCTATGACTGTGAATAAAATATACAACTAGTCAACTTTAACTCAGGCTAGATTTTTGCGAAATAATCTTTAGATTTGGACGATGTTGGAAAATTTTAGGATTAGCCACAGCATGGAGTTCTAGATCGTATAATAGCTCTAAATTATCTGGATTATGAACTCCCAACCAGGTTTTGAATAGTCTCTGGGAAGTTGTTTGTGCTTGTTGATAAAGTTGGTGATGGCTAGCCGCCATTTTCCAATTTCTTGGTATACCTGATATACCATTGTATGCTCCTGAAAGAGAGGCTGTGAATACTGTGATAGGTACAGATAGGTTGCTAGAAATTTTGGTTGCACGTTTGACTGAAAGCATAAAATTTTTTGGTGTAGAGATAAAACAGTAAAAGGACATAGCCAGCACGAAGCTGACTTCAGGCTGTACTAAACTAGCTGTTAACTTTAGTTTGTTTTCTTGTTGGTACAATTTCTCTGCCAACTGTTGCAAACTCAAACCCCTTTCCCAAGCTTGGCTCACTATCTCTAATTTTGCCACCAGAGATGAAGCTTTAACTTTTACACCACCTAATACTTGTTTAACCATCATACTGATATTTGGCTCTTCAAGTTTAAATTTATTATTTAATGCCAAAGTTAATAAATAGTTCCATGTTGCAATTTCTTCTTCAATTTCTGGAGTAAGGGAGGAGGGTATATTTGACTGAGAGATGATTGTTTTACATAGTTTTTGAAAATTTTTATTATCCTCTTGAATAACTATTAAAGATAATAAAATAGAGATTAAGTTACAGTAATAATTACTCAAGCGGTTTTTAAGTATTATTTATTGGTCTGAGTTACCATTACAATTCTTTGTCTCTTCTTGAATATTTATTTTAAAGTTATCTAGACTATATTTGGCTACAATTTGAGTCGATTGTTTAAAAACAGACTCTATGGGTGGACTCTTAACAATAACTTGGGCGATTCGATCTCTTGTTTGAATCCAACAGGGGGATTGAAACTGACGGATTTTGTCGCAGCTAGGTCGATCTACATTATTGGATAAAGCTGCTCCAATAATGCTTCCTAACCAAACTCCTTGAAATCGATCTGAAGTGGAATAATTCATTTGTTGAGGATTTAATTTAGCAGTATAAAGAAAACTAAAAACTGAAAACTGATAAGATACTCAAAGCCTATTAATATTAATATTTTTATTTAAATGTTAGTCACTACTACCGATACAGTTCAAAATCAGTCTATTGAAACCTACTTGGGAATAGTTACTGCCGAAGTCGTATATGGTACAAATGTCTTTAAAGACTTTTTTGCAGGCATTAGAGACACTCTAGGGGGTCGTACAGGCAGCTATGAGAAGGTGTTTGAAAAAGGACAACAAAAAGCTATTGAAGAACTCAAGCAACGCGCTCAAAAGTTAAACGCCGACGGGGTGATTGGCATTGAAATAGATACAGGCACCATTAGCGTAGATAATAAGGGAGTCTTACTTTTAATTACTGCTACTGGAACAGCCGTTAAGTTTAGTTAAGTTTGTGTATGTGTGGTTATCCACAAAATGACCAGAATTAGAATTTATGTTAACTACAGAAAGTAATTTGCCCACCCCCAAAACCTTTCCTATTCTTAGTCTTTATGTTCATCTTCTCCATGATTATTCTAATTGGTTATTATCTAGGTTAGCTCGAGGTATTGGGACTCATGTCGTTACTTTAAATGCTGAAATGACTATGATGGCAGAAGAAAACCCTGCCCTTAGTCAAGCAATAAAGGCAGCAGATCTAGTTATTCCTGATGGTTCGGGAATTATTCTTTACATGCGCTTGCGAGGAATTAAACACCAACGTTGTCCTGGTATAGAGTTAGCGGAATCTTTGATTACTGAAATTGGACGGGAAAATACTCTTCACTCTCTTTGTTTTTTTGGTGGAACTCCCGAAACAGCAGTTAACGCGGTAAAAACTTGGCAGCAGAAATTTCCTAATCTAAACATATTAAGTCAGGATGGATATATTTCTGGAGAAGAAGAAGTTAAATGGAAGCAAACCCTACAAGAAAAGCAACCCCAAGTTATTTTGGTTGGTATAGGAGTACCCAGACAAGAACTTTGGATTCGAGATAATCGGCATTTGTGTCCCAATTCTATTTGGGTTGGTGTTGGAGGAAGTTTTGATATCTGGGCAGGAAATAAATCCCGCGCACCTATATGGTTGAGAAACAACAATTTAGAGTGGTCATATCGTCTTTATCAAGAGCCTTGGCGTTGGCGTAGAATGCTTTCCCTGCCGAAATTTCTCTGGCGTTCTCTAGTAGCCTAAAATAAAACGAAGTAGATAACATAGTGTTGTAGTTATCCACTTCGTTTTGCCTTGAAAAATATTTAGAAGATCTGCCATTAAAAATTATTTTTTGACAGAAGACTCAATCAGTTCACTTTCAATAAAAGGTGCAGATGCTAACTCTTTCAATCCTACTGATTCTAGTAGTTCTGACCATTTAGCTTTAACAATTGTCTCTTCTTTTTCAGATGGAATATCCCGAGCTAAAACAGACAGGGCATCATACCAAAAACCTTCTTCATAATACAGTTCAGCTTGTGCCACAGAATCAACCGTATCTAATTCTTGTTTGGTCGCAACATCAATTGCTGACTGACGCATCCAGCCTTCTACCACAATATCTCGCGATCGCTGTTGAGAATTGCAAATCATTGAAAGATACCAGTGATAGTTTGTATCTTTTTCTATTAGGTTGGTTTGCACATCCGAAGGGATATCAACGCTCATAATGCCTTCTCCTTGGGTAGTCAGAAAAGCTTCATACATCAATTCATCTTGTTCGTTGCGGAGTACAAATTCTAGAGTTTTTTGTTGTTTGAGTTTAGGTACATAGAAGAATAATTTGGGAGAAGTAGAAGCATTTATACCTACCGTCTCTTCTGGTATCAATGCTACCAAATTACTATTGGAATTACTTACACAACTATGATTGATACCTCTACTACCGCCATCTCGACGATGAGTAGGCAAACCATAGTCGGAATTGCTATTTTGCTTGGTTGTTTCTGCTGCACTAATTGGTGCAGCAAAACTTACTGATAAAACGTTCAGCATTACTAATAAGCCAAATATTCTATTTATTTTTAAATTTTTTAAGAGTTTAATATTAAACATTAGTTTATCAATTTAAATTGATATAAATAAACACGACAAATATATTTAATATATTAGTCTTTTTTTGTAGTTGATGTCCACTATATTAAATTAAAACTATACTTGTCTGTATTGTTTATTTGCTAATTATTTGAAATAGTATTAAATATATTTTTTTAGATAAATCAGAAATTTCACTTAAATAAAAACAAGCTTTTTTGTAAGTAAAAATAAGTTGTTTCATGAAAAATACGGATAATCAAGCCATAACAAGCTATTTAAATCTTAAGAAAGCTAAGAATTGGCTCGGCACATATACATTGTCTTTGTTATTACTAACCATATTTATTTCAACTCTTGTTTTAGGAGTAAGACGCTTTGGCGGACTACAAATTTTAGAATTGCTAGTCTATGATTGGATGGTGAATTTACAGAATAAAAATGAAATAGATAACAGGTTATTAGTAGTAGAAATTACTGATAAAGATATTAAAGAACAAAATAGCTGGCCAATTACAGATAATACTATTGCTCAATTATTAAAGAATATTCAACAGCATCAACCAAAAGTAATTGGTTTCGATCTTTATCGAGAAGTCCCTTATCCCCCAGGTACCGAATTGCTAAGACAAGAATTACAAAAAGATAACGTAGCGGTAATTCAATTAATTGGCAACGGGGATAATAGCGTGTCTGCTCCTCCTGGAGTAACCCAAGATCAAATCGGCTTTAATGACATAGTTGTCGACGTTGAAGATGACGTATTGCGACGTAATTTGATGTATGTTCAATTTGGAGATCGAGAAGACGAACAAATATATTCATTTTCTCTTCGAGTGAGTCTAAAATATTTGGCAGATCGTCATTTCAAGTTTCAAGTTAACGATGATTCTTTACAGATTGGAGATATAATTTTTCCTGATTTAAATGCCAATTCTGGGGGTTATCAACTGGAGTCTTCAGAAACAGCAGGTAAGCAGATTTTAATTAATTATCGCTCTCCCAATATCGCTAAAACAGTTACTTTAACCGAGGTAATAAAAGGAGAAGTCGACCCCAAATTAATTAAAGACAAAATTGTCTTAATTGGTACAAGTGCCCCTAGTATTAAAGATATAATCCCGACTCCCTATAGAGGTTCCCAAACCTTTATGCCTGGTGTAATGGCTCATGCTCAGATGGTTAGCCAAATTTTGAGCGTAACTTTAGATGATGCACCTTTAATTTGGTTTTGGTCTGAATGGGTAGAAGGCTTGTGGATCTGTGGATGGTCGTTATTGGGAACTGCGATCGCCTGGAAACTGAAACATCCTCTATCTATTGTCATATCAGGCATTGCTAGCATTGCTAGTTTGTGGGGGATTTGCTTAATCACGTTTGCTTTGGCAGGATGGATTCCTTTTGTTCCCGCTGCAATTACTTTGGCTCTGACTATGGCTAGTGTTTTGGGCTATAAGTCTTTGTACAATCTTTTTTATGATTCTTTAACAGGATTGCCCAATCGTACTCTGTTTGCCAAACAACTAAAAGAACTCAAGCAAAGAAATCGTTTTAAAACAGATGGATATATTGCTATTCTTTGCTTAGATCTAGATCGTTTTAAGCTAATTAATGATGGTTTGGGATATCAGGCGGGCGATCGCATTTTAATTGCCACTACACAGCGTCTGCAAGACAATATTGACTCCAAGGCTATTTTAGCGAGGGTAGGAGCAGATGAATTTGCGATCGCTTTTAGGACAAACGAAGATCAGATAGAAGCCATTGAAATAGCGACTAAATTGAATCAGGAATTGGCAATTCCTTTTCAGTTGAGCGAGCAAGAAGGCTTTACTTCTGCCAGTATTGGTTTGGCTCTCAATCGTATTGGAGAAGACTTTCAGCCAGAAGAGTTATTACAGGCTTCTCATACAGCAATGTATAAGGCTAAGGTGTCTGGTAAAAATCAGCATCAGGTATTTGCCACCAAAATGCACGAGCAAGCATTAAAAAGATTGCAGTTGGAAGCAGACTTGAATCAAGCTATTACCAATGAAGAATTTGAACTGTATTATCAACCCATAATTTCTTTTACTACGGGCAAGATATCAGGTTTTGAGGCTTTGGTACGCTGGATTTCTCCCACGCGAGGCTTTATTTCTCCTGGTGATTTTATTCCTGTTGCGGAAGAGACTGGTTTAATTGTACCGATGGGAAAATGGATTTTAGAAACTGCTTGTCGCCAGATGCAGCAGTGGCGTAATAAATTCCCTGAAGCGGAAAATGTGGTGATGAGCGTAAATTTATCCAGCAGACAGTTTGCACAGCCAGATTTGCTAGCACAAATTCAGGAAGCGTTAATTGTGACGGAACTCGACCCTGCTAATCTAAAATTAGAAATTACGGAAAGCATGGTGATGGATGATGTAGAGAATACAATTGTTTTACTCAATCAGTTAAAGGAGTTGAATCTCAAAATTAGTATGGATGATTTTGGCACAGGATTTTCATCCTTTAGTTATTTACATCGTTTTCCTACAGATACCCTCAAAATAGATCGTTCCTTTGTGAGTAATATGAGTCAAGGAACTAAAAACATCGAAATTGTTAATACTATTGTTATTTTGGCTCACAAATTAGGAATGGATGTAATAGCCGAAGGAATTGAAACTGAAGCAGAAAGGCAGATTTTACAAGGTTTCAACTGTGAATATGCTCAAGGCTATTTCTTTGCCAAACCTCTAAACAAAGAAGATGCCACAGAATTGTTTGCTAATAAGAAACAGTGGAAGAATGAGGGATGAGGAACAAGGAGCAAGGAGCAAGGAATGAATAAACGTTTAATTAATATAACGATCGCTGTTCTTTGCCTAATTAATGTTGGATGTGAGCAAAATGTTGTAACAGAGTCAGAGTTAGATAAGCGATCGCAGATAACGACGAAGTATCGGGAATACACAAAAGAATTTCCTTTGGTCAAAAGTATCGCGGTTGAGGAATTACAGCAGTTACAAGCCCAAGGAAAAAAGCTGGTTTTAGTTGATGTGAGATCGCCCAAGGAAAGAGAAATATCTATTATTCCAGGTGCGATCTCATTAGCAGAATTTGAAGAAAATTTAGAGCGGTATAGCAATAGCGATGCCATGATAGTGGCATACTGTACCATCGGCTATCGTAGCGGCAAATATGCCCAAAAGTTAAGACAGCAAGGAATCAATATTCTCAATCTGGAAGGGAGTTTACTTGCCTGGAGTCATAGCCAGGGAGAGTTAGTTAATGATGTTGGTTTAACTAACAAAGTTCATGTTTTTGGTCGTCAGTGGCAACTTACCGCAGACAATTATCAGCCTGTTTGGTAAGTTAAGCAATTGTTATTTCCTATATCCTGTAAATGGATATAGCAGCTGTCCAACAAAATTTCTGGGTAGTCTTTTAGTTGTACCGTATTCGGCTGGCCAATGCTTAGAAGGCATATGATATGTCTTGAAAAGGCGATCGAATAAAGGCGTATGGGCTGCATAGTTGGTATCGATCGCAGGTTGTTCTGAACTATGATGCCAATGATGATATTGGGGCGTAACGATCAAGTATTTTAGTATTCCCCAATCAAAACCAAGATTGCAGTGAATGACAATTGCCTGTAATGCCGCAATTGTTACATATATATCCAAGGCTGCTTGGGTTGCACCAATATAGTAAAGGCATAGCATAACCAAACTTCTTTCAATAAAGACTTGGCTCACATGGGAGCGAGAACCCGCCAGCCAGTCTAGGGTTTCTACGGAATGATGTACTGCATGAAATGGCCAAAGCCGAGGAATATCATGGAAAATCCGATGTTCCCAATATAAAACAAAATCGGCGCAAATAAGAAGAATGAATACTTGAACAGCTAAAGGTAGTGACTGCACTAGATTGTGGAGATTAGAGTTCATAATCCATTGAGATTGGGATACTAAGAAGTTTCCGACTAAAAGCACCGCGGATATTAGCAAATGATTGAAGCAGAAGTAAAAGAAGTCTAGTCCCCATTCGTCTCTAAGAATTACTTGCTTTTTATACTTAGGAAAGATTTTTTCTAATGCGGTAAATATTAGTGTAGAGCCAAGAAAAGCCAATATTAGCCAATCTACTCCTAATGCCAGGGATTTTGGTTCTACCGAGCCAATGGGCAGATTATACCCACCCATAGCAAATGCCGTCTAAGTGAGG
>ERZ1740059.974-NODE-974-length-14588-cov-8.529347_pt1 | contig 14588 bp, 11 predicted proteins | sample MGYA00581744_ERZ1740059 | MGnify/ENA primary metagenome ERZ1740059 (study PRJEB43018, sample SAMN04849738) | marine metagenome | isolation source: floating plastic debris | place: Pacific Ocean | collected 2008-08-28 | study: EMG produced TPA metagenomics assembly... | reverse complement strand
CCCTACGGGCTTGATAGCCTGGATGAAGCTGGTTTTAGGTATTTTCAAACCATGGGACCGCTGGAGTATGGGGCGAGACTGGCGGGGACTCCTAACGTGCCCACTTGGCGCGTACGATTACGCCTAGTGCCTGCGTGGCAGCACTCCAACTTGACTTACCAGGTCAAGGTGGATCATTACAACCTATCGCCCTCACTTTATGGGTCATTAGTCGATAGCTATGGCGCAGACAATGTGGACCCTAGCCTAGACAACACAGCAAATCATCAACATCTTGAACTGGTGTTTTTTCCGGTGATGAATGTGGCGGCGGACTGGCTGTCGGAGGCCACCGTAGCCAACTGGTCTGGGGTAGAAACCAATCCCATTTGTGGGTTAGGACTGGGGTGTGCATCTCTGGACGTGCCCAGCGGTGAATGGGCTAGCGAAACAACCCTGGCCATGGAAGCGGCCCCATGGGATAGGGCCAATGAGCCGATCTACATGATGGTGCGGGCTTTGGCACAGCGGGCAGGCTGGTTACAACAGGGCTGGACCATGCCCAACGAAATCCCTGAAGGGACCGGTAACGAGCGTCCTTGGGTGGAGGTCCTGATAACAAACTATCCAGGCAATGGTGGTGGCTACCTGGCCCAGTGGATTGAGCGGGGTGCTGATGACAGCGTTCGCGCCACGGTACATCAAATTTATTATGACGATTGGATGGAGATGGAGGGGAGTGCTAGCACAGGCTATCTGTGCCAGCGGGGCAGCAATACTAGTGACGTTAGAACACTTTGCCCGTAGCTGACCGATGGCTACGGCTATACATAGCGACGAATATACGCTAGCAGGGTCTTAAACCGAAACGGTTTAGAGATGTATTCATTGGCTCCCAACGTAAGACTGTGGTTGCGTTCTTCGACACCGTCAAAAGCTGTGACAACAATGACGGGAGTTTTAAGAGAATGGGAGCGAAACTCTCTTAGCACGGACCAGCCGTCGATTCCGGGAAGACTTATATCTAAAAGAATGAGATCAAAATGTACAGCCAGGGCCAGGGCCAGGGCCTGATGGCCATCGGTCGCAGTATGTGTCAGATATCCGGCTTTTTGCAGACCTTTTGACATAAATGCTGCGATCCGTGGTTCATCTTCAGCGATGAGAATTGTTGCCACAGGGTTATATCCTAGATGAAATACACAATCCCTTGGTGTTGGCAGTCATCACACGCTGTCGCAAAATAACAGTTTGCCTGTCTGTAAACCACCTGCTCAACAGACTTGAACTGTCACAACGATATTATTTCCAGTTCTTAGTAAGATAACCATAAGGGCATTATGAGAGTTTTCTCATGATGTCCTTATGGTTCAACCAGGCATCCGGTAGCCCATACCTCGTACGGTTTCGATTAGACGGCTGCCTAATTTCTTCCGTAGATACCCCACATAGACATCCACCACGTTAGACCCGGGGGCATAGTCATATCCCCACACGCGATCGAGCAGCTGTTCTCGGCTGAGTACCTGCCCCGGATGGTTCATAAAGGTCTCCGCCAGGGTAAATTCGCGGGCTGATAGTTCAATCACCTGCTCATCCACCTGGACTATCCGAGTGCGTAAATTGAGGACGATGTTACGGTGGGTGAGCACCCAATCTTGCTCAGCTGTGGCAGGCGCGGTTCGTAACCGGGCTCGAATCCGGGCTAGTAGCTCTTCAAATCGAAATGGCTTGGTGACATAGTCGTCGGCCCCTAGCTCAAACCCCGTTAGTTTATCGGTAATGTCATCACGGGCGGTCAAGATCACAATGGGAATGTAGCATCCTTGCCCCCGTAGCTCTTCAAGAACGGATAAACCGTCCTTGCCGGGTAGCCCTAGGTCCAGCACAATCAGCTCATAGTCGCCGTCCAGCGCATAGGCAATCGCATCAGGTCCGGTGGTTGCGATCGCAGTCTTAAATCCATTGGCCTGTAGCCCCTTATCCAAGAAGGCCGCCACCCGCACCTCATCCTCAGCAATCAAAATCCGTCTCATCAGCGACTCTCTCGATAGGTGGTTACCGCCAACGCCTGATCTATCGGTAGTGTCAGGGTAAAAACAGACCCGGTGCCCAGCTGGCTAGATAGCCCAATCCTGCCGCCATGGGCTTCGACAATCGCCCGCACAATGGCCAGCCCCAACCCCGAGCCATCGGACCTACGCTGAGTGTGCTGCACCCGAGCAAACCGGTCAAATATGCGGACCTGTTCTGCAACGGGGATACCTTCCCCCGTATCTTTTACCCAAAACTCCACCTGGGCATTCCGATTACGACAGCCTAACTCAATACAGTCGTTAACTTGGGTATGCTGGGCCGCATTGTGTAGCAAATTAAGCAGCGCCCCCGTCAGCCGTTGTGGATCGGCCACAATCTTAGCGCGAGTATCCACCTGCAGCTGCCAGTCGCGATCGGCCAAGGTTTGGGCTTTCGCAAACAAGTCCACGCAAAAATCAGACACGTTCAGGGTTTCTAACTGTAAAAAATCAGGATGCTCAGCCTTGACGATCAAAATCAGCTCGTTGACCAAGCTCCCCATGCGATCCAGATCATCTAACACCAGAGCGACCGTTTCGGCCTGCTCAATCGGGTCATCCCCCATCAGCTCTAAATGGCCCTGCATAATGGTGATGGGGGTGCGAAGCTCGTGGCCAGCATCGTTGATAAAGTTACGTTGGGTGGTAAACGCCCCCTGTAGGCGGTCCATCATGGCATTAAATGTGATGGTCAGATCCGCCAGCTCGCCTGTGCCGACCACCTCAATCCGACTCTCTAAATCCGTCTCATTGATGACACGGGCTGTCTTGGCAAGTTCTTTGACGGGCTGCAACAGGCGCCCGGTCACAATCCAGGCCAACCCAAACGCCACCAGCAACAGACCACCGACCACCTCACCAAACACATAGATACCGGCCAGGGCTTCATTCCGTTCTCCCGCCGAGAGATGGGCAATAACAAACTGCCCCCGATGGACGCCATTCACCACCAGAGGGGTGACCACATAGAGCACTTCACCAGCGGTCGGATCGCCCGTTTTTTGACGGCCCTGCATGGGTTCATCTAGACCAGACCAGGTTTCAATCAGGGCTGAGCCGGACCGAATGACCTCGGGTAAAAAAACAGGATTAGAGCGATAAACCTCACCATCTAGAAGAACAACCAGAAAGTTATCATCCTCCGGCAGCTCGCTAAAGATAAAGGCATCTAGGGTCAGGGATAGGGACGCAAATGACGACTCTCTAGACTGCGACCACTCGGTATAAACCTCCTTAAATCTTGCCACTTCCTCTAAAAAATCGTCATTAACACGCTCATCTACGGCAGCAAACAACAGAGCGCGAAAAATAGGTACAGCCAAGGCCACAGCCGCTAGCATCAGCACCACATAGAGAAGGAATATTTTTGTTCGTGCCTGCTTAAAAAAACCAATCTGGTTAGAGCGTTTCATCTGATAAATAGAGTCTTTGGCTCAAGCTATGGAAAATGTTTGTAGCGGTCGCGACTTTCTTTAATGACGTTATCCAGAACTTTCTAAAAATAAAAGTTTGTCCCTTACCTAACTCTATGCCATTGTGACATTTTAGGAACTGACTACCCCTTAAATAAATTATCCTTGAACAGGATAAGGGCACATGAAATTTCTCTCATGTTGAGGCGAAAAACGCTAAATTAGCTAGGTTTTTATAAGTTAATAAAATAATGTTGATTTAAGCTTAAATGCCTCGATAGTTAGGAACTTAAGTAGATTAGACAGGTTCTAATTAAGTCTCATTAATCAATTTACTAATTTTTCAAATGTTAATTCAGTTCCTTTCATAGGAATTAAATGAGGTGTTTTTACGGCGCGATCGCAACTTTCTAAATTAGTCTTCATGAAAGTGCTCTAACATACGCTTCATTCAAATTTTAGTAACGCTAACGATAGTAGTGTCATCAGTCGATTAGCACTACTGGAGTACGAAGCTATGCGTGTATCTGTCATTGGCACAGGCTATGTGGGTCTTGTTACGGGCGCCTGTTTGGCCCACATTGGTCACGATGTGGTGTGTGTCGATAACAATGTGGAGAAAGTCGCTACTCTGCAAACGGGTAAACCCCCCATCTATGAGCCTGATCTCACAGATATTATGCGCTCGGAACGGCTGTCGTTTACCACCGACCTGGCCGCTGGCGTAGGCCACGGTGACGTCATTTTTATTGCAGTGGGGACTCCGCCACTGCCCACGGGAGAAAGCGATACCCGCTATGTAGAAGCCGTCGCTCGGGGCATTGGTGAACACATTGGCAGCGACTATAAGGTCATTGTTAACAAGTCTACGGTGCCGGTGGGGTCGGGGGACTGGGTGCGGCGTTTGATTTTGGATGCGGTGGAGCATCGCGGTGCCCAGACCAGTTTTGAAGTCGTGAGTAATCCAGAATTTTTGCGGGAGGGATCGGCGGTGTACGACACCTTTAACCCGGATCGGATTGTTCTCGGGGGACAGTCCCCAAGGGCCATTGAGCGAATGCGACAGCTCTATGCGCCGATTGTTACTCGACAATTTGCCCTGGACCCGGCACTACCGGCGGTGCCTGTGGTGGTGACCGACCTGGCCTCTGCTGAAACAATTAAATATGCCGCCAATGCTTTTTTGGCGACAAAAATTAGCTTTATTAATGAAATTGCCAATATTTGCGATCGCATCGGTGCGGACGTTAACCAGGTGGCCCAGGGCATTGGCCTAGACAGTCGCATCGGTGGCAAATTTCTCCAAGCGGGCATTGGCTGGGGTGGATCTTGTTTTCCCAAAGATGTATCGGCCCTAATGCACATTGCCCGAGACTACGGTGTGCCAACTAACCTATTAGATGCCACCATCGCCACCAATCAGCGCCAGCGTCTACAGGTGGTCTATCACCTGCAAAAAACCCTAAAAATTCTCAAGGGTAAAACCATTGGTTTGCTGGGTCTCACCTTTAAGCCCAATACCGACGACCTCAGAGACGCCCCCGCCCTGGATATCATTGCTGAGCTACAGCGGCTGGGGGCCAAGGTCAAAGCCTATGACCCCATTGTCGAAAATCTTGACGCACCAGTCACCCTGGTGGATACCCCCACCACCCTGGCCCACAGCTGCGATGCCCTGGTGCTGGTCACCGACTGGGCTGAATTTCAGGACCTGGACTATGGCGATTTGGCCCGTCGCATGACCCATCCCATTTTTATCGATGGCCGCAACTGCCTCAATCCACAACGGATGCAGCAGGAGGGCTTTTACTACCAGGCCATCGGTCGCCCCAGCGCCGGTCAGCTACTGTGGCCCACCGTTAGCCCCACCTCTGCCCTTGTCGCCTAGGTGATAAAAATCCTCAGGAGCTCCTGACATGAAACTAATGGTCTATTCCCACGATGCCTTTGGGTTGGGCAACATTCGCCGCATGCTAACCATCTGTGAGTATTTGCTGCGCACACTGCCCAGCATCTCCATCCTTGTGGTGTCAGGCTCACCCGCCCTGCACACCCTGAGACTGCCTGAGGGCCTCGATTATATCAAGCTGCCCTGCCTGGGGCGCGACACCTCGGGCCAGCTAGAAGCTAAATATCTTAAAAGCATGCCAGAGACGTTGGTGCGGTTGCGATCGCACCTAATTCTCACCGCCGCTGCCCACTTTCAACCCGATGTTTTGCTCGTCGACAAAAAGCCCCAAGGTCTCCGAAACGAGCTCAAAGAAACCTTGGGCCATCTCAGCCGCCACAGCCCAAAAACCAAGCGAGTGCTGCTGCTGCGGGATATCCTCGACACCCCAGCCGCCACTATTCAACAGTGGCAAACCAACAACTACTATCGTCTTACCCAGCGACACTATGACCAAATCTGGGTGGTGGGCACCCCCGAGATTTTCAACTTACCCCATGAGTATAATTTTCCCCTGCCCCTACGGCAAAAAGTCAGGTTCTGTGGCTACCTAAGCCGTGGCTGCGGCCGCACACCCAGGCACTTTCTCCGCCAGCAGTTAGGCGTGCATCCAAACGAACCGCTGGTGGTGGTCACCCCCGGCGGCGGCGGTGATGGACAACGGCTGATCCACGCCTATTTAGAAAGCGTTAGGCAACAAACCATCGCCGCCAAACCCATTCCAAAAACAGTGATTATTTCCGGGCCGGAGATGCCTGCTGACCAACAGCACCAGTTCGAGACCCAGGTAGCCCCCTACCCTAACGTTCAACTTCTAGAATTTAGCGACGACCTGATTAGCTACCTAAACGCCGCTGATGCGGTGGTGGCCATGGCTGGCTATAACACCACCTGTGAGATTCTCTCCCTACGTAAACCCGCCGTTGTTGTTCCCCGCACCCGCCCCGTCCAAGAACAATGGATGCGGGCCAAGCGCTTTGCTAAAAGCGGTCTCCTCTATGCCATCCATCCCCAAAAGCTCACCCCCCAAGCATTATCCCAAACCCTAGAGCAGGCACTCACTACCAAGCCTTACGCCATCAACACGTTTCGCCTTGATGGCCTCCCCCGCATTGCCCAGCTCATGCAGGGTCTCATGCCCAGTGTGTCCCATACATCCAGTCGTGATTTAGCAGCACTATCATGCGTCCTCTAATCGGATTTTTGTTAAAAACCTATCCCAAACTATCAGAGACCTTTATTCTCAACGAAATTCTAGAATTAGAACGACAGGGACTCAATCTTCATATTTTCTCCCTCAGACAACCGCCAAAACAGCGAACCCATCCAGGTGTGGCAAAGGTTCAAGCTCCGGTAACCTACCTACCATCGCTACTGCCTGAGCATAACTCAAGCCAAGAAAAAGAGCTGCTAGAGGCCCACGTCAAACTCTTTCAACAGGACAGTAACACCTATTTCAATACGCTACAGTTCTACCTGAGTCGGCAGGAAGACCGACGGCTGCACGAATTCTTACAAGGGGGCTACCTGGCCTGGAAACTTCAACAGTTGGGCATCACCCATATCCATGCCCACTTTGCCAATGTCCCCACCGCCACCGCAGAAATCGCCCAGGCATTCTCTGGCGTCTCCTATAGCATTACGGCCCACGCTAAGGACATTTATTTGAATGACAAAACTGCTCTGGATCGCCGTATGGCCAAAGCGGAATTTGTCCTCACCTGTACCGACTATAACCGTCGTCACCTAAACCAGGTTTCCACATCCCGCACCCCCATTCACCTGGCTTACCACGGCTTAGATGTGGCTCGCTTTTGCCCAGGGCCTAGAACCCAGCAGACTAAGGTACCACTGATCCTGAGCGTGGGTCGGTTCTGTGAGAAAAAGGGATTTCCCTATTTGCTCAAAGCTTGCCATTTGGTCAAACAGGTGGGCATCCCGTTTCGCTGTGTCATCGTTGGGTATGGTCCGTTAGAAGACTCTATTCGACAACAGATTAACCAGTTGGGCCTCACTGATCACATTACCCTGGTGGGCAAACTCACCCAGGAGCAGCTGATTGACTATTACCGACAGACCGATCTATTTGTGTTGCCCTGTTTGGTCACCGATGATGGCGACCGCGACGGTATCCCCAATGTGTTGCTAGAGGCCATGTCCATGGAGATACCGGTCATATCGACTGATATCTCGGGCATTTCTGAGCTAGTAGAGTCAAACTACAACGGAGTGCTCGTTCCTGAAAAAGATGAGCTGTCGTTAGCTCAAGCCTTGGAGGCACTGATTCGCCAACCCGAGCGGCGGGAAACCCTGGGCAAAGCAGGCCGACTCACGGTATTGGATAAATTTGGTCTCAGCCAAAATGTGGGGGCGGTCAAGGACTGGCTGCTACAGGCTGTAAAACAACCCATGAGACCCCAAACCCAGGCAAGCGTACTGGGGGATCTGCTAAAGATGACCGCAGCCTCAGCGACAGCTCCGTAGCCCGGCGTTACCTGTCTCCATGTGCGAGGCTCCGGGGTGAGACCTCTGGAGAGCGTCTTACGTCTGCATCACCCGTCAAATTTTCTAAAACCAAATGCGATGAAAACCCTACTATTTTACTGTCAACATATTCTGGGTATTGGCCACCTGATTCGTAGTATGGCCATTGCCCGCGGCCTCAGCCAAGATTTCAAAGTCTACTTTGTCAATGGTGGCGAAGTGATTCAAGATTTTCCGATCCCTGCTGGGATTGAAGTGATTAACCTGCCGGCCATTAAGACCGATCCAAACTTTCAGGAGCTGCAGGTGCCTGACGGTTTTGCAGATGTGGATGCGGCACTGGCGTATCGGCGTGGGCTGTTGCTGGAGGTTTGCGATCGCATCCGTCCCACCGCCGTCATGGTAGAGCTGTTTCCCTTTGGTCGTCGTCGTTTTTCCACCGAGTTAATCCCACTTCTAGAACGCGCTAAAGTTCACGGAGCCAAGACCATCTGCAGCCTGCGTGACATTGTTGTCACCAAGCAAGACCAGGCACGCCATGAAGCCAAAGTCTGTAAGCTAATGAATCGCTATTTTGATCAGTTACTAATCCACGGCGATCCTAGTTTTTTACCCCTAGAAAACAGCTTTTCCCGTGTGGGTGATCTCACCAGTGAAGTCCACTACACAGGCTATGTAGTCCCCGATGTTGACCGAGAGTTTACCCCCAGATCTGAAACAGATCCACCCATGATCTTAGCCAGCGTTGGCGGTGGTCGCTTTGGCCATGAACTATTGAACTGTGTGGCCCAAGCCAGTCAGTTTTTAGAAGATAGAATCCCCCATCATATTCAAATGTTTACCGGGCCATTTGCACCGGAAGATGTTTTTAACCATCTCCAGGCGATTGCCTCCCAGCGCTCAAATCTCACCGTCCGGCGCTATACCCCCGATCTGCTCAGCTATATGGCCAAGGCCGACTTATCCATTAGCATGGCAGGCTACAACACCACGCTCAACGTGTTGCAAACCGGAGTTCGTGCCATACAGCTACCGTTTACCGGCAATGACGACCAAGAACAACGGCTGCGCTCTACCCGATTAGAACAACTTGGCATTGTTAAGGTTATTGATTCGACTGCCCTCGCTCCCATTCCCTTCTCTCTCGAGGTTATCCGGGCCCTAGGTCATACCCGCAGCCAGCAGCACTTCTGTCTGCGGGGCGTAGAAATCACCGCCGCTCGAGTTAGGGCTTTAGTAGCACAAGAGGTTTTTGTTTGATCTCTTTTATCTGACTTTTCTCTTGAGTTCTGAAAGAAATTTTGACCCACAGCGTAGATCTATTTCAACAGTCCCCTCCAATATCATCAAATCCATGACCCAGCCTAAAGTTTGCATTACCACCCTGGAGTTTCCGCCCGATGTTGGTGGTGTGGGTGAGTCAGTCGCTCGCATCGCGAACCTACTCCAGGCCATTGGTTATGACGTTCACGTTGCCGTATTTCACTCCAAACAACGTAAAGCAGACGGTTATTATCGATCGGACTGTAGCACCACTGAGCAAAACGGAATCCAGATACATCGCCTAACCCCCGCCAGTCGATCCAATGCGCCAATTCTGCAAGACTACCGTAGCGAGATTTATTTTCAGCTCAAGCAGCTGCACCAACAGCATCAGTTTGACCTATTCCATGCCTTTTTTATTAATGAGACAGGTTTTATCACCACGTTACTCGCCAAGGAAGCCGGCATTCCTATCATCAATAGCGTGCGGGGTAGCGATCTGCACAAGCATGTATTTAGCCCCAAACAACATGGCCAGGTTAGCTGGATTTTAGCCAGCTCGGACTGGGTAACCTTTGTCAGCCGAGACCTACAAAGACGAGGACAGGTACTCGTTCCCGCCCTCAAAAACAAATCCACCGCTTTCTGGAACTCAATTCAGCCAGTGGAATTTTCTGGGTTATCCAAGCCGCCCCTCGCCGACCGGCTCAACGGGCTAGTGATTGGCTCAGTGGGGCGATTCCGCGACAAAAAAGGCTTGGAATATCTGTTAGATGCCTGTACCGAAATCAAACAGACTATCCCGCTCACCCTGCTACTGGTGGGAGATTTCGCCGAGCGGGAACGCCCCTACTGGGAAGCCGCTATTCGCGATAGCGGCATGGCAGATAACACCGTCGTCACTGGCATGATTCCCCGCACCGAGGGCATGGCCTATCTGACCTATATGGACATCTATGCCATCCCGTCTCTCCACGACGGCTGCCCCAACGCCCTACTAGAAGCAATGTTGGCAAGTCGAGCGATTGTGGGGACAGACGTTGACGCCATCGGTGAGATTTTAGACCACAACTATAATGGTCTGGTGGTGTCTCCAGGATCTAGCACTGAGCTCAAGGCCGCTATTCTCACCTTAGCGAAGTCTCCAGAGCTGCGCCACTGGCTGGGGCAGACGGCCAAAGCCACCGCCCATCAAAAGCTTGCCCCTGCCATTGAACAACAAAATTGGGCCAAGGTTTATCAACAAGTTTTGCCCCAGTCCGTAACCGTTCTTGCATCTTAAGTTTTAGGAGCTTTGTTATGACGTCTATCAGTACCAACGCCGCCTTAGTCTCCACAGCCCTACCAGCCATTACCGTTGTGGTAGTACCACGGGAACGATTTAGCTACACTCAACAGTCTTTAGAGAGCATTTATCAATACACAAATCTGCCATTTGAGCTGGTGTATGTGGATGGTGGCTCGCCTAAATCAGTACAACACTATTTGAGCAAAGCAGCGGCAGAACGGGGCTTTACACTGCTCCGCACCGAGCACTTTCTGGCTCCCAATCAGGCCCGTAACCTCGGACTCAGCCAGGTAAAAACAGACTATGTGCTATTTATTGACAATGATGTTCACGTCTCTTACGGCTGGTTAGAGTGGCTTTGGGAATGCGCCCAAGAGACCGATGCTACGGTGGTCTGTCCCCTCACCTGCATCGGTCAACCGCTCCACCAAAAAGTCCATCTGGCCGGGGGAGAAGCAAGAATTTTTACAGAGCTAAACGGAGATCAGACCCAACGTCGTGTCCATGAGAAACACTATTTTGTAAATCGTTCGGTGGCTGACGTTCAAGATCAGCTACATCGACGGGTCTGTGAGTTTGCTGAGTTTCACTGCATGCTGGTTAAGCGTTCTATTTTCACTCAGATTGGCCTGTTGGATGAAAAGCTGCTCAGCACTCGCGAGCATATTGATTTTTGTCTAAACGTGAGTCAAACAGGGGGCAAAATTTACTGTGAGCCGGATTCGGTGGTTACCTATGTGCCGGATATTCTATATCGTTGGTCAGATTTAGCCTTCTTTATGTTGCGCTGGAGTGATGAGTGGGAGCTCAAAAGTCTCAAGCGATTTCGAAAGAAGTGGAATTTGGATAAAGACAAGTACTTTAAGAAGCGGTATAAGCGTTTAGGGCATCGTCGTCATTCTGCGTTTCTGCGTCCTTTGATTCGGAAGATAACGTTTGGTCAGCCAATTCCTTGGTTGGAGAAGGTCGTAATTGGGTTGGAGCGGCAGATGATTCGGGTGATTACTGGGCGGTATAAGCGGCTATATGGGAAAGGGGGTGAAGGTAAGGGGAAACAGATGTTGGGGAAGGTGGTGGGATCGATGTAAAGGGAGGGTTGTTTGGGAGGTTGGAGATGAGGATGAAACCATCGCATCCATAGAATACATGAGTAAAAAAGAGAAACTACCCCAAAATCTCACCATGGCTAAACGAAAATCTTTTAGGTCATCCCTACCTGGCTTACAAAAAATAGCCCAACGCTTTTGGCCCCACATTCGCAAACAGTCACACCTCCTCACAGGCGCATTCATTGCCCTCTTAGCAGAAACAGCCCTGCGCCAGCTAGAAACCTGGCCCCTTAAACTCATGTTTGACCGGGTAATTCTACCCGCCGGGTTTAATGTCCACGGTCATAATATCGAAGCGTTGGCAAATCTCTCGCCATTGCTAGTCTTGACCATTTTATCAGCGGCCCTTGTAGCGATTTCAGCGGCACGGGGGGCCGCCGCCTACTTTAGTACGGTAGGCATGGCCGTGGCAGCTACCCATGTGATGACGGATATTCGTGGCCAGCTCTACAGCCATATTCAGGCCCTGTCGCTATCGTTCCACAGTCGGGCGAAAAGCGGCGACTTGATTACCCGTGTTACCTACGACATTGAACGGCTGCGGGAGGTCACTGTGGTGGCGGCGCTGCCGCTGGTGACCCACTTTCTGACGCTGGTTGGCATGGTGGGGGTAATGTTTTGGATTAATTGGGAGCTGGCACTGATTGCGATCGCAATCCTTCCCCTCTTTGTCCTCACCACCACCACCATGTCCCAAAAAATTCACAAGGTGGCCCGCACCCAGCGTAAGCGAGAGGGCGCCATGGCAGCCTCAGCGGCAGAGGCCATCGGTGCGATCAAAGTGGTGCAGGCCCTATCGTTACAAGATTTTTTAGGTAAGACCTTTGCTAAAAACAATCGCAAAAGCCTGAAGGAGAGTGCCGAAACCCAGCGTCTGCGGGCTGGCCAGGAACGCCTTGTGGAGAGTCTTGTCGCCATTGTCCAGGCCCTCGTTCTGTGGCGTGGGGTCCAGCTAGTGCTAGCTGGCAACGCCACGCCAGGTGACCTACTGGTCTTCCTCACCTACCTCAAGGTGGCCTTTAAACCCATGCGACAGCTGGCCAAATACACGGGACAAATTGCTAAGGCCGTCGCGTCTGGAGAACGGGTAATCGCCCTATTGGAAACAGTGCCTGACGTCCAGGACATGAAAGGAGCTATTCCCGCTCCTACTTTTCGAGGTGAAATCCAGTGCAACAATGTTACCTTTGCCTACAACCCAGAACAGGGGATTCTGCGCCACCTCACCTTTGTCGCCCAGCCGGGGGAACAGGTGGCCATTGTCGGTCCGTCCGGCGGTGGTAAGTCTACCCTAATTAGTTTGTTATTACGGTTTTATGACCCCATCGAAGGGGGCGTCCAGATCGATGGTCATGACCTGAGGGAGTATACCCTGACGTCTCTGCGACAGCAGATTAGCATTGTGCTACAAGATAGTGTTTTATTTGCCACCAGCGTTCGCGACAACATTGCCTATGGTGCCCTCGGAGCCAAGGATGCAGATATCGAGGCCGCCGCCCGTTTAGCCAATGCCCACGACTTTATTATGGACCTGCCCCAGGGCTACGACACTATCTTGGGCGAACGGGGAGCCACCCTCTCGGGGGGACAACGCCAGCGCATTGCCATTGCCCGAGCCGCCATTCGTCAGGCCCCCATTGTCATTCTCGATGAACCCACCAGCGGTCTTGACAGCGCCAGTGAAGCCCTAGTGAGCGATGCCCTCCATCGGCTTAGCCAGGGTAAAACCAGCTTCTGGATCTCCCACAATCTGAGCACGGTGCAACATGCCGATCAGATTCTCTATGTCGAACAGGGGTGCATTTTAGAACGGGGAACCCACAGCCAGCTGATGGCCCAGGCTGGACGCTATGCCCACATGTATAAATTGCAATCCGGTAGTTATTTGTCGAGCTATGCGAACTGACACCAGCCGCATTATTTTAGTCCGCCACGGACGCAGCTCCTTTAACGATCAGGGGCGCTACCAGGGTAGCTCCGATACGGCGGTCCTCACCCAGCAGGGCATCGAAACCGCCCAACAGGTGGGAGACTATCTGCGGCCAATCTCCATTAATGCGGTGTACACCAGCCCACTGGCGCGGGCCAAACAAACAACAGATGAGATTCTTAAAGCAATGGCCGATAGGCGGCCCAAACCCATTACCGTCAGCAACGATCTGCGCGAGATCGATCTGTCCGTGTGGGAAGGCCTTACCTATGGGGATGTGCGACAAAATCATCAGCAAGCCTATAAATGCTGGCAACAGCACCCCCATGAGTTTAAGCTGCCAGCAGCTAATAATACCTATCACTATCCGGTCAAAGACCTCTACCAGCGCGCCCAACTGTTTTGGGCCCATACCCTGCCCCTCCATAGAGGGAAAACTGTTCTAATCGTTAGCCACGGGGGGACAAACCATGCCTTAATTAGCACAGCCTTAGGTCTCTCTGCCAAAGATCATCACTGTTTACAACAGTCCAACTGTGGCATCAGCACCTTAGAGTTTTCGGGTCTGGGGGTACAGCTAAAGCAGCTCAACCAGACCAGGGCCATTCAAGAAACTCTGCCCAAGCTCAAGGCGGGTAAGCAGGGGCTGCGGCTATTGTTGCTGGCCGAGGATAGCCTCACCATGAGTGCCTGTAAACAGCTGGCCCATCGTCTAGCTGCCATCAAACTAGATGTTTGCCTTTCGATAACGGCTGGGCAAAAATGGCTGCCTATTTTGTTGCCGTACCAGGATAAAACCATCCGGTTTACCGTTGAACAGGATGATTTCCTGCAGGCCGGGAAACAGCCATGGCCTGAGGCATTTTGCTCTACCGATGAGCTGATCACTGGGGTTGCGATCGCAACCACCACCAGCATCCAAACCCTACTCATCCAAACCCTTGGCGGTCGCCCCTACGAAGGCTCCAAACTCTTGCTCAAGCCCGGTCACCTCAGCGTTATCCACTATCCCAAAAACCACCGTCCCATCGTCCAGGCCATCAATATATAGGTCTAGCTCTTTCCATTTTCATGACATACAGACGTTCCATGGAACGTCT
>ERZ1740059.973-NODE-973-length-14609-cov-8.835097_pt1 | contig 14609 bp, 10 predicted proteins | sample MGYA00581744_ERZ1740059 | MGnify/ENA primary metagenome ERZ1740059 (study PRJEB43018, sample SAMN04849738) | marine metagenome | isolation source: floating plastic debris | place: Pacific Ocean | collected 2008-08-28 | study: EMG produced TPA metagenomics assembly... | reverse complement strand
TGATTTAGGAGATGAATTCATCTGTAGGCGTTGCTGATCCTCGGTATGATTTTATTTGCGAGATACTGTCATATGGCATATCTCGTCAATCGGTTCATCCTCTAAATCAGCAACGGCAATCTGTGAGACACTTGATTTCACAGCATCTTTGCAGATGAAATCACAGTTAGGCTCAGCAACATAATCGGTTTTCACTGTTGCAGAAAGGCCGTAATCGGATTTTGATGAGACGAATGTTGAGGGTGGGACTCGGCTGTGGCCGCCTCATTGTGAGATTGGCTCACCAGCTGATCGGTGGCGGGGGTAACCGTGGCATAGGTCGGTCGAAACACCAAGCCAGCAATAAAAATAATCGGTAATACGACTGCTAAGGCAATCGATGCCAACAAATGGACTTTACGGCGTGAAATAATCACATGAGCCTCCCGGCTGAACAGCGGTTTGTTAGGTTGACTGGGTGAACTTGGCAGCCTGGCGATGGGCCGTTTGCTCGATGGGATGTTGCTTCCCGCGGACCAGGCGCAGAGCAAATAAAGGCCAAAAAATACTCACCCCTGGAATGATGAGTAAACGAAATAACGGGGCTAACCCTCTGGCACCCGGGTCAGTACGCTGAACACCCAACAAAGAAAATAGCACCGCAAAAATTAACCCGGCAGTAAAATAGACCCTCACTGCCCGAATGAGAAATTCAACTAGCGTAATTGCAAAAGTATCCATGATCAGAACAACTATCTTCTCAAGATATGATTTGGTTTGAAAACTGGCGTTGCTGATCCTCGGTATGATTTTATCTGCGAGATACTGTCCTATGGCATATCTCACCGATCGGTTCATCCTCTAAATCAGCAACGGCGAAAAACTTATAGCTTGATACCCATAGTTAACGACAATGACGATTGCTAGAACCTTTAATTGCCAACAGCTATGGGCGTAGAAAACAGCTGTTGATATAGCTTTTTTGTTGGAAATATGCAGTCAACCGTTTGCCATTGTTAGCCATAGTTGTACCAGTTCAAACCTAGGGGAATATTAGCCTGAGTCTATTAGAAAACGTTTAGAAGTTATGCAAAATTGACATATTGACACCTTTTGCCAGATTGAGGGGGATTTTTTGTCGATTCACAACGATTACAGTCGTCTTAGATGAAGACTGTAATCGTAAATTTACCTAGTTAAGTTGTTAGCTAATGTCTAGGATTGGCCTACATTCAGTGGTTGTTCTCTTTCAAAAAACCAGGCAGTGGCATCGCCATCCTCCACTGTTTATCTCCATAGAACAGCACCTGATAAACATGCATGCTGCCATCTCTAAAGGACGCTTCAAACGATTGTAAGTAGAGATACCACATGCGCTGAAACCTCTCGCCATAGTTAGGTGAGAGCTTGGCGATGGTCTGACGATTTTTGGTAAAGTTCTCACCCCAGTGTCTAAAGGTTTCAGCGTAGTGGGGCTTTAAATTCTCGCAGTGGGCAACGGTGAGTTTGGCTGCCCGCAGATCTCGGCAAATTTCGGACAGCTGGGGAGCGTAGCCACCGGGGAAGATATATTTATCAATCCAGGGGCCATTGCGCTCAGAGCTTTCGGTGGTGATGGTGTGGAGCATGCCAACGCCATGGGGCTTGAGGAGCGCCCTGGCTTTTTCCATAAAGGTGGAGAAGTTGTTTTTGCCTACATGCTCAAACATGCCGATGCTGACAAACTTGTCGTACTGGCCTTGGGCTTCTCGATAGTCTCTGATGTCGATTGTTATCTTGTCGGTTAGGCCTTTGTCAGCAATACGTTGTTTGGCGAGGGCGGCTTGTTCTTGGCTGAGGGTAATGCCTGTTCCGGTGATGCCATAGTTTTCAGCCGCATAAATTAGCATGCCACCCCAGCCACAGCCAATGTCAATTAGTGATTCGCCGGGTTTGAGGGCCAGTTTGCGACAGATGATCTCATACTTTTGGTGCTGCATGGTTTCTAGCGCATCTGCTGGGTTGACCTGATAGCCACAGGAGTAGGTGAGGCTGGGGTCTAGAAACAGCTGATAAAAGTCATTGCCCAGGTCGTAATGGTATTGCACATTTTTACGACTGTTTTGAATGAGCAGTGGTAGGGTCTTTAGACGTTGGGAAATAATTTGGAGGGCGAGGGGAATGGTTAGCTTTTGGCTGGCTTTGGAATAGACTCGATTGCGATAGAGCATGCTGATCAGCTCCGTCAGGCGATTTTCGGCTTCATCCCACCAGCCGTCCATGTAGGCTTCGCCAAAGCCGAGGGAGGCAAAGGTAATAATGCTGCTGTAGGTACGCTGGTCGTGAACTTGCAGGTGTAGGTGAGGCTGGGTATCGATGGAGCCAAAGTTAAAAACCTGACCGCTGGGGTTTGTAACGGTCAAGTAGCCATCTGTGATCGAGCTAAATAGCTCGTAGAGATAGCGTTCGGCGACAGGTAAGTTTTCCATGACCTGGTAAGAAGTAAAAGACAGCAGCGCGACTTCAACTTAGCAAATCAAGGGCGTTTGATTATGAGATCGTCGTGAGATGGCTCTATTTTCGTCGAATTTTCTGGATTTCTGGAGCGAGGCTAAGGCCTCATTACAGTTGGCGATACCTCTGATGCTGATTCAGCTGTCGGAGGGGGCGGTCAATTTTGTGGATACTCTGATGATGGGTGGGCTGGGTACCGCTGCTTTGGCGGCGGGTGGTCTAGGGGCCACGGCGTTTTGGATGCTGCTATCGCTGTGCACGGGGCTGTTGGAAATGACGGGTGCGATCGCAGCTGAAGCCCATGGCGCTGAGGATCATTACCGGGTTAGCCGGATCAATGTCCAGGGCCTGTGGCTGAGTTTTGGGGTTTCTATGCCGATTATGGTGCTGATTTGGCACCTAGATACGGTGTTTCGGTTATGGGGCCAGCAGCCAGCCATTGTGGATGGGGCGACGGGCTATTTGCATGCCATTGTGTGGGGCCTGCCTGCGGCCCTAGGATTATTTGTGTTCAAAGAAACGTTGACCGCTCTATCACGACCGGGGCTGGTGATGGGGCTGATGGGGTTGGGTATTCCGCTAAATATTGGTCTGAACCATGGGCTCATCTATGGCAAATGGGGGTTGCCAGCGCTAGGGCTAGCGGGGATTGGCTGGGCGAGTACCGTTGTTTTTTGGCTGAGCTTTGGGATGGCGGTGTTGCTACTGACGGTGTATCCGTCGTTGCGACGGCTGCGGCTGTTGCGGCAGTGGTGGCGGTGCGATCGCAACATTCTGAGCGAGATCATCCACCTTGGCATTCCCCTCTGTATAGACTATGGCACCGAATACGGAGCCCTAACGGCAGCCGCTTTACTCATGGGGCTATGGAGCACAGAACTGCTGGCCGCTCACCGCATAGTCATGACCACAACAGAGCTGCTACTCATGTTTTCCTGGGGGTTTGCCTATGCCGCCGCCATGCGAACAGGGCACAAAATAGGTGCAGGCGCCCCCCAAGCCGCCCGACGAGTCGCCTATGCCAATCTATTGATGAATTTGGTGCTCGTCGTGCTGTTGGCAATTCCGCTGTGGATATTGCCCCAAACCATTGCCGGCTTTTATCTAGATGTGACCCTACCCGAAAATGCCGAAACAGTGAGGATGGCAGCAACGCTATTTAAGGTGGGTGTGGTCTTTCAAATTGCCCAAGGTATTCGCTTAATCAGTGCCGGCACCTTGCAGGGGCTGAAAGATACACACTTGCTCGCAACGGTAGATGTGCTGGCACATTGGGGCATTGGCCTAGGTTTAGGCTATGTTGTGGGGCACTTGTTGGGTTGGCAGGGGGTGGGTCTGTGGTGGTGTTTGGCGTTGGGTCAGCTAGTGGCCGCTATTGCCCTGACCAGACGATTTCAACAGCTTATTGCCGGCGCTGTTTCCCAAACCCCATCAAGTCGACTTTAGAAGTCCTGGGCAGAGAAGCGCTCCTGGGCAGAGACAGAGATTCTAAGCCGAGACAACACGAAAAAGCTACCAGAACGGATAAATTGTTATGTGCTTGCTAGGCCTACAGGGGTAGTCCACCGTTACAATCATCAGCGCTGCCACCAAAACGATCACCCATGGCTCAATGCCCTTTGGTTAAATACCTAGGCTGGTTAACATTACTACTGGCGTGCGGTGCCTGTGCCCCCCAGCAAGAAATAGCTGATGTCCCAGTGGTATCGTCGCCATCGCCGCCTATTTTGGCCAATGGCAGACCCAATCTCATGCCGCTACCCACAGCCCAAGATACTTGGGAATGCGAAGTTGTGGTGCTTGGTGGCTCTCTTGGCGGTGTTGCGGCTGCTTACCATGCCATGGAAGCTGGGGCGATTACCTGTTTGATCGAACTTACACCGTGGCTCGGCGGGCAAATCAGTTCCCAAGGGGTATCAGCTATCGATGAATCTTTGGCCATGCGTGCTGAGCAGAACTTTTCACCCAGTTGGCAAGCCTTTAAACAACAGATTTCCCAACAAACCATTACACTGCCAACCTGGACTGGCAAAGACTCTGTGACTGTTGAGGAGGTGAATGCATGTTGGGTTGGCCATCTCTGTTTTGTGCCCCAGGCTGGAGCAACGGCTGCTCAACAACATCTAGAAAAGGCTGCCCGCCAATCGCCTAAAAGTCGTTGGCAAACTCAGACGGCTTTCAAAGGAGCCAGCTTTGATCATAGCGGCAAAGAGATTGTCGCAATCCACGCGGTACAGCGCGTGCCTCGCAGTCAGAGCTACGTGCCCGTAGGACGGTTTTCCCAAGAGCTAGCCAGCTGGTATGCCTGGTCAGCAGACGACACATTTGAAAAAGTACCCCTACGGTTAGAGCCCCCTGCGGGAAAGCGCATGGTTGTGATTGATGCCACCGACACCGGAGAACTCGTGGGCTGGGCAAATCTACCCCATCGACTAGGATCAGATGCTAGTACTACAACGGGTGAAATCAACGGCTCAGAAAAAGATAACCCAGACTGTACCCAAGCCTTTACCTATCCTTTTGTTGTCGCGCTTCACAATGACGAGGGTAAAAGTTTAGCAACACTCGAGAAAGCCCTGCAGCAACAGCCGCCGCTATACCCCATTCATGAGCATGAGAAAATTTTCAGTATGGAGGGGTTTCCCTTTTTTGTTGGGCGAAGCTTTTTTAACTACCGGCGTATTGTCAGCACCACACGTAATGATCCGTTTCAGGCTGCACCTGTATTAGGGGATATGACCATGGTGAATTGGAACCGTGGTAACGATTGGACCTGGATGAATCCACCGCTGATTTTTACAGCAGAGCAGATTCAAGCTAGCGATCAGCAGCAAAATTGGTTAGGCGGTATCTCCACTACGGCGCTACGCCAAGGTGAAGATCATGCTCTACTGTTTGCCCGCTGGCTACTGCAAACACAGTCACAACCAAACTTTCCCCTCAGCTACCTGTCGGGGCAAGAGGCGCATATGGGAACTCAATCAGGGTTGAGTATGGTGCCCTATATTCGTGAAGGCCGTCGTATTTTAGGTCGCATGGCTTATGGTGATGATGCTTTTTTTATGCGTGAAGCCGATTTGAGGATTGACCAAGCAGGCGGTCGAGACTTTTCACCGACAACGATAGCCGTGAGTCATTACGACATTGATATTCATGGCTGTCGCTACCGCAATGGTGAACCTTCCTGGGAAGCAGGCAGTGCACCAGCAAAAGAATTTGTGGTGCGTCCAGTGCAAATTCCCTTAGAGAGTTTGATTCCCCAGGGAGTCAATAATCTTCTAATTGGCGGCAAGAGTATTGCCGTAAGTCATATTGTCAATGCACTGACCCGAGTGCACATGAGTGAGTGGGGAGTGGGGGCGGCAGCTGGGGTTTCAGCCAGTTGGCTGGTGACACAGCCTGACGTATCTGCATCTGATATTGTTACGCATATGCCGGTGCTGAAAGAAGAGATGGTGCAACAGGGGCTGCGATTAACGTGGTAGTGACTTATTTCAGCCAATACTGGGCTAAATACTGGACTAAAAGCTACTAAATTCTTTGAAGATGAAAGAATATACTGAATTTAGTGGGACGTAAACCGTTGGCAAGGTTTCAAAAGCTACTTTTGGGCCTTGAGCAGACAAAGATATTGGTACTCCAGGTCAGTCACAGTTCAAAATGGCGTTCTGGTTTGAAATCCTTCATATAGGGGAATTATTATATAGAGCAATCATAAAGACTCTATATTTCTGAGATATCGACTGAATTAGAGGCTGTCTGCTAATAGAGGCTCTCTCAATAGAGATTTCGAGCTAGAGCATATTTTCGTTTCAGACCAGAGCTTATGACAGAAACATCCCGCTCTTATTTTCCACTTCCGGTCAAACTTATTTTAGTTGTTCCGTTTGTGGTGCAAATCTTTGCTGCGGTTGGTTTGGTCGGTTATCTGTCATTTCGTAACGGTCAGAAAGCAGTTGATACCTTAGCAGCTGATTTAATCGATAAAACTAACGATTCGGTCACTAATCATTTAGATAGCTATCTGGCTGTTCCCCAAACGATAAACCATATTAATGCTGATGCGGTCAAGCTAGGACTTTTAGACGTTAACGATCCTGAGAAGGCGGCTCGATACTTTTGGGGGCAAATGCAGGTCTATGATCTGACCTATGTGGGGTATGGGCTGACGACAGGGGCAGGGGCAGGCGTTGCTAAGTATGACGGCAACACTCTGACCTTAGAAGAATGGACCGGACAGCTGCCTAATAATGTTTCGAATTATGCGGTGGATGACGAAGGAAATCGTGCCGGTCTTAATGAAAAATGGGATTTCGATAATTTTAACGAAGCCTGGTATAACGAACCCATTGATGCTAACCGTCCAATTTGGGCTCCGATTTATGTGTGGTCCTTTCCCGGCGGCTATCCCTACATCACAGCGTCAGCAAGTCGCCCTATTTTCGATGGCAATGACCGCCTATTGGGGATGATTGCAGCTGATATTCATTTATTAAAGCTCAGTGATTTTCTCAAGGAATTAGAGATTAGCCCCTCCGGGCAAATTTTTATTATTGAGCGAGATGGCATGCTGATTGCCAATTCTGGCATTACCAAGCCCTTCAAATTGAATGGTGACGATATTCAACGAACGGCTGTTAAAGATAGTACAGATCCACTGACTCAACAAATCACTCAACAGCTTCAAGAGAAATTGGGGGGGTGGAATGTTGATGTTGAGCAGCAGCTTGAGTTGCGCGTCAACGGTAACCGTTATTATGTTCGCGTTAAGCCCTGGCACGACGAATATGGATTGGATTGGGTGGTGGTGACCATTGTGCCCGAGTTGGACTTTACGGCCGAGCTCAATGCCAATAACCGCATAACGTTCTTTTTGTGTTTGGCGGCACTGGTGGCTGCAACTATTCTCGGAATCTTTACCTCTCAGCGCATTACTCAACCCGTCTTTAAACTTAACCAGGCCAGTCAAAAGTTGGCTGCCGCGGCCCGAGATCGATTTGCCACAGACAAGGCTAACCCTCACGAGATGGAACTCTTAGATATTCGTCTTGATCGGGCCGGCATTCAGGAACTAGATGGTTTGGCCGATTCATTTTCACTGATGGCACAGCAACTCCAACAAACATTTAGCGAGTTAGAAGCCCTCAACGAAGATTTAGAAGAACGAGTTGATGCGCGCACTCAAGAATTACAAAATACGTTACGGGAGCTGCATTATGCCCAGGCTCACATGTTACAGAATGAGAAAATGTCGGCCCTAGGCCAAATGGTGGCGGGGGTTGCGCATGAGGTCAATAATCCTATCAACTTTATTTATGGCAACCTGCAGCATGCGAATGATTATGTTCAGAATTTGCTCGGTTTAGTTGATCTCTATCAGCAAAAACAAACGCTGCCTGATGACGATATTAATGTGTTGGTCGAATCAATAGATCTAGATTTTGTGATGGAAGATTTGCCCAAAGTTATGGCATCCATGCAGGTTGGTGCTGAACGGATTCGAGAAATCGTCAAATCTTTGCGAATATTCTCTCGCCTGGATGAGTCAGAGTTTAAGACGGCTGATATTCATGAGGGGATTGATAGCACACTGATGATTTTGAAGCATCGTACCAAAGGATACTCTAATCACTCCGACATCCAAATTACAAAGGACTACGATGGTCTGTTGTTAACAGAGTGTTACCCTGGTCAGCTAAATCAGGTCTTTATGAACATTTTGTCGAATGCCATTGATGCGTTGGAGATGGCAACTACTGACTCCGCACTTCAAGGCGATAGCCACGGGGAGTGTGCTTCTCCAGAGTTATCAACAGCGCCGCCGATTATCCACATTCAAACTCGGCAACTAGACAATGGTTGGGTAACGATTTCTATCTCTGATAATGGTCCTGGTATTCCGAAGGATGTGCAAACTCGGTTGTTTGATCCTTTCTTTACAACCAAACCCGTTGGCCAGGGAACCGGTATGGGATTAGCCATTAGTCATGAGATTATCGCTCAGAAACATGGAGGCACCTTAACCTGCACCTCTTCCCTTGGAGAAGGAACACAATTTTTAATTAAAATTCCGAGCCAGCAATCTATTCGTGCAATGCAAGCAGACGTAATTCTGATGAAATCAATTGCTTCATAGTACTGACTGTTTTATGGCCCAGCATCACCGAACCACGTTCTTTAAAGCCGTAGTTCGGGGATGTCTTATTGGACGTAGTCTGTCTATGCGGCCAAGTTAAGCCGTCTGAGACAGGATCTTTTTCGCCTCCGTTGTGGGATCGAGTTCGGTCAGATACGTGTAAATTAAATCCATATCAACGACCGGGCAGTTAATATTGCTGTTCTTTAGGCCTGATATCGTATTCTGACAATCAAAATCCGATGTGTTTTCGTACAGTTCGAGGATAGTCAGCTCTTGCTTATAAACTTTTTCATTTAGGAAGGGCAGCAGTGGGTAGAGGGCATTTGTTTGAGACTCTTGGCACTGCTGATTGAGCTTATTTACCCAGGGAGTGTAGGTTAGCTTCTCCATGGAATATCCATAGCGATTGATGCATTCAAAGAGATCGTTCCAAGCTAAATCAGTGCTAGCTACCCAGGGTGATAGATGAAAAGTTTGGCCAACTAAGCTGGACTGCTGGGAAAGATGAACAATGGCACGACTGGCATAATCGACGGTGACAACCTGATTTTTAAAGTTGGCCAGGTCAGGATAATAACCCAGTTGAATACATCCCTTGACAGAGCGAGAGAGAAAATCATTGGGGTTAGTCGCGCCGGTTTGGCTGCTCCCCATAATGAATCCGGGTCTGAAGATGGTGATGGGAATTCCTTGGTCACGGGCATCGAGAATAAGCTTTTCTGCAACCCACTTAGTTTGAGCATAGCCATCATCCCAACACAAAAAATCGCGGCTAAGGTTTAAGTCATCGTCCTCATAGACGGTTGGTCGGCCCGTAAAGTAGGCAGTGGCCCCAAACACACCTACGGTTGAGATATGGTTGATGGGTTTTAACTTTCCTTGGCAGGCCAGTTTTAAGATCTGGCGAGTGCCCTGAACATTAGTATCTTCTAGGGCCGAATAGGGTTTGACGAAATTCACCATAGCCCCAGAATGGTAAATGACGTCTATTGTGTTGGCTAGCCGCGCAAATTGAACCATGGATAGGCCAAAATTTGATTGGTCTAGGCTTCCGGAGACCGGGACAATGCGTTTTGCCAATACACCTGCGGGGAGAGAGTACTTGGCAAAATTGGCCCGTAGTCTTCGTAGTCCTTCATACCGGTTTGTCCCACGCACTAGGCAGTAGATAGTGGCATTAGTTTGTTGAATGAGCTCGTATAGTAAGAAAGCCCCGAGAAAACCCGTAGCACCGGTCAAGAAGATATTTTCGGGAGAGGTCAGATCTGTCAGTATTGGCTTGCGGGTGACGATTTTTGGAGAAGCAGGGATGGGTTGAGTTTTCAGATCGGTCAGCAGGGTGAGGGCATTATTGCCAGATTGTTGAATTGTTTCAACTGTCTGGACTAGTCCGGCAATGGTCGGGGTTTCATAGATACATCGAACAGGAAGTTCTAGGTCTAATTTTTCTTTGAGCAAGCTGACCAGATGGGCGGCTAGTAAGGAGTTGCCACCTAGCTCAAAGAAACTATCGTCACGTTGATTAACTGGGAGCTTCAATACCTGAGACCACAGACTGGCAAGCTCTTTTTCGAGTGATGTTTGATAAGAATCAGCATCAGTAGCAGACGGTTGAGCCTGCTCAGGCTCGGGCAGGGCCTTGCGGTCAACTTTGCCACTAGGCGTTAGGGGAAGACTGTTGAGGACTAAAAACAGCGAAGGCACCATATAGTCGGGCAGGGTTGCTTTGAGATGATTGCGCATGGTGGCAACCCAGTTCTCTGGACCCTGTTTGCTACTGTGCTCTGGCAAAATATAAGCCACTAGCCGTTGATTCCCCAGGGCATCGCTTTTGGCTAAGACGATGCCTTCGCAGACATCTGGATGCTGATTGAGCACGGCTTCAATTTCAAACAGCTCGACCCGAAAACCACGAATTTTAACTTGATGATCGGTACGACCTAAAAACTCCAATAGGCCATCGCCACGATCTCGAACGCGATCTCCTGTTTGATAAATCCGCTCGGGTAATGCGTTGACTGCTGTCTGGCTAAATGGGTTGATTACAAACCGTTCTGCGGTGAGTTGGGGGCGATTGAGATAGCCACGGGCGACACCTGTGCCACCGATATAAAGGTTACCAGCCGTGCCGGGGCGGACTCTTTTTAGCTGCTCATCTAGTATATAAAGCTGACTTTGGGGAATAGCTTTGCCGATGGGTAATTCTTTTGCAGCTGTAACGGCATGGGGACCTGCCAAATCGCACATGGTGGCGACAATTGTTGTTTCGGTCGGTCCATAGGTATTGATTAGGCGAACCGAGTTGCTTACTTGCTGTTGCCAGAGTTCTAGCCGTGTTGTTAGGGCTTTTTCTCCCCCGATGATGACCAAGCGGAGGCTGGGAGGAGGGGATATAGTTAAGCGAGCGAACTCGGTGGCCAGAAAATGCCAAAAAGCTGTCGGCAGGTTCCAGACTGTGATGCCCCAAGCCTGAGACTGGTCTAAAAAGGACTGAGCAGAGCCAATCATCTCATTTGTTCTGAGGACCAGTGTTGCTCCCCTAGCAAGGCAAGGGTAGATTTCTTCAGCGGAGGTATCAAAACTGACTGAGGCAAACTGGAGGACTCGATCGTCTGGGGTGATGGCATATTCCACGGCGGCTGTCTCTACGTAAGCTGCCAGTGAGCCATGCTCGATCATGACACCTTTGGGTTTGCCTGTAGATCCAGACGTATAGATGATATAGGCCAAATGATTGGGCTGGATTGGAGCGTCTAGGTTTTGGGTTGATTCTTTTGCAATGTCATCCCATTGAGTATCTAGCTCGATGGCCCTACTGCCAGTCATCCAATCTGAGAGGTTATGTCGAGTTGTCAGCAGCAAAGCTAGTTGGGAATCTTCTCTCATCATGGCTAGCCGCTCAACCGGATACTCAGGATCTAGTGGGATGTAGGCCCCACCAGCTTTGAGGATGGCCAGTAGGGCAATAATGAGACTAGGGGAACGGTGTAAACAAACACCAATTAGTGTGTCTGGCCCGACCTGATGTTTTGTGAGGTGGCGGGCTAGCTGATTTGCTCTGGCGTTTAGCTGTTGATAAGTAAATTGACGCCCCTGGTCAACAATCGCAATAGCATCTGGAGTCTGGGCAGCGTGCACCTCAAACTGTTGGTGAGCTAGTAAATGGGTAAAATTTTCCACCATGATTTTTTATTGCAATCGATGCTGCAAGAATTAAAGGCTAGATAACGACTTTTCTGGATTGAGAAAAGAACAACTCAGCGCATCTAAAAATCCTGAGAGCGATGCCACTAGAAATCTTCCCTAGCAATGTAGGGACATACGATAACTAGATTGCATAGCAAACTATTGAATAACCAGGGAACAACATTAGAATCTCTGAATAGGGTAAAAACCACATCAGTAGATGTACGTATGTTGTCTTAGATGTCAGTAAATTTTATTAAGTTGATTTACTGATAGAAAAGTTAACTTAATATGAGTCTTTTCGCATAGTGTAAATTACTGTATTTTTGAATTTTTTTGAGGCGAGTTAAAACTGCTTAATTGGTTAAGTTGACTGAAAGTGCCTGTTTTAAGGGTTTTATTAATGTGGCTAAGTTTATATTTTTCAAATAAAAATTAAGGGTTTGATGTTTTTGAGGCTGATGTTAAAAAACGACGACAATCTGGGTTTAACTGATCCGTCAATTAGACTTCCGTATGAGATTGGGGTATTGGCGTATTTTTCAAAGATAATATTGTTTTTAGAAGACTGTTCTATATGCTGACCTGGGAGTAACTATGTTGCCTTCTGTGGCTGTTGGTAATGTGAAAAGGAATTGTTGGTTGGTTTAGGGGGTGCGATCGCAAATCATATAAATCGCAGAGTACATACTGCAATACAGCGTTAGGTCTCGATCGTTCTGCCGATAAAACGTAGCCCCACCCAGCTGATCGGACCAGACCCAACCTTGTTGCTCCAGGTAGTGTTGCAAGTCATTATTGTTGCGAGTTAGCAAGCGGTACTGATCATTATTGACGGCTATTGCCTTGGCTCGAGTCAGCTCTAAGCGCATGGCGGTACGTAAAATAGCAAGCGTATCCGGCTCTTGAGAGAAAGCTGTACTGAGGATAATTATGTAGCTAATGCTACTCAGGATAAGCAGCCCACTGATAGCGATGAGTATGTGGGGGATTTTGAAGGTTAAGTGCCGATTAATCATGCTTGCTGTGGCAAGAGGGGGTAATAGAAGCTTCAGTTCTTATGGTGGGTTTTCCTCTAAAAGATTGTTCTGGACTGTCACTATGGGTGATTCTATGTGGCAGTGACACTGTATTAGGGCTGTATACTCCTCGGTTACGGTGAGTATGCGAGATTCGATGCCGGCCCATGCGTTTGATGAGACATGCATGGTGGCTTCTTTGAGTTGCACCATGAGCTTGCAGATGTCGAAATAGTCATTGAGCGCTTCTATTTAGTTAGTTAGGATGTCTAACCCCAGACGGGCTAACCCTGCGCTGCTAAATAACTCGCTCATGGGCTATGGCTGTCATTGCATCTTTCCTATTCTGCCGATTTTAGTGCTGGGCTGCCACAGGCTATGCGGAAAATTGTTGATTAAGTGGGGATCACTACTCAGATAGTTTCTGGAGATCCGATGCAACCACTGACTAAGCTAATGCAACGACTGCTGCCATGGGCTTTTGCCGCGCTAATAGTCATTACCCTGGGTAGCCTCCCTGCCGCTGCTCAAACGTCATCCACACCGCGTACCCTGGTTATATCTGGCCACGGACGGGCTCAAACACCAACATCCCTGGCTCAAATATCCCTGGGCATATCGAATAAAGGTGACAGCGCCAAAGGCGCCTATACAAAGCTCAATAAGCGTTCGTCAGCTGTGGTCAAGGTGCTCAAGTCTGGAAAAGCGAAGGTGGTCAAGACATCTAACATCAATCTAACGGTGCAGTCTAAGCGGGATGGGAAGCCCCAACAAGATGGCTATGATGGCTATCAAAACATTGAATTTCAGGTGCCCGCTGCTGACATTGGGGTGCTGGACGATGCGATCGCAACCGACATAGACCGGATCAATAATATCCAGTATGTTGCCTCCCAAGAATCCATCAGCGCCGCTCGCAACACAGCCCTAGAAAGCGCTATCGCCGATGCCCAAGCCCAGGCAAAAGTAGCCCTAGATAAACTAGGTTTTACCACTCAAGAAATCGTCGATATTAGCGTAGACGACCCCCGCATCCAAAGCCCACAAACCGGCCCCAAAACCGACAGCTACTCCTCTTGGTCTGAGAATATACCCGCGATAGACGGTGGAGAGCAAACCGTAGATGTGACTGTCACCCTAAAGATTCGATACTAGAGCGCAGGAAACATAGGGATGGGATGTCGGCACTACTGCTGTTGTTGCTGTTGCTGTTTCCACGTATCGGTCAACAGCCCCGCGTAGCCCCAGTTTTCCTCCTCAATCTCTTGTAAGACAATGTGGATATGCTCGGGCTTTTTCCCCAGAATGCGCACCAGTGATTGGGTTACATCCTTGACTAATGCGGCTTTTTGCTCCCGTGTGGTCCCAGTTGTAATTTGAATATTGACATATGGCATGGTAGACGGTGGAGAAGCGGTAGTATGGTGTCGAAAGGTCCTCTACCCAGTGTATGTTTTCCCATTGGCTAAATGATCGGCTGCAGTTGCGATCGCTCCAGCTGACGGATGCAAATGAACTCTTTGCATTGACCGATGCCAATCGCAGCCATCTGCGTCGATGGCTGCCGTGGCTAGATAGAACTAAAACATCAGCCGATACCCGCACCTTTATTCGCAACACCCTAGAGCAGTTTGCCGATACCGATGGAATTGTTGTTGCCATCTGTTATGACAGTAGTATTGTCGGTGTTATTGGCTATAACCATATCGACTGGGCTAATCACGTGGGTTATATCGGTTACTGGCTATCGGCTTCGCACCAGGGGCAGGGGATTATGACCTCGGCCTGCCGGT
>ERZ1740059.971-NODE-971-length-14611-cov-10.336974_pt1 | contig 14611 bp, 9 predicted proteins | sample MGYA00581744_ERZ1740059 | MGnify/ENA primary metagenome ERZ1740059 (study PRJEB43018, sample SAMN04849738) | marine metagenome | isolation source: floating plastic debris | place: Pacific Ocean | collected 2008-08-28 | study: EMG produced TPA metagenomics assembly... | reverse complement strand
AATTCAGTTACTAATTGCTCATCACTTTTGAACCCATAACGCTTAACCGTGTAAAGCGCTTCTATGGCAGATAAAAAAGTACCGCCAATAAAACCGGGGCTTTCTCGTAAATTATCTTGTAAATCCGAGCGATATTTGATAAACAAATCCTCAATTGGCGCAAACGCACAACGATACATTGCTGATTCAATTTCAACAGCCTTTTCTGGGGATAATTGTGGTAAATCGGTGAGAATCATTCGCGCTCCATTCAGGGGAGGTTGTTTAATTAACCAAATTCCCAACTGTCGCAAACAACTTTCCAAATCTGGGTTTGCTTGAGCAATCAACTTTTTTAAAACAGTGTGACGGTGTTCTAAATGACGCAGCATCACTTCTACGTACAAATCTTCTTTTCCCAAAGGGAAATGATAGTAAAGGGAAGCCTGTTTTATCCCCAGCGCCTTGGCGATATCCTTTAAAGTCACAGCAGTATAGCCACGAGAGGTAAATAACTGCTCTGCGGCATCAAGAAGATTTTCTCGCGATTGCGATGAGTTTTGTTGTTTGCTCATTTTACCTAACTTAGATTAGGTGATTTTTTTTGTCAAGCGGTTTAGTTCGATTACGTCACACTTTTAGAAGGTTATTGAGAAAAAAATTTTCGGCTAAACTAAGGGAGCATAATTATTATTTTTCATAGCTTAAAAATTAACATGGATCCAACAGAAGAAGACATAAAACAGTTAGAAGAAGCTTTAGCTGCAAATCCCACAGATACTAATCTAATGAATAAACTTGCACTTGGATATTTAGTAAATCCAGATTTATTGCAAGATAATGAAGATGTGAAGCTACTTGAAAAAGTATATCAGACAAAAAAGACAATTAAGTCAACTCATAACCTTGCATGGTTTTATTACTGCGAAGGGTGTGGAGAAAATTCAAAACCTGAAAGAGCAATTGAGATACAGCAGGAATGTATATCAATGAATCCGAAGAGTTTTTATCCATACCGATTATATGGTCAGATGCTTTTAAAAAACAATCAGCCTTTAGAAGCGATAAAATATCTAGAAATCGGATACTCAAAAGAAAATTGTCGAGAGATTGCCAATAATTTGGGTGTACTATATGCACAACAAGGAGATTTGCATTCATGCCATGATTATTTTATTAAGGCAACTAATGAAAAAGATATTGAATATAAAAGTAAATATAATTTAGCAATAACTAAAATTCAGCTTGGCGAAACAGAAGGTGCTCTGAGAATAACTGAAGAATTAAAAAAAAATATTATCGATGGCAATAATGGTTCTGATGACGTAGATTATTTTGAGGTAGCTTATCTGTATTATCTATTAAATGATGATGATAGTGCGTATTCTTGTTGCAAAAAGTGTGACTGGAATTATTATGATTTATTCAGTTGGGAATATGTTACTTATTTGATATATAAAAACGATCTAGAAGTATTTAAAAAATTAGTTGCCGATCAAATCGAAAAGGAAAAAAATTGGATAAAGGAAAATAAAGATAATGATGAATATTGGGAAGATGATACTGAAGAAGAAAAACAACAAGAATTAGCTCAACGTGAATCTCACATTACTCGATTAAGGAATTTAGAAGCAGAATTTGCAAGAAATAAGCCAAATACAGATGTAAAAAATCAATTCTTATTAGAAACTTGTGGATGTTTATTATTTGATTGCGTGAGACATGGCAATCTGAAAGACGACGAATAGATTTACCGTTCCAAAATAGTAAAATTTCCTTAACATTCTTAATAATCGTAAAGCACTCTTAACAAAAACGATAGTAAGCAAGCAACTTATGAGAGCATAATTACAATCAACGTTGATAAATAGAGTTTATAGAAATTTAAGACAATGGAACAAAATCACAAATCAACGGTTGTCATCACGGGTGCTTCCTCGGGGGTTGGCTTATACGCAGCGAAAGCCTTGGCGAAGAAAGGATGGCACGTAGTAATGGCTTGTCGCAATTTGGAAAAAACTCAAAGAGTAGCTAACGAGGTGGGAATGTCATCCGACAGCTACACCATCATGCATCTCGATTTGGCTTCTTTAAATAGCGTGCGTCAGTTTGTTAATACTTTTCGGGAAAGCGGTAAATCTCTGGATGCATTGGTATGTAACGCTGCGGTGTATTTACCGTTGTCGAAAGAGCCAATGCGAAGCGAAGATGGATATGAATTAAGTGTTGCCACGAATCACCTCGGACATTTTCTGTTGTGCAACTTAATGTTAGAAGACTTGCAAAAGTCATCTGCTTCCCAAGCTAGGTTAGTGATTTTGGGAACAGTAACGGCGAATCCCAAAGAATTGGGAGGAAAGATTCCCATTCCCGCACCTCCAGATTTAGGAGATTTAAAAGGCTTTGAAGAAGGTTTCAAAGCGCCGATTTCGATGATTAACGGTAAGAAATTTAAATCCGGTAAGGCTTATAAAGATAGTAAGCTCTGCAACGTTTTAACTATGCGGGAATTACACAGACGCTATCACGATTCGACGGGAATTGTCTTTAGTTCCCTGTATCCTGGATGCGTTGCTGAAACTGCTTTATTCCGCAATCACTATTCCCTATTCCAGAAGATATTCCCCTTATTTCAGAAGAATATCACCGGCGGATATGTATCCGAAGAATTGGCTGGTGAAAGAGTTGCAGCAGTAGTTGCAGATCCAGAATACAATAAATCTGGTTCTTATTATAGTTGGGGAAATCGTCAGAAAGAAGGTAGAAAATCTTTCGAGCAGGAAGTTTCTAACGAAGCGTTGGATGATGATAAAGCACAACGTTTGTGGGAATTGAGCGCCAAGTTAGTAGGAATTGCACCGGAGCAAGCAGCACCAACTGCTGTTGCTGGTGCCGTGTGAAATTTGATGTTATATTCCCAGGCTTTGGCTTGGGAATGTATTTACAAATGAATTTATAAAATGGCTTATAGTGATTTTAAACTAGCTCAAGTTATCCAAGATTTTGGATTAACCATTAATGAAGGTTCCAGAATATTTGCTGATTTTCCCGAAGAGAAATGTAGCGATTTACTTTCAACCATTCTTAAAGAAAATATAGATTTAGCAGTTGCAATTAATACAGAAAAAGCGCGTTCGGAAATGATAATTAGTCCAATATTACTTGAAGTTAGGCGTAAACTTGATAACAAAATTAGTTTATTTTCAGGAGTAGATTTTAATGTCGATAATACAAGAGGATTAAATGGCTTCTGTGATTTTCTCATCAGTCTTTCTCAAGAACAGCTTTTCATCCGCGCACCTGCAATTACTCTAGTCGAAACAAAGAATGAAAATCTAAAATCAGCATTAGGTCAATGTATTGCTGAAATGATTGCAGCACAACTATTTAATGAAATGCAAGGAAATACAATTAAAAGTATTTATGGTGTAATATCTATTGGAACTATTTGGCAATTTTTAAAATTAGAAGATAATCATATTTATATTGATTTAAGTGAATATTATATTCAAGATATTGAAAAAATTTTAGGAATATTAACAAATGCACTCAGACAAAATTAACTGTCATGGTACTGTCATGGTACTGTCAAATCTTCTCCTTCGCTGAAGGAATCCCCAATTTATCCAAAGTTGCATCAATATCTTTTAAAACCTGAAAATCTTCTTGTGGTAAAATGCGATCGCTATACTTTTCTAAAAACGAAAATGCTTGTCTAAATTGATTTGGTGTTGCTTCTATTGGAGCCTGGAAATGACAGGGAATAATCTGATTAAAATCCCAATTTGCCACTTTCTCTGCCCAATTAATAGTTTCTTCCGGCGCGCGGTTAAGAATCAACGTTTGTAAAATTGGCGCTACAAATAACCTACCATCACCCCGCAGTACCTCGAAGCATCGTTTCCAATTTGGTTTCCATTCAAAAGGATATAAGCCAAAATAAGCCTTCTGAGAACGTTCTGAAGCTTTGAAAGCTTCCCGGAATACTTCACCCCATTTTGGTACATTTAACACGCTGGGACGGAAATATAAGGCAAACAACGCGATACGTTGCCATCCCTTGCAGCGGTTTGCTGGATTGTCTGCAATGATATCGGTTGCTTTATCCCTAGCATGGAAAAGTAAGGGGTATGAATCTAATTGAATAATTGCAGGGGGTTGTTCGGGAACAGAAATTATTGAATCAGTAACCAGAAGAGTTTTTGATGATTTATGTAACATCGCAACTTCAGCAAATTTACCCGCACCAAGTTCAATCGGACCGAGAATTTCGTAGTCGAATTGATTCGCGAAAGGTGTTTTACTGCTGTCGAATGGAAGTACTTGGGTACGTCTTGCAGGCATACCTAACCAACTGAGGGGAAGATTTACCGGAAAACTCCACTGTTTCGGTGCAACGAATATCTGTGAATTAGGAAAATGTCTGGCGAAGGGACCAACAAATACTTTATGTTCTAAGCCGGAAATAGTAGGCAATATTATATACTTTACTTCCCCATATTCCGCGACTAATTCCTCAACAAGACGAATGCATTCTGGGGTTGGTGCAACTGGCGCATAAACGAGCAAGCCGCCTTCATTTAACTTCACAACCGTCATGCGAATAGGCACAACGACATAGAAAATGCCTTGAAGTTGGTCAAAAGTCCAAATTGTATCCTTAACTACTTCCTTACGGATTGTTCGCCGCTTACCGAATGGATAAATTGGCAAAGTAAACCAGAAGCGCCATGAATAGTCTTGGGAATTATTTGCTTGTCCTAACATTTCGGGCATTTTCATCCAATTTGAAGAAAGAGAGGGGGAAGAGGGGGAGGCTAAATGATTCCTAACTCCTCACTGTTCACTAATATATATCTTGTCCTGATAATGTAGATTTTAGCAAATCGTGATTTCTATTAACTTTTTTTCAAGAAACTTTATTATCTCACAAACATTTATTTAATTAAATATTTTATACTGCTCTTAACTAGAAATTTCCACAAGCAATTAACAACATGATTTATAGCGCGTTCAGCTTAAGGTTTATAACCTGATGTGTTTCTCTTGATTCCATAACTGACTATTATTTGTAGGAATCTTAAGTGATGAAAATAGTTCAAATCGTTGAATATTTTTTTAAGTATATTTATGTTTGAAGTTGTGACTTTTCCGATACAATATATAGAATTCGGCATTGAAAGCAAAGGTATATAACGGCAGGGTAATCCATGCGTAGTCAATTATTTGATATTAACATTGAGAATTATCACGTTTTATTGACACCACAAGAAGTTAAATCCAAATTTCCTCTAACACCGTCAGCAGAAGCAAATGTTTTGAAATATAGACAAGAGCTAAAGGACATATTAGATTTTCGAGATAGAAGAAAATTTATCGTAATTGGTCCTTGCTCGATTCATAGCACAAAACTAGCTTTAGAGTATTCTCAAAGACTGAAAAAGCTTCAAGAGCAAGTTGGAGATAAACTACTGTTAATTATGAGGGTTTACTTTGAAAAACCTCGAACAACAGTAGGATGGAAAGGCTTAATTAACGATCCAGATATGGATGATTCTTTCCATATCGAAAAAGGTATCTTAACTGCACGGGAACTGTTGTTAAAAATTAACGAATTAGGATTACCAGCAGGTACGGAAGCTCTCGACCCTATCATACCTCAATACATCAGCGAATTAATCTCTTGGTCTGCAATCGGCGCACGCACTGCCGAGTCACAAACCCATCGCGAAATGTCCAGCGGGCTTTCCATGCCTGTAGGTTTTAAAAATGGTACTGATGGTAAAATTCAAGTTGCCTTAAATGCCTTACATTCAGCAAAAAATCCCCATCATTTTCTAGGCTTAAATCAACAAGGACAGGTTAGTATTGTTCAAACTAATGGAAATAATTATGGTCATGTAATTTTACGTGGTGGTGGTGGTAAACCCAACTACGATCGCGAACATGTAAAATCGGCAGAAGAGCAATTGAAAAAAGCAGATTTACCGCCAAGAATTGTCATTGATTGCAGTCATGGTAATTCTAATAAAGACTATAAATTGCAAGGGGGCGTTTTAGAAAATGTCGTGGAACAAATCGCGGATGGAAATACATCTATCCTAGGGATGATGTTGGAATCTAACTTAAATGAAGGCAATCAAAAGATTCCTAGTAATTTAGAAGAGTTAAAATATGGAGTTTCCGTAACGGATGGTTGTATAGGTTGGGAAGAAACGGAAAGAATTATTTTGTCTGCTTATTCCAAGTTGTAATATCACATTTAGCTGAAATTTTGAGGTTTGTAGTTGCGCTTTAGCGCTAAAGCGCAACTACAAACCTAAGAAATCATCTCCCGAATAAATCCAGGTAAAGCAAACGCCGCTTGATGAATATCTGCATTGTAGTACCGTAAATTATGCTCCAGGGAAAACTGCGTCGCTTTTTCGGGATCTAAATTATCAATTGGATGTGCCCCCTGTTTAGAGCAATAAGTCAAACTCCACATACCCGTGGGATACATGGGAATAAACACTAAATAACAATGCACCGAATCAACGCCAAAAACTTGTTTGAGACATTGATTTAAATCTACAAAAGCCTTTTGATGAAAGATTGGCGATTCGCTTTGTACCGTTACCACCCCACCAGGGCGAAGAGTGCGATACACATCTTGATAAAATGATTTTGTAAATAATCCTTCCGAAGGACCTACAGGATCGGAAGAATCAATTATTACTAAGTCATAAGCATTATCTTCGGCATTTTTAACAAATTTAATACCGTCATCTATGAGTAAATTTAACTTTGGATGCTCCAAAGCAGAAGAAATTGTTGGTAAAAATTGCTTGGAAGCACGCACCACCGCTTCATCAATTTCCACCATAGTGATTCCCTCGATTCCATCATGGCGAACTAATTCGCGAATTGTACCGCCATCACCAGCACCAATTACCAACACATCTTTGACACCGGGATGAGTCAACATTGGTACCTGGGCAATCATCTCGTGATAAGCCGCTTCATCAGCCTCAGTACACATCACCATGCTATCGATAGTCAGCATTTTTCCTCTTTCGTGAGTATCAAAGACTTCTACAGTTTGAAAGGGTGATACTTCATGGAAAAGTCTTTCTCCTTTTAAACGAATGGATATGGCAAAATTTTCATTGCTATCTGTTACCCATTCGGTAGAATTTATTTTGTTTAGTTGTTCTAAGTGCATTGTGATGCGTGGGAGATTGCGAATGTACCAGGGATTAAGTATATGATTTTAGGGTACTTGATTCAAGGGTTTGTATTTCTAAATAATTTTTGATAATTTTTTAAATAAAATAGCTTAATTATTTATTTAATTGGAGTATAAAAACATAATTAAATTGATTATATATATTTCAACCTCAGAGAAAATTTATAAAGGAATTTGAATTAAAAACTCCGTTCCTTTTCCCGAGCAAGAAATACACTGTAAATTTCCACCATGATTTTCAGTAATAATTTGATGACTAATTGAAAGTCCTAATCCAGTACCTTTTCCTTCTGGTTTAGTAGTAAAAAAAGGTTGAAAAATTTCATGTTGGACTGATTGTGGCATTCCTTTACCATTATCGGCAATTTTAACGATAACTTGGTGTTTATCTATAGTAGTTACAATCCGAATTTGGGGTTTTTTAATCATATGATGATTGTCTGTAGAATATTGACAATCAATCATTGATTCTTCTAATACATCAATAGCATTAGCTAACAAATTCATAAATACTTGATTAAGTTGTCCTGGATAACATTTTACTTTAGGTAAAATACTATATTCTTTAAGTACTTGAATTGCTGGACGTTTTGGATAGGCTTTGAGACGATGCTGTAGAATCATCAAAGTTGCTTCTATCCCTTCATGAATATCAACAAACTTTTTATTTGTTCCATCGCTACGGGAAAAATTACGTAAAGACTGCATAATACCCTTGATAGTATCAGTTCCTAACTTCATCGAAGACATTATTTTAGGTAAATCTTTTTCGATATGTTCTAAATCCATAGCTTCTATTTGTTCTTCAACTTCGCTACCTGGATTAGAGCAATTTGCTTGAAAAATATGTACCAACTTCAGTAAATCTTCAATGTATTGGTCAGCGTAATATAAATTAGTAGAAATAAAACCTATAGGATTGTTAATTTCGTGAGCAACACCAGCAACTAATTGTCCTAAAGAAGAAATTTTTTCTGTTTGAACTAACTGTAACTGAGTTTGTTTTAATTCATCCAAAGCTTGAGAAAGTTCAAAAGTTCGCTCTTTCACTCGTCTCTCTAACTCTTGTTTTTGCTTATCTAATTCTAAATTTAACTTACGTAATTTAAGATGTAGATTAATTCTGGCTAAAACTTCCTCTTGTTCAAATGGTTTAGTAATATAATCTACAGCACCTAAACTTAAGCCTTTCACTTTTTCTTCCGCCTCTGTAAGTGCAGTTATAAAAATAATCGGAATATGTTTTGTAGATGGATTTTCTTGCAATCTACGACAGGTTTCAAACCCGTCTATTTTCGGCATCATCACATCTAATAATATTAAGTCAGGAGGATTGCTTTCAACTTGCTCAATCCCACTAACACCATCCATTTCAACTAAAACTTCATAACCAGCACCTCCCAACACATCATGCAAAATCTCTAAGTTGGTTGGACTATCGTCAATTACTAAAATTGTTTCTAGTTTTTTATTCAAGTCAAATTCTGGCTCGCAAGATAAATTCATATTACTCCAATTATTATTTATCATATTAATCTCTTTTATTCCAAATAAATCGATGATATTATTATTTGATATTATCTTGAAGGAATTCACGAATTTTTTTGATATTAAAACATTTGACAAATGAATCTAGTTCATTGACAAAATCTTGGTATTGTTTATCAGATTTTGAAATTTTATCCAATTCTTTTTGTATACCTTTTATTTTACCTTTCTTAGCGAATTCAAGTAACATTTTTAATTCCGAAGCAGGCGGAATAATGATCTTATTTTTGATCGATGATTTTGCCACAAATGATTTTGTACGTTCATCATTGCTATAAAGCCAAGTGAATTGTAATTGCTTTGCTAATACACGATATAACTCCTTAGATTTTACTGGTTTATTTAAAAAGTGACTTGCTCCTGCTTTAAGAGCTTTTCTATTTTCAGTATCAGATGTCATCACAGAGCAAAATATGAATAAAGTATTTTGTAATTTATCTATTTTGCGGATTTCTTCGAGCATCTGCCATCCATCCATAATTGGCATTTTGATATCAGAAATAATTAGATCTGGCTGGTATTTAATTGCTTTTTCTAATCCATCTCGACCATTTTCTGCTTCTATTAATTCAAACCCTAGATACGATAATAAATTGATAAATAAAGAGCGATTTTCCCATCTATCATCTACAATTAAAATTTGCTTTTTATTACCTGTATAACCAACAATTTTGCCAGTACGAATGATACTGCTTGCTTCTGTCCAATCTTCAGCAACTGGGCATTCTATCTCAAATTGAAATATGCTTCCCACATCTAACTGACTCTTGACTTTTATTGTACTATTCATCATTTCAACAATTTTTTGACTCAAAGCTAATCCAAGCCCAGTACCATCTGATTTATTTTTAGTTTCACCTAATTGCTCGAATGGTAAAAATATTTTATTTAATAGCTCGGGTTTCATACCTATACCAGTATCTTCAATATGGAAAAGTAATCTAACTTTTTCTGAAAAATTTTCTTTTTTTATTTCTAATACCTCTACCTGTAAAGTAACACAACCGATTTCAGTAAATTTGACCGCATTGCTCAGCAAATTTATCAATACTTGTCGCAAACGTCTTTTATCAAAAGTAATACCAGATGGTAAATTATCTGGAGTTGAGTAAATAAAAAATAAACCTTTTTGTTCGGTTTTTATACGGCATATTTCTACGATTCCTTGTACAAATGAAGGAAGATGAAAATCGCTAGGATGAAGCTTTATCTGATGTGATTCTATTTTGGAAAAATCAAGAATATCATTGATTAAAGTTAATAAATGTTTACCGCAGCGGTGAATAATTTCTATCCCTCGCTGTTCTTTTGACGATAGATTAGATGAATTTTGAATGATTTGGGTATAACCCAAAATCCCATTTAAAGGCGTACGGAGTTCGTGACTCATATTCGCCATAAATTCGCTTTTAGCATAACTAGCAGCATCGGCAGATATTTTGGCTTGTTCTTTCGATTTAATGTGTATTTTTATATGCTCAAATAGTTCATTTACTGAAGTCGCGATTTTCCTAGCTTCTATATTTGCCGTTACGGGTATTTGTACATCGTAGTTTGCTTCTTCTAGGGCTTTTTGAGTGATATCGGTAATTGTTAAAATCGGTTTAGCAATCATCCGACTAGTGTAAATAGCGAAAAACAAAGCAATAGTTAAAGACAAAACAAGACTAAGAATGAAAATTATCAATCGCAGCATTTGCGCTTGAATTAAGTCATTTTCTGCCTTGTCATATTCCGCTTCTATAGATTCCACCAAAACTTGTAAATCATTTACAAATTCCAAGGTTTTGAGACGAGAATCACTTGCTGCTAAATTAGCGAGTAATTGTTTGACTTCAACTTCGGTTGACTTTAATTTATTTGAGTCAATTTGTTTTAAAGTATTTTCTGAATCTTGAGCAAATTGTTTTAAACTTGGCTTATACTCCTGAATTAACGGCTTAAAAGTCCTTAAAGTACTTGTATTAGCTTCGGCTAACAATGCGTGAAAGTTGCTTATTTTGTCCATGACTCTTGACTTTGCTTCTTGAAATTCTTGGGGTTTTTCTAGATAAGGATAAATCTCGCTAATTGGTTGTAAATTTAAAGTAGTATTCAGCAAGTTATTCAAAAGTTTTAATTCTTGACGAATACTCTTCCTCTCCTCATTTGCTTGATTAACCCAAGAATTGCCGATACTCAAGCCAAAACCAGTACCCCCTAGAGTCATACCAAGTGCAACAGCAGATACTAAACAAATCTTTTTTTGGAGAGTGAGGCGGTTAATTATCCAGGAAAAAGGATTAAAACGCCATCCTGACGAAATTCCAGAAGCTGTTTCATGCTTCTGATTATTGGGTTGGGAAATTGGATGTTTTGAGGAAGGATAAGTCATTCGTCTGACAGCGCCTGCACCTAGATATGGAATATCTGCTAAGTACATGATTCCCAGATTTTCACTGAGAATTGTCATTAATTTTGACTAATTATCTCTTGAAGGTTAGTTTTCCGACTATTAATATCCTCTGAATGCACCTTGTATTCAATATTTCAGCATTATAACGGGATACCAAAAATGAGTATTGAAAAGCGTATCCTCCCCCGTTGTTGTAGCTGCCATTCATAAAGTATCATGCAACAAATAACTATTACAGCTTTAGTTACCTGTGGCTTTATGGATAAAAATATGAAAATTTGGTTTATTTGCTTCGTAGTACTGTTTGCTTTCGCACAGCTATTTGATTGGGTACAGCAATTTACTCTACCTTTACCAATTTATATTTTAGGTGGAGCATTTTTGGCAGTTGCTTCCAATTATGAAAAGCTTTTTGGTAGTTATTTAGGTGAATTACCAGCAGAAACATTTACACAACAGCAACAGTTGGATGCTGCTTCTCAACCTGAAGTATCTAATTCTTTGAATGCGTCTCAATCTATTGAAGAAATTCATGAATCGGAATTTATAGATTAATACCAATTCTGTATGAGGCTGCGCTGAATCGCTCTCAGCCTCGAAGGCTGGAGCTACCCGCACAAAGCCAACGCAGGTTGGCTAAATTTGGCGCATCTTTATAAAGAAATGGTATAAGTTATTTACCTACATGGAATTATTTAAGAGACAAATTTAACAAAACAAAAACTATTAATGAAAGAAGTAATTACAGCATCAATAATTAGTTATTTCATTAAAAAAAAGTTTTATGACATTCAGTTTTTCTTATGAAGTGGGAAAGACTATCAGTTATGTATTACCCTAAATTCAATTTGATCTTGTTTTTTTGAAAATGGTAAAAAGTGATTTTTAATTAGAATTGAAAATCATGCAAAATGCTAATTTAGATTAACTGTTATTTTTTATACTATAAAAATCAGAGATTATTATTTTTGATTAATAAATAATTACAAGTATTTTAGATCACTTCTTTATTTAACTTAAAAAACTATTATTTATTTAGCTATTCAGCAATCTATTTCAGATATTTGAAGTACTTAAGTAGGTTGGCATTGAAAATAGTAATTAGGATAAGGCAAAAGGCTGTCATACAAAAGGCAATAGGAATAAGGGTTTGAGAGTAATTTACATTCTGTAATATAGCTTGGTTTATTTGTGCCGACTTACTTATTAGCAGTCAAATCATTATTTTTCAGAATAGATAAAAGCTATATTTGGGCTGAATTTGCAGAAAATTCCGCCATCAAATAATCGTTCATTAGATTTTAATCCGAAATTATACTTCTGTGAAAAAATAAAGGGGATATTATGGCTGGCGAACAAGAAAATAATAAATTCCTCCTCGAAGAAATGCTGGAGGTTGAAAAGCAGATACAACAAGCTATTTCAGAATTATCTAATACTGAAGCTATTTTCGAGGATATTTGTCAGGAACTTCAATCGCCTTTTGGTTTTGACTTGGCTTTAATAGCCTTAATTAATCGGGAAAAAAATATTATTGAGACGGTATACGAAACTGGCTCTACAGCCAATACATCTATTAAATGCAAGTATTATCTTGACAAAAAACCACATTTAAGGCATTTGCGAGCAGATATAGTTAAAACCCGCCATACTGAAATTATCTCTGGATGGGATAGGCGATTTGACAAGTGGATTTATCAAGAATATAACCACAAAGATAATATCCGTATTTTTACTCCCATTCTTTTATATTGGGACAAAAGTGGAAACATCGTTGAAGATTGGTTTGAAAAGTGTGAGTGGAAAGTAATCACCGAAGAAAAAACCGATGATGGTTATCGTACTGTTTTAGAAATTGAAGAAAATCAATTAACTGAAGGCAGTTTTCAAGTAATTGGCACGGTAAATCTAGGTTATGAAAAATCAACTAAACAAATTACTGTAGAGCAAGCAATTGCATCAGCGAAACTTGTTGCTCAGCAGTCTCTCAAAATACGTCGTACACAACTCTCTTATGTTTTAGAAGTGATTGCCGAAAATGCTCGGCGTATTTTAAAAGCTGATGTCGCTGCTATAGATTTTATCTATCAGCCAGAAGATAAACGTTATATTTATCAAGTTCTTAATGGTAAAGTTACTGAAAATATATGGGAAAATTTTACTTATCGCAAACAAGAATTAGGTAAAGAAGCTTTGCAAGAAGGGAAACCAATATTTGTCACAACTTCTCAGCACAATTGTCTTAATAATTTAGCAAAACTCTTAGGTAAAAAAAGTAAAGCAATGGTAGCTTTTCCATTGCAAGTTGAGGAAAAAGAAGGTTTTTTGCATTTAGAATTTCACGATGAGCGTCAATTCACTGAAGATGAAATATTTTTATTAAATCTATTTGCAAGTCGTGCTAATAACGCCATTTTGCATGCCACAGTCAAAGCAGATAAAAAAGCTCAAGAAACTGAAATAGGGAATCTCCACTTATTTTCTCAATCTCTGATTCATGAAACAGAAAAAGAAGTTTTACAGCAGCGTATTATATGGGAAATAGGCAATATTGTTGGGGCTGATATTGTTATTTTCAATGAATATTCCCAGACTCATAATCAATTTTTCAAACCATTAAAAATTGTAGGAAGATTCATTCAAGAACGGGATAAGTATCCTGAGCTTAATCGAGATGACAAGTCATTAATATTAATTAAACATGGCACCAATATTTATGAGTCTTCTTTAGATAGTAGCGAGATGTTTAAAGATTCAAACTATGTTAAACAAGAAGAAATAAAATCTGTAGCTGCTATTTTAATCAAAGTAGGTGAAGAAGTTGTCGGGGGGATGTTTATTCTATACCGACGAATTTGCACTTTCTCAAAAGACGAGCAAGACTTAATTGAAACCCTAGCTTCTTCTGCTGCTTACGCGATTCAAAATCTACGATGGCTACAATCATCGTTTGACGCTCTTAGTGATATTGAGCGAGAGTTGATAACTACTTTAGAAGAGGATAAACTTCTTAGTCTAATTATACAGCGAGCAGTAGAAAAAACAGAAGCTGATTTTGGAAGTATTCGCTTACTTCTACGGAATAATCGCGAACTAGAAACGAGAGCCCATTATCCAAAAGATACATTTAGAAATGTCCTTATACCTACAAGCATAGAAGAAGGTATTACTGGCTGGGTAGCAAAAAACGGTAAACCTCAAATAGTAGATGATATTTGCGAAGATTCAAGATATATGCTTGATGCTGACAATATGCGTTCGGATTTATGCGTACCGCTTTTAGATAAACAAGAACGTTTAATTGGTGTGCTAAATGTAGAAAGCACTAAAATCGGTGCATTTGATAACAGAGACTTACTATTGCTCCAACAAATAGCTGACTTAGCGGTAATTGCAATCAAAAACCTCTGGAAACAAGAACAACTCTCTAAAGCCGAAATAATGGCTACTCTTGGGGATAT
>ERZ1740059.970-NODE-970-length-14614-cov-9.097603_pt1 | contig 14614 bp, 10 predicted proteins | sample MGYA00581744_ERZ1740059 | MGnify/ENA primary metagenome ERZ1740059 (study PRJEB43018, sample SAMN04849738) | marine metagenome | isolation source: floating plastic debris | place: Pacific Ocean | collected 2008-08-28 | study: EMG produced TPA metagenomics assembly... | reverse complement strand
ATGTGAAGTTCCGTAACTCCAGTATGATAGGAATATAAAGAAATGTAATGCTAAAAGAAAGAATGCTGGATAACTCTTGGAAGAGATAATCTGGCATTTATATAGGGCATGGGCATACTAGACTGGAGTTTGCTATTAACAGAACTCAAGTCAAAAAAGTTAACAAAACCAACCTTGAACGCGTAGATTATGGCTCAATTTTCTGAATCAATGGACGTACCCGATATGGGTCGTCGTCAATTCATGAATCTTCTGACTTTCGGAACTGTTACCGGAGTCGCTTTGGGAGTATTGTATCCCGTTGTCAAGTATTTTATTCCGCCTTCGAGTGGTGGTGCAGGTGGCGGTACTACAGCTAAGGACGAATTAGGCGATACTGTCAGCGTTTCTGAATTTTTAGGTAAACACAACGTAGGCGATCGCACTTTGGTGCAGGGGCTAAAGGGTGACCCCACATACATTGTGGTAGAAGGCAGCGACACGATTCAAAATTATGGAATCAACGCTATCTGTACCCACTTGGGTTGTGTTGTACCTTGGAATATTGCTGAAAACAAGTTTAAGTGTCCCTGTCATGGTTCCCAATATGACGCTACTGGTAAAGTAGTTCGAGGCCCCGCGCCTTTGTCTTTAGCACTGAGTCACGTAGCAGTACAAGATGACCAAATGGTGATTACTCCTTGGACTGAAACTGACTTCCGTACCGAAGAAGAACCTTGGTGGGCTTAAATCAGTTATCAGTTATCAGTTTTAATAGCTTACGTTGGCAAAATTAGTCAATTCTAAATTAAGTAATTATACTTTTTTTGAACAATGTCTAGTCATAAATAGAAGCTCCTGTTAAGACTCGGCGGATTGCCAGGAGGAGTTTCTAAACCATGCTTATCCACAAGGTAAGTAAAGAGTAGCGTGACTTTAACTACCAACGTCCCTTCGGTGATAACTGCTGTCTGTTTGCTGTCACTCAGTTTCATGTGCTAGGTCATTCTTCTTTTAAAAAGAACTAATGACTAATGACTAATGACTAATAACTAATAACTAATAACCAAATTCCGACGAAGAGATGAGAAATACTTGTACAACCAGGTTGAATCGAGCCTTTAAAGCGATTTCCAAAACATTACTGGTAGCGATCGCCACGGTGGCATTTTTCTTCACCAGCGATTTAGCACTTCCCCAAGCTGCTGCTGCTTATCCTTTCTGGGCACAAGCAAGCTATCCGGAAACTCCCCGAGAACCTACAGGTAGGATTGTATGTGCCAATTGTCATTTGGCTGCCAAACCTGCTGATGTAGAAATTCCTCAGTCGGTTTTACCAGATACCGTATTTAAAGCGGTAGTTAAAATTCCTTACGATACTAGCGTTAAGCAAGTAGGTGCTGACGGTTCCAAGGTAGGTTTAAATGTTGGAGCCGTATTAATGTTACCTGAAGGTTTTAAGCTTGCTCCAGAGGAACGTATTTCCGAAGAGTTAAAAGAAGAAGTTGGAGATGTTTACTTCCAGCCCTACGGTGAAGGAAAAGATAACGTATATTTAGTCGGTCCTCTTCCTGGAGAACAATATCAAGAAATCGTTTTCCCACTTCTTTCTCCTAATCCCGCAACTGATAAAAATATTAACTTTGGTAAATATCCCGTTTACCTTGGTGCAAACCGAGGACGAGGACAAGTTTACCCCACTGGCGAGAATAGCAATAATAACGCTGTCACTACTTCTGCGGCTGGCACAATTACCAAAATTGCCAAAGAAGAAGATGATTTTGGTGGCGTTAAATATGCTGTAGACGTTCAAACTGCAGAAGGAGAAACCGTTACTACTGCGATTCCTGCTGGCCCAGAATTGATTGTTTCCGAAGGACAAGAAGTCGCAGCTGGTGAAGCTTTAACCAATAACCCCAATGTGGGTGGTTTTGGTCAACACGATGCAGAAATAGTGCTGCAAAGCGCAGGTAGAGTTAGAGGCTTGATCGCGTTTATAGCCCTTGTAATGATGGCTCAAATCATGCTTGTACTCAAGAAGAAACAGGTTGAGAAAGTTCAAGCTGCTGAAATGAACTTTTAAATTAGTCATCATCAACTAAAATCATTTTTTTTTGGACAGGTGCTTTACCTGTCTTTTTTTTAAGTTATTAATCCCAGATAACAAGTGGCTTTCAGAATAAGTCCAAACAGCTTGATTTTTGGGCGGCTCCTGTAGGTACACTGCGTCAAGGGTTCCCATTAGAAATTTTAATGGGTGCCCGTCAAGGCACAACTGCTCTGCGGGTATAAAATCTCCCTACAGTTTTTTTCTATTCCCTATTCCCTACTCCCTACCTCCCGGATTCTTATATCAAGTTAGAACGAGCACTTGTAATAAGTCTTGCAGTAACACTGTCTTCACCAAAGATGCTTTTTTCACAGAGAAAGTGTGACTACGAACATAGTTATTTATAAGTAAAACTGTTTATTTTTAGCCGATAAAGCAAAAAAACACCTAATTATCTCAAAATTACCTCTTCTATTTTTGAGAAATTAATTCGACAAATTCAGCAATAATTCGGATAAACGATCGGTAATAGCAAGTTGTTTTTCCTACATTTTACATTGAGACCAATCTTCAAAAAAAATGTTTTACCGCTAACCGAAATGTATCATTATAGATTTGCCCCAAGAAACCGGGTTTATCTATGTAAATACATAATTTTTTAAAGATCTCCATTCGCAGTAAAGCTGCTTTTTCGTTGAGATGCAATATATGACACTGCAAATCAGATAAAAGTTTATGAAGGGAGCTAAGCATCCCAATTCGATAAAAAAATCAGTCCAAAGTTTGATATAGTACATACTTTAGATGGTTGAAAAAGTCAAATATAGTTATTTCTAAGCTGGTAGTTTAAAAAAAAATTTTGTTTTAAAAAAAAAAATTTAATTTTTCTTCAAATTTTTGATACAGTAAAAATTACCAACATAAGTTAACAACTAACCAATCTTGACAAACTTTTCTATCTCCGGGGTCTACTTTAGCGTCTGGTATTGTTCCTTCATATTACGGAATGATATAGAATATCAAGTATTGCTTGCAGGGCAAGAGAACTGTATAGAACTTAATGATACGACTTCAGTATAAGCTGGTTATCGTCATAGTTCAGTTCCGCTCGCTCTGTAGCGATCAATTTGTTTAACAGCGACTCTTGACTCTTGTTTGTTTAACCAGTAGCTAGTATTATCCAATCAAGCACTCTCAATAGAGGCTACATTTTTTGGTATGGTTAATCCAAGCATTTGAGATAACTTCTGTTTATGTTCAACTTGAAGGTTGTAAAGGAATGTCCAAGTCTGCGATAATCAAAAATTCATCAGACCCTTCCTTGAATGTAAATCTAGGCTGCAATCTCAAGCATAAGCCTGGAGACTACCGAGAGGAATTTTTCGCCACGGTAAAAATTCTCCGCTATTTGAAGCAGACAACTTCGGAGGATTAAGTAAATTGGTGTAAGTAAAAGTTATATTTTTCAAAGAGACGTGAATTGATCGATTCTAATCTCTAACCTTCGTTACTTTAAATGAAGATAGTTGAGTCAATAGAGGTGAGAGAGGGAGTTGCATTTTTACAGTGGCAAAATGTAGTTTTCAGAATTTAGATGCATTTGGCAACTTTATAATGGTAAATCCGGATATTGAATTATGTAATTCAAGTAAATGGAAGCCAAGCTTCTTCACTTGAGGTAGCTTAAATTTCTCCTACACTAGATATAGAAATTACCTTTCATATCGAACAAGGAAAGGGAGATTTTGTCAGCTAGTAGTGTTTGTCAAATAAGGTGCATCGAATGGTACTGTAGTAATGTGGTCTATTTATTTGTCTATTTGAGCGGTTGACTAAAATCGCTTGACTTTCTGGCTCATAATCGAGTATCAAAGTCACACAAGCCTTTTCCCCCGTAATTATAGTTACGAACACACGGTGAAACCTAGAGGAACGCTATGTAGTTGTCCTGTAACATGTTTAGAAGTCTTGAAAATTGGTAGATATTCAAAACAGTTTCTGCTTGGCTTAAATAAGTTAATGCGCTATCTTCTCGATGGGCGCAAACTTAGGGCATATAAAACTTAAATAGTATGCAATAGCCTATAGATTTCGGTATTGCATTTGATGGTGAGCCTTAAAAAACGACAGATTTAGTTATTCTGTAGATGCCAGATACACCACGAGTTAATTTGTTTTAAAGCCCGCCCATTTTTCGACAGAAATTATAACCCATTACTGATGGGCTATGTCTGGTTAACTTGTTTTAAGGTCTGCTTTTTAAGTCCGGCTAAGGGTGACCATCTCTACGCCTGTAGACACGATACCGCCGACGGTCGTGATTGATGCAGTCCCATTTTTGCTCAAAGTAAATAGCTTTGAGTGAGCCTTATGTAACAGATAAATATCTGCATCATCTATCGATTGAGATAGATAATTGAACGCACATTTGCAAGCACAAATTTTTTATTACTAAAAGGTCAAAAACCATGAGTATCGTTCAGTCAAAGTTAGAAGTTACTGAATCCAGCTTTCATGTAGAAGCTTACGAAAAGATTGAATATAGCCTTGTCTATGTTGATGGAGTTTTCAACATAGATAATCCAGAGTTAGCAGAATGTTATCAAAAGTTTGGGCGCTGCTTAGCTGTTGTAGATTCTAATGTCTACAAGCATTACAGCAATCAAATGAAGCAGTACTTTGAACATTACAATATTGATTTAACTCCTTTTCCCGTAACTATTACCGAGCCTAATAAAACAATCCAAAGTTTCGAGAAAATTGTAGATGCATTTGCTGACTTCAAACTAGTTCGTAAAGAGCCTGTTTTAGTTATTGGCGGTGGATTAGTAACGGATGTTGCGGGTTTTGCTTGTTCGGCTTACCGTCGTAGCAGTAACTATATCCGCATCCCTACCACTTTGATTGGTTTGATTGATGCGAGTGTTGCTATCAAAGTAGCGGTAAACCATAAAAAACTGAAAAATCGTCTTGGTGCTTACCACGCTTCTTCTAAAGTATTTCTTGATTTTTCCTTCTTGGGTACTTTACCTACCCCTCAAGTACGTAACGGTATGGCAGAACTAGTAAAAATTGCCGTAGTAGGGCACAAAGAAGTATTTGATTTGCTCGATAAATATGGCGAAGAATTGCTTCATACCCATTTTGGTAACATTGATGCCACAGAAGAAATCAAAGAAGTTGCGCGTGTTCTGACCTATAAAGCCATCAAGAAAATGTTGGAATACGAAGTACCCAACTTACACGAATTAGACTTAGACAGAGTTATAGCCTACGGTCATAGCTGGAGTCCGACCTTAGAATTAGCACCCCGCGTGCCTATTTTCCACGGTCATGCAGTAAACATCGACATGGCTTTATCTGCAACTATTGCCTCAATGCGAGGGTATATCAGTGAAGAAGATAGAGATCGTATTTTAGGGACAATGAGCCGTATTGGACTTTCTCTCGATCATCCTTTATTGGAAGAAGAACTTCTATGGCGTGCAACAGAATCCATTTCTTTGACGAGAGACGGTAAACAAAGAGCTGCAATGCCTAAGCCAATTGGCGAATGCTTTTTTGTCAATGATTTAACTCGTGAAGAACTGGCAGAAGCTTTAGCAGAACATAAGCAAATTTGTAAGAAATTTGCTCGTGGTGGCGATGGTGTAGACGTTTATCCGGTTTATTCTGAATCAGAAGCGGAACTCGTAGGGAGTGAAAATTAATGACAGGCGTTATAGACAAACCTGTAGCTAGGCCAGTTACGCCTTTGGGAATATTGGCGCAGGATTTAGTTGCTCTCGTGGAAGCTTTGGATAAAGAAACATTGCCAGCACATTTCAAAGAAAAACTTCGCTTTGCTTCCCGTTTAGCATCTGGTTTAGACCCTTATTTAGAAGAATGTACTACCTCTGAGTCGGCAGCTTTAACAGCCCTTGCCGAGAAAACGGCCCACGAACAGTGGAGTAACCGCTTTGAGGGCGGAGAAACGGTAGTACCCCTAGAACAGGAAATGCTTTCCGGTCATATAGAAGGGCAAACATTGAAAATGTTTATCTATATGACAAAAGCCAAACGAGTACTGGAAATCGGTATGTTTACGGGTTATTCGGCCCTCGCGATGGCAGAAGCATTACCAGCAGATGGCAAACTGATTGCTTGTGAGGTAGATCCTTATACAGCAGAGTTCGGTAAAGCTGCTTTTCGAGAATCTGCCCACGGTGAAAAAATTCAAGTTGAAATCGGTCCAGCCTTAGACACTTTGGATAAACTGGCAGAGAAGGGGGAGTCCTTTGACTTTGTGTTTATTGATGCAGATAAAGCAGGGTATGTAAAATACTTTAATACCCTCTTAGAGAAAAACTTGTTAGCCCCATCCGGGTTTATCTGCGTTGATAATACATTACTTCAAGGACAGCCTTATCTGAGTGAAGCAGAACGCACCGCCAACGGACAAGCGATCGCCAAATTTAACAGTACCGTCGCGGCCGATAAACGTGTCGAACAAGTACTACTCCCGGTAAGAGATGGTTTAACCATCATCCGACGATTAGAAAATTAAAACTTGAGGGGATGAACTTTCAAGATTTATAGCGAGTAGTGGTGAGTAGTGGATATTGAATACAGAAAAATTTTCTGACAATACTCACCACCCACTGCTCTTAATCAATTCATCCTTCATTTTTCATATTTAGCAGTTCCTCATTAGACTATGGCACAATCTATTTCTGTTTCTTCCTCTCAATCTGTGACACCTCCAATTTCAGTAGGTATGCGTTTTGCAGCCCTATGTCAAAATCTCGCAACTCTAACTTTACTGTTGTTAGCGCTACCAATTAACGCCACCATTGTTGTAATCTCCCAACTGCTAAACATACTGACTTTTCCGTTTCAAAAAAAACAGACAACAGTAACGGCTGCGGAAAAGAAAAATATTCTGATAAGCGGTGGGAAAATGACTAAGGCACTACAGCTAGCTCGATTTTTTCATGCAGCAGGTCATAGAGTAGTACTAACAGAAACCCATAAATATTGGCTATCTGGTCATCGCTTTTCTCGGGCTGTAAATAAATTTTATACAACACCCGTTCCAGAGAAAGATTCACAAGTTTATACCCAAGCAATAATCGACATTGTTAAGAGAGAAAATATTGATATTTATATTCCGGTAACAAGTCCGATTGCTAGTTATTATGATGCTTTAGCCAAACCAGCACTATCAGAATACTGCGAAGTATTTCACATAGATGCTCCTACCTGCGAAATGCTTGATGATAAATTTGCCTTCAGCGAAAAAGCGCGCAGCTTTGGTTTATCGGTTCCTAAATCTTTTAAAATAACAACTCCGGAACAAGTTTTAAATTTTGATTTTTCTGGAGAAACTCGTAAATATATTATCAAAAGTATTCCTTACGACTCAGTGAGACGTTTAGATTTAACCAAACTTCCTTGCGAGACGACAGAAGAAACAGAAGCTTTCGTGCGAAGCCTGCCAATTAGTCCTCAAAAGCCTTGGATAATGCAAGAATTTATTCCTGGAAAAGAATATTGTACTCATAGTACCGTTCGTGACGGTGTGCTGAGACTACATTGTTGTTGTGAATCTTCAGCTTTTCAAGTCAACTACGAAAACGTAGAAAATCCAAAAATTCGTGAATGGGTAAGGCACTTTGTGAAAGAATTGGAAGTTACCGGACAACTTTCTTTTGATTTTATTGAAGCCGAAGATGGTAAAATATATGCCATTGAATGTAATCCTCGCACTCATTCTGCTATAACCATATTTCACGATCGGTTGCAACAAGCAGCTAATGCTTACCTAAGTAAAGAACCGATTACCGAACCTTTACAAGCATTACCCAACAGTAAACCTACTTATTGGACATATCACGAAGTTTGGCGACTGAATGAAATTCGTTCTTTTTCTCAATTGAGAAATTGGATTAAGAATATGTGGCGAGGTACTGACGCGATTTACAAATTTGACGATGCACTACCATTTTTAATGGTTCATCATTGGCAAATTACATTGTTATTGCTGAAAAATTTGTTTAAGCTCAAAGGCTGGACAAGAATCGATTTTAACATTGGTAAACTTGTAGAACTGGGTGGAGATTAATTGTTGTTAAGCATGACTAATATTCTGCATTTAGTGCCGTTCATTAGGATTGATTAACACCTATTTCTAATTTAATGAATTTCAATACTTAAATCTAAAACCATATAAACATTCTGGTGTGGCTGTTATCCATTTTTGGAAACATCTAAATCATTTGTCTTGCTTAAATAAGCGTGTAAAAATAATTTGAGATTAAAGAATATGAAAGAATATGCATCAAACTAAAACATCATCTTCATTCCCTACTTCACCCGCAATCCCCCTGAGAGTCTTGCACCTCGCGGGTTCTTGTGTCTCAGAGTTCTACTACAACCTGTCAATGATATATGCAAAGGAAGTTGTACAACTCATTGGTGTCAGCAGTCACTATGCCATAGTACATCCTGACGGTTTTTGGCAATTGGGAATATCCTTAGATGACCTATCAGAGAAAATCTCACTCCAGGAGATGATTTCTCAGCTACCTGAGATTGATGTAGTAGTCCCACATATGTTTTGTTTCCCCGGGATGACGAGTTTCCGGGCATTCTTCGAGGATATTCTTGGCTTACCCGTGGTGGGGTCGCCATCTCATTGTACAGCACTGGCAACCAACAAAGCTCAAACACGAAGCGTTGTATCTGCATCCGGTGTTCGAGTGGCTAAGGCACAGCAACTCCGCCAAGGTAACACCCTGACAATGGAACCCCCGTTTATCGTAAAACCCAACTCCGAAGACAACTCTTTGGGCATGAGCTTGGTTTGGAATAAAAATCAAATCGCGGAAGCATTGCAGATTGGGTTTGAATTTGACGAGACTCTGTTAGTTGAAGATTACATTCCCGGAAGGGAACTGCGTGTAGCTGTAATCGAGCGTGAAGGCAAATTATGCGTACCGCAAATGATAGAATACTTGTTCTCCGAGGAACATCCCATCAGAACTGTTCGGGATAAGCTTGAACTGCAATCTAACGGAATACCAAGCAAGCAACCTGAGAAGCCAGCAGCAAAGCCGATGTGTCCAGCTAATGTCACGGCTGAACTATGTGAGAAGCTTGCAGATGCTGCCAAAAAAGCACATATAGCTTTGGGTTGTCGCGATTATTCTTTGTACGATTTCCGGGTACATGCAGAAACCAACGAGCCATATCTACTTGAGGCAGGCTTGTTTTGGTCTTTCGGCAAGATTAGTATGATTTCGCGGATGCTTCAGGCTGATGGGCAAAGTTTGGAGGATGTGGCGTTGGAGTTGTGGAGTGGCGCTGCGGGGCGTACTCGTATTGCATGCGGTTCGCTGTTTAAGTATGTAACGATGGAAGGAAAATAATTGTATGTTACCGCCCAGATAGCTATTTTCACGTCAAATACATTCTTGTCGTGAGGGATTCTAGCCCGTTTTTCTTTAACGTTCCCTCTTCTCTAAATTTATCCGCGATACCGTAGTGTGGAATACCCTACTTACTTCATCGGTCAGCACACCTTTTGCTAATTTATAAAACTTTGTTACTTTTGTTTACATAAAGCAACAAAACTTTAATGAGAGGTCACAAGTAATATGATTACTATATTGATTGCACTATTCGTTGTAGGTTGGGTAGCTGCTGCATTGATAGGCGCTCAAGCATATTTCCGAGGAGAGCAAACAAAGCCTATCCACGAGCGTAACTGGAATTCTGAATCTTTTGATTTCTTGGCTAAGTCTGTAACCGGTAAAGAAACAGACTACATCGAACGCGTACCAGCTTATGGTATGGATGCATATGCTAGTAAGCAAATGAGCTAATTAACTAGTCAAAGAATGAAGCACATTAGTATGGGACAAGGTTCCATAAATACAACCCCCAGTATCCTCATGTTGGGGGTTTTGTTTTTTATAGTATTGAAGCATGGCTATTTTTATTTAATTCAACAATACTCAAAGTAAATAATTTCATCCTCAAATCTGAATATTGATACACTTGTATGCAAGCTAAGCTTTACTTTTTTGTTGGAAAATAAGCTGTTACGCATTTAATTTGTATAGTGCTAGCGAGCAAGATGTATGTCCTAAGTCCCTCCGGGACGACCTCCGGTACGGACACGCTTCGCGTTCAGCTTTGAGAAGGGCTAACGCACTACAATACTTTAAGGTTTTGGCTTTATATAATTTAGCTGCACATCAGCTTAAAGCTTATTCATTATTGATATAAGGTGGACAATAGCCACCCTACAACTTTTATCCCTTTACAATGATGCTATTACAAAGGACGGTATGCTCGATAATTGATATTGGGAAAAATATTATCCATGTATTCAACTTTCTCCAACCATCCACTGTCAATTTTACCGACATTAATATCTTCGTACAGCTTGTTAAACCGCATTAAGTGAGAACGAGTTCTTCTTACAGCATAAGGAACCATAGTACCGGTTCGCATAATAAATGCCCAGTCACTTGATTGTGCTAAAAGTAACTCTCGTGCTGCTTGATTGAGAGCTTTGGATTCCAACTCATCTTCTGCTTCCCGAGTTGATAATTCAATCATTCGCTCAGCGGCTTTATGCAAATGTGGGTAAATCCACGTATTTGTTTCATTTAGCCAATACTCGTGAAAGCCCTTGTATCCCCAACTTGACTGAGAAGGACGGCAAACTTGCTGAACCGGATTAGCCTTCAAATAATCTGACAAATGAGTCATGTCATAGGTACCTTGATCAAACCAAGACTTGCGGTAGAGATAATCAATAAACCAAGGTCCTTCGTACCACCAATGTCCGAACAATTCTGCATCGTAAGGCGAAACCACAATTGGAGGACGATGCATCATATTTTCGAGATGTTGCACTTGACGTTCGCGGTTGAACATAAAGTTAGAAGCGTGTTCTGCGGTTTTTTCTCTTGCCCAATAGGGATCGTAAAGTTGTTTATCCCCAAGTCCTAAACCACGACCGGTAATTTTGTGATATTTGATGCCCGTATTCTTGCGCTGACCGTTAGGCATAATGTAAGGCTTGATATACTCATATTCAGCCTCCCAGCCCAAGTCTTTATAAAATTCCCGATATTCTGCAGCACCAGGATAACCTACCTCAGAGGACCATACTTGTTGAGAGGATTCATGATCGCGTCCAAAAGCTGCAACACCACTTTCCGTAAAAATAGGTGCATAAGTACCAAATCGAGGACGAGGACGAGCATACAAAATACCATGTCCATCAGTAAGGAAATAGCGCAATCCAGCATCCGCCACCATGCGTTCTAAATCTTCAAAGTAAGCACATTCTGGCAACCAAATCCCATTGGGTTTCCGGCCAAAATTTTCTTCGTAATGCTCTACCGCTACCTGAAGTTGTGCCCAAACCGCTTGGGGATACATCTTCATTAATGGTAAATAACCGTGAGTTGCACCACAAGTGATGATATCAATATTGTTAGAATCTTGGAATTGCTTGAAAGCAGTTACTAGATCGCCTTTATATCGTTCCCAAATTTCTCTAGTAGAGTTAAATTCGCTAGCATAATGCTCGGCTAAATACTTGACATGACCATTTTGAGCATTATGTTCGATTTCTAGCTCTATAAGTTCTTCTAGTTTTGCTAAGTGTTCGTCATAGCGTTCTTGCAGCAACGGATCTCGTAGCATTGAAACCAGAGGTGGTGTCATACTCATGGTGATTTTAAAATCAACACCGTCTTGTTTCAAACCTTCAAAGACACGTAGTAGGGGAATGTAAGTTTCTGTGATTGCTTCATAAAGCCATTCTTCCTCCAGCACATAGTCACTTTCTGGGTGACGAACGAAGGGCAGATGTGCGTGAAGTACAAGCGCAACGTAGCCAATAGCCATAATATTAATTCCGATCTGGTTTTATATATTGATAGTTGTGTTTGAGCAAAAAAATTCCAACGCCCGCCCACTTAGTTTTCGTCTGCCACCCTTACAGGGTAGGGCTAGAGAAACAAAGCTTGCGAGCATTTTGCCAGCCGAAGAAATACTTCTGGTTTGTCAGAAGTTAACAATATTTTAAGACTTTATGGTTATCCCTAGGCTATAGTCGTTAATTATTTATAAGAATGGTCATGGGGCATGGGAAATAGCTCGCGGAGTTAGGAATTATAAGATTTTGGATTTTGGATTAAAAATCTCCCTATTTCCCATCTTCTTCAATGGCCAATTCTCTATTCTTCACTTTCTTGATATAATTCTTGCAATGTTTGCTGCTGCTTCTTTCGAGAAATTCGGCGATATTTTTTACTTTCTAACCTAGGCTCGAATTGTTGCCGCCCTTTTCCTTTAGTTTTTAACTTAAGATTGGATTCTGGCGAGGCTTGCTGCTTCAGCCAAGTTTGACATTCTATTACTTCTTCTAAAAACTCTAAATAATCCTCGTAACGTTCCCAATCTCCCCGAACTACGCAATCAGGTTCATCTCTATGTAAACAGTTGCTAAACTTACAGTCACCATTTTTTAATCTCACGAGGGCTTCTGGAAAATAACTGGCTAGTTCCTCCGGCCTGCAATTTAAGTCTGGTTGATTGAAACCAGGAGTATCTGCCAGTAAACCACCTCCAGGAAGTTCAAATAATTCTACGTGACGAGTGGTATGCCTTCCACGAGCTAATTTACCGGAAACTTCTGCTACCCGTAAGTGTGCGCTGGGAATTAAAGTATTGATTAGACTGGATTTTCCAACACCTGAAGCTCCAGCAATAACAGTAATTTTACTTTGAAGAGTACTTTCTAAAAGGTTTATATTTATACCTTTATAAACGCTGATAAATGTGGGTTTATAACCCCAATTGTTAAGACGTTCTTTAATTTCTGTCTGTTCTTGAAAAGTTATTAGATCGCTTTTATTCAAGCACAAAATTACATCTAAACCTGTGGACTCACCTTTGACTAAAAAGCGGCTGAGTTGATGAGGTTCTAAGGGCGGATCTGTAACAGCAAACACCAATAATATTTGATTTACATTGGCGATCGCCGGACGATCGAGTTGAGAGCGGCGGGGCAAGACATCGGCAATCGCACCCCTACCACCAGCCCAATCGGGTTCTTCTACCACAACGCGATCGCCAACCATTACTTGGGTACCAATTTTTTTTAAACGGGTTCTACGGGTACATAAAAGGAGTTGGGGGTTGGGTAAAGAAACAGAAGAGGCAGAGGATAAAATTACTCCCTGTGCTTCCCCTGCTTCTCCATCAAGCTGTACTCGGTAAAAATTGGCTTGCACGGCCAGCACCGTACCTAATAACTGTCCTCGATGTGTTAATGATACTTCGCCACTCATGAGTCATTAACTGAACGGCGTACTAATAAAGAAAAATAATTAGAACAGTCTCTAATTTGTTCAATTTGATAACCCGCCATTGTCAAGCTATCGGGAACCTGCTCAATTGGCTCTCCCGCATCTAACCAAACTTCTAATAATTCTCCAGGTTGCATTTGCTGCAAACGAAGTTTTGTCCGCACGAAATTAATCGGACAAGGAGTTCCCCGCAGGTCAAGTTGAGCATCGGGAGTTAGTCGTGAAGATACAGCCATTAGTTAAACAATTTTCCCAAAAATCCTTCTAAGCCACCTTTTCCAGTACGATCTCCTTTTATTTTAGCTAGCTTCTCGAGCAATTCTCTTTCATCGGGTGTTATCTTTGTCGGAATATCAATCAACACCGTGATCATATGATCGCCCCTGCTAACGGGATTTCCCAAACGCGGAACACCCCGATTTTCCAACTTAGTGACTGTATTGGGCTGAGTTCCTGGCGGTATAGTCATTTGTACCAGACCATCTACAGTATTTACTTGCAAATGGCAGCCTAAAATCGCTTGAAGATAGCTAACTTTTATTTCTGAGAGTACATTAATACCATCACGCTGGAATTCTTCATCCTCATTTACGAATAGGTAAACGTATAAATCTCCAGGTGCACCACCCCGCGTGCCTGCATCTCCTTCGTTGGAAATTCGCAAACGGGTACCGTTGTCAACCCCTGCTGGAATAGTAATTTTAAGTTTTTTGGTAACTTGATTTGCACCCTTACCCTCACAAGCATCGCACTTATCTTCAATGACCATTCCTGTACCGTTACAGGTGGGACAAGTAGATACCTGGGTAAAGCTACCAAAAGGGGTTCTAGTTACGCGGCGAACTTGACCAGAGCCACTACAAGTGGAACAAGTCCGAGGACGAGTACCTGGTTTCGCACCAGAACCGTTACAAACCTCACAAGTTTCTAGGTGGGAGATGCGAATTTCTTTTTCACCACCGAATACCGCTTCGCGAAAATCGAGTTTTAAGTCCAAGCGTAGGTCATCACCTCGAACCGGACCGCTGCGTCGTCTTTGGGACTGACCTGCACCTCCAGCAAACCCACTGAAAATGCTTTCAAATATATCGGCAAAACCGCCCATATCTCCGAAGTCCTGGAAGCCAGCAGCTCCAGCACGAGATACTCCTTGTTCTCCAAAGCGGGCATTACGAGCGCGAGTTTCAGGTTCCGAAAGCACTTCATAAGC
>ERZ1740059.969-NODE-969-length-14623-cov-8.959638_pt1 | contig 14623 bp, 12 predicted proteins | sample MGYA00581744_ERZ1740059 | MGnify/ENA primary metagenome ERZ1740059 (study PRJEB43018, sample SAMN04849738) | marine metagenome | isolation source: floating plastic debris | place: Pacific Ocean | collected 2008-08-28 | study: EMG produced TPA metagenomics assembly... | reverse complement strand
TCTACCCCCTCTACCCTATCTACCCTAACTAAACATATTTGATGGAATAAATCACTAGTGTTAAATACCATTATCTCGGCATTAAATAAAACCCTCTTTTTCTAATAAAGCCAAAGCATTTTCGGCAGCAGCTTTTTCAGCTTCTTTTTTATTTCTTCCTTTACCTTTTCCATATTTTTGATTGTCTACAAAAACTTCTGCCAGAAATTCTGGAGCATGAGAAACACCACCTATTTGTTTCGTAATATATTTAGGTGGACTTTGAGTTATATTGCGCTGAACCCATGCTTGAAACTGATTTTTAGAATCAACATTAGAACGAGATACAACTATATTTTCGGGAACTGAATCAAATAATGGTTCAATAACGCTACGTACTGCTTCTATATCTGAATTATTATCGAAATAATAAGCAGCAATTACCGCTTCAAAAGTACTGCTAAGTAAATTAGGATTTTGATATCCTCCTTCACGAATAGCACCTTTACCCAAACGCATTCTCAAATCTAAACCGACTTCCACAGCAAACCTTGATAATTGCTTTTCATCTACCAATGCCGAGCGTCTGCGTGTTAATTCATCTTCTCCCATTTCTGGATGACGACTATAAAGATAATCTCCGCTTAAATAAGTTAATAAAGCATCACCTAAAAACTCTAAACGCTCATTATGTTCCCCTTCTTGGGGATTTTCATGAACGTAGGAACGGTGAGTTAGGGCATTACGTAAAAGCGAATCATCATTAAATTTTGCTTGTTGAATAACTTCTAATAAATTATGTTGTTTGGGAACCTTTTCTGTTGATTTAGGAAGCAATAAAAGTAAAGCCTCTTGCTTGTATTGTTCTGCAATTTTTACTTCAGATGCAGATATTGCTTTTAACAATCGAGTTATACTATCAATAGCACGATAACTGTCATCTGTAGAAAAGCGCGATTGATGCGCCCATTTATTCCGAACTTCAATTAATTCACCCACCAAAGCCCGATTCTCAGAACTTGTGTTTTTAGATATTTTTTTAAATACTTTTTCCCAATGTCTAATCATAACTCTGAGTAAAGCAGAAATATCTTCACTCAAAATTTCTTCTGGATTTCGTCGAGAAACTTGTTCTTTAGGCAAACACAATATAGCCTCTGTTAACCAATCTTCACCGTAAGCTTTCTGCATCTCTCCTTTTACATAAGGATATAAACCTTGATTTAAAAGAGTTAAACCTCTACCAACTCGCTCATGATTGCTAATAGCCATTTTTTGTATTTAAAATCACATATTCTGTAGTAATTATTTTATCTGAAGCCACTGAAAATGCTTCAAACTCCGCAATTGCGAGAATTAGCTGAAACTGGAACTTCCACAATTATTAAGTTTCTTATTTTTGTAATTATTTGGAATTATTTAATCCCGGTTTTGGTAAGCTAGAAGATTAGACTAACTATTATATAAAAAATGGCTGCATCCACTGTTACTCCTACTATTACCACTTTTCCCTTAACTGCTGTAGTTGGTCAAGAAGCAATTAAAGTAGCTTTACTATTAGCAGCTGTCGATCCCGAATTGGGGGGAGTGGCTATCGCCGGGCGTAGAGGAACCGCAAAATCTGTGATGGCGCGGGCTATTCACGCTTTATTACCACCAATTGATGTTGTAAAAGGTTCTATTAGTAATTGCAATCCCAATTATCCCGAAGAATGGGATGATGATTTATTATATACATCCGATGTCGAAACCGAAATTATTCCCGCACCCTTTATCCAAATACCTCTGGGAGCCACCGAAGATAGACTTTTGGGTTCGGTAGATGTAGAAAAATCAGTCCAGCAAGGAGATACCGTATTTCAACCGGGTTTACTCGCCGCAGCACATCGAGGCGTGCTATATGTAGATGAAATCAACCTTTTAGATGACCAAATTAGCAATCAACTTTTAACTGTATTATCCGAAGGGCGCAACCAAATCGAACGGGAAGGAATCAGTTTTCAACATCCTTGCAAACCTTTATTTATCGCTACCTACAACCCCGAAGAAGGAACTCTACGAGAACATTTACTCGATCGAATTGCCATTTCCCTTTCAGCAGACGGCGTTTTAGGTTTAGATGACAGAGTACAGGCAGTAGAGCAAGCAATTGCTTATTCTCGTTCCCCTCAAGAATTTCTCGGGCAGTACAGCGAAGATATCGATTCGATCAAAACTCAAATAATTTTAGCGCGGGAATGGCTCAAAGAAGTCACCATCAGCCAAGAACAAATTACCTATCTCGTCGAAGAAGCAATTCGTGCCGGCGTGCAAGGGCATCGCGCCGAATTATTCGCCGTGCGAGTTGCCAAAGCCTCCGCAGCCCTCGATGGACGAAATCAAGTCAATCCCGAAGACTTACGCCGTGCTGTGGAATTAGTCATAGTACCTCGTGCAACGGTAATTCAAACACCACCTGACGATCAACATCCACCACCGCCACCACCACCCCAAAGTCAAGAAGAAGCAGAAGATGACTCAGAGCAAGAGCAAGAAGAGCAGGAAGAGCAAGAAGACGAATCCAACCAAGATGAACAAGAGCCACCCGGTATTCCCGAAGAATTCATCTTTGACCCAGAAGGTGTAATCTTAGATGAAAGCGTGCTTTATTTTGCTCAAACAGCCCAGCGTCAAGGTAACTCCGGAAGTCGCGGTTTAATCTTTTCCGACGACAGAGGGCGTTATATCAAGCCCATGTTACCCAAAGGAAAAGTTCGTCGCATTGCCGTAGATGCCACATTACGAGCCGCAGCACCATATCAAAAAGCACGACGTAAAAGATATCCCGGTAGAAACGTCATTGTAGAGCAAGGTGATATTCGTGCCAAACGTTTAGCAAGAAAAGCAGGAGCATTAGTAATATTCGTTGTAGATGCTTCCGGCTCAATGGCACTCAACCGCATGCAGTCAGCCAAAGGTGCGGTAATGCAACTATTAACAGAAGCATATCAAAACCGCGACCAAGTAGCACTAATTCCCTTCCGAGGGGAACAAGCGGAAGTAGTATTACCACCCACCCGCTCCATAACCTTAGCTCGCACCCGTTTAGAAAAAATGCCTTGTGGAGGTGGTTCACCCTTAGCTCATGGTTTAACTCAAGCCGCTCACGTCGGTTTAAACGCTCAAAGAAGCGGAGACATCGGACAAGTAGTTATAGTTGCAATTACTGACGGACGCGGTAATATTTCTTTATCTCGTTCTTTAGGAGAACCCCAAGAGCCGGGAGAAAAGCCAGATATCAAAGGGGAATTATTAGAAGTAGCCGCTAAAATTCGGGCTTTAGGAATTCAATTGTTAGTAATTGACACCGAAAGTAAATTCGTTTCTACCGGATTTGCGAAAGAGTTAGCGAAAAATGCTGGAGGTAAATATTATCATTTGCCGAAAGCTACGGATAAAGCCATTGCGGCGATGACTAAGGGGGCTATTGCAGATTTGAGAGGATAATCGGAGACAAAGGGGGAAGAAAAAGTTAGGAGTTAGGAGTTAGGAGTTAGGAGTTAGGAGTTATGAATTTTCACCTCTTATCTTCAACTTCTTACCTTTAACCTTTAACCTTTGATATTTAACCATGAATACGAATCCAATCAAGAAAATTTTCTACAGAGGTAAATGTTGCTAAAGGAGCCATTGCTTCCAAGCCCTCAAGATTTGCAGTTTCTGCCCAAGCTGCGGCTAAAGGTATCACACGCACTTCTTTGGCATCCGTTATATCCGAAGGAGAATCACCAACATAGGCAACGGATTCTGGCGAAATATCCCATTTTTTCAGAACGCTTTTAATTGCCTCAGGTTTAATTCCACCATTAGCAGAACCTGTTTCTATAGTATCGAAATAATCTTCTAATCCTAAATATCGTAACGAGATAGCAGCACTATCTTTTCCCTTCCCTGTGACAATTGCCACAGCAATATTTTTTTCTTGGCAGTAACCCAAAACTGTCTCAATCCCACGAAAAGGTTGGGGACAAATTGTATGGGCTTTTTCATATTCATCTAGATATTTTTGTAAGCAAGCTTGCCATTCTGAAGGTACTACCTGCTGAATTATACCTTCCTCACTTGGTCCAAAGTACGATGAAATTTCTTCATCAGTCAAATGACGATTTGTATATTCAAAAAAAGCCCGTCTAAAAGCTTCAAAGCAAACAGGTAAGGTGTTTGCTAAGGTGCCATCTAAATCAAAAATAATTCCTCTTAAGCTTATTTTCGCTTTCATTATCAAGTTCTGTTAGTTACTTTCTGGTATGTTTTTCTATCGCCAATGGCTTATAAATTAACCGCGAGTTAATCAAAATCTGTCTGCTTATTTGAATTGCGATAATGTTCAAAGAGCCGAGTTATCTGAGATGGCACAACACGAGTCAGCGACAGCTTTGGAATTTCGTGCTCTCCAAAAAATGCAACATCTTCAGTTTCAAGGCTGACTTTGGGTTTTCCCCCAATCAATTCACACTGAAAAAACAGCTTATAAACATGGTGAGCCAGTGGTGGATGCCCATGACGACTATGATTCCTATCGTAAACGGCAAGTAACTTGACAACTCTTGTGTGATACCCAGATTCTTCATATACCTCTCGGACGATTGATTCACTCGGGGATTCACCTATATCTGCCCATCCTCCTGGTAATGTCCAGCAGCCATCCTCTTTTTCTAGAACCAAAAGAATTTTATCCGAGTCAAATACAGCAGCCCGCACATCTACTTTTGGCGTAGCATAACCTACTTCCTTGCTGAATAAATCGAGGATATAGCTCGGTTCAGTATTAGAGTGTGCGGCCATTATTTCAGCCGCAATCTGGCGTAATTGTTGGTAACGCTCAATGTCATATCCGTTTTTGCTATATGTCAGTCCATTTTGGGCAATTGCTTGTATTTGTTGCCCCCAATCTAACCATTTATAGTCCATTTTTGTTTCCTTTAAACTGTGGAAATTATTGATTGGTATGTAAATAACACTTGTTGATGTCATAATAATTTGTTTGTTAGAAAAACAAATAAAAGATGAAAAATTTTTTTCAGCAGCCTCTCGCTACTAAGCCCAATCTCCTCAAGCAGATTAACTATGCTCGTTTACTTAATTTGTTAAGATGCCATGGTCCAATCACTAGAGCGGAGTTAGCGAAGTGTACCGGACTAACCCGCTCAACAGTCTCCGTCATTACTGCCGAACTGATTGCCGCAGAGCTAGTGCTTCAGGGTGCAGAAATTGTCACACCAGGTAGCGGTCGTCCTGGTATTGGGCTTGTTCTCAATCCACAAGGTGCATTTTTTATTGGAGCTTCAATCGAGTCGGAGCGGCTTACTGTTGTTGAAATGAATTTGGCAGCACAAATTGAACAACGCATTAAAGAGCCTTTAGAGAACCCTGAAAACCCGGAAGTAGTTCTTAACCAACTTGTTCGTCTTATAAATCGCTTACGTCAGTCAAATCCATTAAGCCAACAACGATTGCGAGGAATCGGACTCACAATCGAGGGAACTCTCAACCTCGATGGAGTTGTTATCTGCTGTTCATTCCTTGACTGGGAAGGGGTTGATTTGCGACGTTACTTACAACCATCACTTGATTTGCCACTATTTGTTGATAACGATGCCAATGCCGCAGCACTTGCACAGATGTATTTAGGGAATGGAATCCAAACTCATAGTTTACTATACCTACTGATTAACAAAGGCATAGGAGCGGGGATTGTTATCAACAATAGAGTGTTTCGGGGTGCCTATGGTACGGCAGGAGAAATTGGTGCATGGTTGACCGAACAAATTTGTAGTGCAGTTAATGATCATAGAAATCAACCAAAAGATTTAGGGCTATTGGTAGGTCGAGAAAAATTACTTAGTCGCTACCGCAAACAAGGAGGAACTGCCTCAGATATAGTCGAGTTAGTAGAACACTTAGCACAAGCTCAACCACTGGCAAAGGCAATCGTTTCTGAGTGGGCACAAACTTTAGGCTGGGGATTAATTAATTTGGTCAACGTGCTTAATCCCGAAAGAATCGTGATTGGCGGGGCGCTCACTGCACTTATACCTTACGTCAAAGACCAGCTAAATACGATGCTACGTGACTATATACCTGGTGATGGGAAGAATGGATTTTTCAGAAATCCAAAGGCTTGTTTCGAGATATCGACTTTTGGAGAAGATGCTGCGGCACTTGGTGGAGCAGTATTAGCTTATCAGTCTTTGTTTCGAGTTCCTGATTTAGTTCTCCTGCAAGGATAGTCCCTAGGTTGCGTTTCGTTCCTCAACCCAGCATAATCTGGAAAACGGGGGCGAAATAATTCAAATTAAAATACTGATGTTGGGTTACGACGCAATATAGATTAATTAGTTACTCCCTTCCCGCTCTAAAATTACCTATAATGTATTATTATTAATTACGAAAGATAATTTTATTACTGGAAAAAGTAATCTGTTTTTCCGGAAGATTTGGGAACCATTTCAAGACTCTGGGGGAACCCCAAAAACAACAAATCACCACAAAGAAAATTATCTCTTTTCCATGCAGGCTATAGATTTGTTCTGTTTTTGGGGTTTACACAAATTTTGCAATTATTGATAATTAATCTGTTTTCCCGAAAAATAAATAAATCACATCTCTATTCATTTCCGTTAATGAATTAAGACATAATTGACGTATCATCTCAGAATAAAATCTTGCCGTATTATTGTATATTAACTATAAATCATGAGGCTAAAGCGCAAATATGTTCAATAATATTTTGTATTTGCTCTGGAGTTTGAAGCTGATTGAATTTGAAATAATTATCTAATTTACTTTTAACTTGTTGAATATTCATACCCAATGGAAGATGGTGGAGTAGTTGAAGTCTTAAAAGATGAATAATATATTCAACTAAATTAAAGTTAGGGGAATAACTTGGAGTATGAATAAAATGTACAGTTATTTTTTCTTCAATTTTTAAATTATCAAGATGTTCTTTTACTTGAAATTTCATTTTATTCTTATGTGTTGAGTTGTTATCTAAAATAACTGTCAATTTATTAAATCCTTCTCGTACACAATCTTGGCATAACTGTACAAAATAATCAGAAACATCTTCAGTTTTAGATTTTTCTTTTAGTTTTAAATATTCCTTACCTGTAGATATATCTACAGCAATCATTCCATTCAATTTATTTCTACGTCCTTTTTCATTACTAGGTATTTCAGGACGTGTATTCTTTTGTGCCCACCCATAAAAAATACTTGGACGGTCATAAACAGCGAATTCATCAAAAAATACTATTTTTTCATTTTCTTCCTTATATTTTAGTTTTTTTTTAACTTCCAAATAAATAATTTTTGTTGTTCTTTATCAGCATTGGCATAGTCTCTATGAGCTTTTTGATATGATAAATTTAATTCATTCAATATTTCATATATTCTCGTTGTTTTTAGTTTTACTCCCCATCTTAATTCAATAATATTACTAATAATTTTACCTGTCCAAATGAATAATCAATACCATAATCTATCGGCTTATCTGACAACAACATTCTTTTTAATTCATTTTTCTGTTCTGTATTCAATCTTGATTCCACTTGGTGAGTTATTGGTTTTACTAATGAGGTTAATCCTCCTTCTAAAAATTTATCTATCCAAGAACCAATGGTTTTATAATGACAATTTAATAACTCTGATACTTCAATTCTACTCTTTCCTTCATACAAATATTTAATTGCTAATAATCTTTTGCGTATATATTCTTGTTGGTGCTTGTAGTACATTTGTTGCCATAATTCTATATTTAATTGGTGATTTTCTAGCCTAAAAGTTCTATTTCGTAAAGGTTTTAACATGATGCAGCCCAATTATTTTATGTAATATAAATTATTACATAAAACGTAATCTTCTAGCGGGAGGGGAGTAATCATGAAATTTTGCGCTGCGTCTAACCCAACCTACCACTACCACTTTAACCTTTAATCTCTAACCTCATATCCTAATCCTCAAAAATCGCCCCTCGCAGCTGCAACTCAAACTTCATACTCTTAGAAATACCTGTATTCCATCCAAATCGGGCATTATTAACCTCAGTACCACATAAATCGGTACGATCGAGATTTGCACCTAATAAATGAGCATTACTGAGGTTAGCATTACTCAAAACAGCATGACTGAGATTACTACCTAATAAATAAGCATTACTGAGATTCGCTTCTCGCAAATCGGCATTTCGTAGAATACTACCGCTGAGAATCGCTTCTTGCAAATTGGCATCTCGTAAATCGGTACCACGCAAAATCGCAAGACAAAGATTAGCACCTCTTAAATTAGCACCTCGAAGTGTCGCAAGACTGAAGTTTGCATTACTAAAGTCAAAACCTTCCCAATTAGTATCGCGACTAAAACTCCAACTCAAATCGCTCTGTGTTAGACAAATATCCATCAATTGATCTCTCGCCAAACCCACATCACTCAAATCCGTACCTCTTAAATCAATACCATTCAGCTTATTTTCAGTAAAATCTCTATTGACCGTACTGTAATTCTGATAAATCTTGCTAGTATTAGATGCCCTTGACACAAATGGTAGTTGATTGTCAACAGTATTCATTCGAGTATTTCTGTATGAGTGCCTCTAATAGCTTTATCCTCAACCTATGGCCAAACAAAGATTATGGTAGACAGTTTGCTTTACTGTCTGCAAAAGGATCGCGAATCATTAGTATCAAATAGCTGGCAATAAAAGCTGATTTTCTATTTATAGTAAAGCCTTTAGGGATTATTAAGAAAAATTAAAAATATAACTATCCGTACACAACTTAATCGCCCATAGTGGACGATTAAAAAATTGTCACAACATGTAAAATTACGACTGTTGTAAGCTAACTTTCATTAATACAGGTCAAATGTAAGAGGTAATTAGGTAAGAAGTTAAAAATATTAATTAACTCTTAACTATTAACTCCGCGAGCTCCAAATTCTTCTCCATGACCAACTCTCCTATGCTTGACAAAACTAACCCTTTAAGCATTGCCCCAATGATGGATCGAACTGACCGTCATTATCGCTATTTCATGCGGCAAATTACCCGTTGCACGTTGCTTTATACCGAGATGGTGACGAGTGCGGCAATTATGCACGGGGATAGGGAGCATCTGTTAGGATTCTCCCCGGAAGAAAAGCCCTTGTCACTGCAAGTAGGAGGCGATAATCCCAAAGATTTGGCAGAATGCGCTCGTATTGCTGAAGGTATGGGTTATGACGAAATCAATTTAAATGTAGGTTGTCCTAGCAGTCGAGTACAAAGCGGTAATTTTGGTGCTTGTTTGATGGCGCAACCGCAACAGGTGGCGGATTGTGTTGCAGCAATGATTAATGCTACAAAAATTCCCGTTACTGTTAAACATCGTATCGGAGTTGATGATTTAGACAGTTACGAGGATATGGTAAATTTCGTTAATATTGTTTCTCAGGCTGGTTGTCAGCGTTTTACCGTTCACGCTCGTAAAGCTTGGTTACAGGGGTTGAGTCCCAAAGAAAACCGCGATGTTCCACCTCTAAGATATGATGACGTGCATCGTTTGAAACAAGATTTTCCTAATTTATTTATTGAAATCAACGGTGGATTTAAAAATTTAGTTCAAGTACAGCAACATCTAGAGTCAGTTGATGCCGTAATGATAGGGCGTGCGGCTTATGATAATCCCTATCTTTTCGCGACCGTAGATAAAGAATTTTACACTGGATCAGCCACGTTCGTTAATAGACGTGAAGTTGTTGAAAATATGTATTATTACATAGATAAATGGGCGGCGAAAGGTTTGAAACTGAATAAAATTACCAGACATATGCTGCAACTCTTCGCCGGAAAACCAGGCAGTCGAGCTTGGAAACAGCATATTACCGAATACTCATGTTATTTCGGAGTTGGTTCGGAAGTTTTGCGGGAAGCTTTGGCGAAAGTTCCGGGGTAGGAGAGATGGGGGGATGGGGAGATGGGGGGATGGGGAGATAGGGAGATGGGGAGATAATTAATAACTGTTAACTGTTCACTGTTCACTGTTCACTGTTAACTGTTCACTGTTCACTACTCACTGTTCACTGGTACTTTAATTATTATTGGTATCTAAAAATTTATCAGATGAGTATACGTACTGTTTCAACTCAACCGTTTACCGACCAAAAGCCCGGTACTTCTGGTTTACGGAAGAAGGTTAAGGTTTTTCAAGAGCCTAATTATTTGGAAAATTTTGTTCAATCAATTTTTGATAGTCTTGAAGGCTATGAAGGACAAACTTTGGTTGTGGGTGGTGATGGTCGTTTTTATAACCGTGAAGCGATCCAAATTATCCTAAAAATGGCTGCGGCTAATGGTTTTGGGAGAGTATTGGTAGGGGAAAACGGTATTTTGTCTACTCCTGCTGTTTCCTGTATTATCCGCAAATATAAAGCTTTTGGTGGGATTATTCTTTCTGCTAGTCATAATCCAGCAGGCCCCGATGAAGATTTTGGCATTAAGTACAATACTGATAATGGTGGCCCCGCACCGGAAAAAGTGACCACCGCGATTTACGATCGCAGTAAAACCATTGATGGTTATAAAATTTTAGAAGCTGAAGATGTAAATTTAGGGAAATTAGGCAGTTTTGAAATCGGTTCCATGACGGTTCAAGTCATTGACGCAGTTGCTGATTATGTCGAGTTGATGCAGTCGCTGTTTGATTTTGAGAGCATTCGTCAACTGTTAACTTCGGGAAATTTCCGCATGTGTATGGACTCCTTACACGCCGTAACGGGGCCTTATGCTTATGCATTATTTGAACAACGTTTGGGTGCGCCAGGGGGCACCGTGCGTAACGGTAAGCCTTTAGAAGACTTTGGCGGCGGACATCCAGATCCGAATTTAGTTTATGCTCATGAATTAGTTGAGATTCTATTTGGAGAAAATCCTCCCGATTTTGGTGCTGCTTCCGATGGAGATGGCGATCGCAATATGATCTTGGGAAGTAATTTCTTTGTAACTCCTAGCGATAGTTTAGCGGTGTTAGCTGCCAACGCTAGGCTAGTACCGGGTTATAGTTCGGGTATAGCTGGTGTAGCGCGTTCGATGCCTACTTCTGCTGCTGTAGATAGAGTCGCAGCCCAAATCGGGATTGATTGTTATGAAACTCCTACGGGTTGGAAGTTCTTTGGCAATCTTTTAGATGCAGGGAAAGCTACTCTTTGCGGTGAAGAAAGTTTTGGTACTGGTTCTAACCACGTACGGGAAAAAGATGGACTTTGGGCTGTTTTATTTTGGTTAAATATTATAGCATCTCGAAAGCAATCTGTTGAAGAAATTGTCAAAGAACACTGGAAGACCTACGGACGAAATTACTATTCCCGACATGACTATGAAGCAGTAGACAAAGATAAAGCTAATACCTTAATGGAAAATCTCCGTTCTTCATTATCAACAATGAAGGGCAAGCAGTTGGGTAAGTATGAAGTAGAGTATGCTGATGACTTTAGTTATACAGACCCCGTTGATGGCAGCGTCAGTCAGAAGCAAGGGATTAGGATTGGGTTTACCGACGGTTCGAGGATTGTATTTCGACTTTCTGGAACGGGAACCCAAGGAGCAACTCTGAGAGTTTACTTAGAAAGTTACGAGCCAGATAGTACAAAACATGACTTAGATCCCCAACAAGGATTGGCAGAATTAATTACCCTCGCCGACGAAATAGCTCAGATTCGCGCTAATACCGGACGAGATAAACCTACTGTTATTACTTAATTTTTAACGAAGAGGGGGGAGAAGGGGGAGAGGGGGTAGAATTTTTAATTCATAACTCCGTGAGCTCCTAACTCCTAATTCCTAACTCCTAATTCCTAACTTTCCCCTGCTCTGCTTCCAATACCCGATGCCCAATTATAATTATTAAATTTAGTTAAAAAGCTGTTGCTAATTTTTGGGAATGTGTTGAGCCTCTGTGCAATTAGCATGCGATGAGTTCATCAGTTTATATATAGTTTCAGACAAATTTCTGAGGCGCAATAAAATTTTTATGGCTATATTAACAGCCATGTGTAAACCGATCAATTTTGTCATATTTTCGATCTATCACGTTCCTGTCGCTACTGCTTGTGTTTGTTGCATTAAACCCATTAAGTCATCGATTCCTTTTTGCAAATACCGCGTTACTGTCATTGGACTAGTACCAATTTTCTTAGCTGCATCTTTACGGGAAAATTCTTTTAAAAATACCAACTCCACCGCCATACGAGGCTTTTCTTCTAACATACCCATAGCCCCATGGAGTTGTTGCCGTTCTTCTTCTAAGTGTTGCTGAGCCGCCGTTTGGGGACAAGGTAATGCTTCACCCAAAGTGATTTGACAATCGACATAGTTCACTACAGTCGCATCTAAGCTCAAAGGCATGCGATTTTGAACGGCTAGCTTGGTTTCTTGCCATTCTTGCACCGATACTTTCAGAGAGCGAGCAATTTCCAAATCTCTGGGTTGTCTTCCTAAAGTGTCTGCTAATTCTTTACGCACTTTTTGCCCTTCATTGTACAGTTCTTGCCAACGACGGGGAATTTTTAATAAAGTACTACGATCTCGTAAAAAATGTAGCATTTCACCCCGAATGTAGGGCACAGCAAAAGAACTGAATGCGTATCCTTGACTGGGATCGAAACGTTCAATTGCTCTGATTAAACCGAAGTAACCAATTTGCTCTAAATCTTCATAAGGCTCATTACATTGATGACTAAATTTATGAGCCATCTTCCGCACTAAACCACTATGCAATTTTACTAATCTGTTACGAAGTCTAATAGAAGGATTCTGGTGATATAGACACAATAATTCCATACCATCAGACCGGAGGGAGGACTGAATTACTGCCATACAATTTCCTTTAGGGACTCTTTTTCTTGTAAAAACTCAGCCGAGTAAAGTTCTATCAAAGCTGTAATTATTTTCCTTGGGAATCCTTTTTCACACCATTCGTTGTTTCACTGAACTTACAAGGTGCTAGACCCCTTACATGCGTATTTCTACGCATTTTAATCTTTAAATTTATTGTCAAGACAAGTAGTTATTATTCCCTCGAAACTTTAACAGTCCTAAGTTGTAAGTTTATTAAGTTGTTCTTAAGAGAACCAATAACTCGTCATGAATCAAATAAATTGCGTAAAAATAGGAGAACGAGCAATTTATTTGTTAAGAATCTGTTGTAAATATGAGTAATACGAGCAACTTCCGAAACGCAATTCGTGACGCTAAAAATCAAGCCCTTGTGGGACCAAACGTAATCGCCAACGCACTTCCTTACGTTGGTGGTGGCTTAGTACTTACTGCTTTGGGAACTTATGGTGGACTAGGTGTTATCCAGAATAATCCCCAACTGTTCTATCCCACTTTCTTTGGTGCGATAATCGTAGAGCTAATTTTGTTTTTTGTCGCTCAAAATGTTGCTGCTCGCGGTAATAAGCAAGTTGCATTGCCGCTGCTAGCAGCCTACAGCCTCTTATCTGGCTATACCCTTAGCGGCTTAGTATTTGTAGCCCTAAGAACTCAAGGAGTAGGCATTCAAGGCATTGGTATCGCCGCTCTCGGTTGTGGAGTAACTTTTATCGCTGCCCGTCAAATTGGTTCAAACCTCTCGGACTCTGACGGTATGGCTTTAACAAAAACTGTCAGTTTGGGTGTAATTGCCTTAGTTGTAGTTCTCGTTTTGCAATTGGTATTGTCTTTATTTGGCGTATATACCCCAGGATGGTTAGAAATAGGTATTTCTGGCTTGGGTGTATTACTTTTCGCTGGTGCTGCGGTAGTTGATTTCTACGTACTACCCCGTACCTATAACGATGACGAATATCTACCTGCTGCTTTATCGATGTATCTTACCTACATCAATTTATTTGTCTTTATCTTACGCTTATTGATTGCCATTAACGGCGGCAGTAGAGACTAAGAAGAAGAGATGGGGAGATGGGGGGATGGGGAGATAGGAAATTATTCTTCCTTACTTATTGGGTAGGCTTCAAACCTGCCTTTTTTGATCTCAATTTGAGAATAAACAAATATTGTCGGGTGTGTGACGGCTACGATAAATTATCAAGGGTAAACAAATAAATTGATTTTGCCGTCACCCACCACCTGTTGTCTATGACTTAAAGTAAATACATCTTTCATCCTTACCAAAAAGTCAAAGATTTACGTACCGACGTAGAAACCGTTGCGATCTCATTCGTGATGAAAGGAAATCTCGATTTGTTTACCAAAGCTTATCTCAAACAAAGCATTACTTAATTGTAGGGTGTGTGACGGGAACCCATTAAAAATTTTTTCTTCTATAAAATTTTTAATGGGAACCCTGTGACGGCTAAGATAAATTTTTAAACAAAATGAAAAAAATTGAAATTGCCCTCACGCACCATTTGAACTAATACCCAATGCCCAATTCCCTTTTATAAAATGAGAAAAATTTCCAGACAATCGCTAAAATCAAAGATGAATGTAAAATATACACAGATTCTAGAAGCATCAAAGCTAACAATTGCAAACAAATATGGAAGTTCTAGAACTCAAACGCGAAATCGAAGCGCTATCTAATCGCCTGGGTAAAACTCAGGACTATCTTTGACTTACCCGCACTCA